>OCVV012890827.1_pt1 | contig 13210 bp, 12 predicted proteins | sample 1539721 | NCBI WGS metagenome assembly OCVV01 (sample SAMN02144230, study PRJEB22623) | gut metagenome | biome: sheep rumen | host: Ovis aries | place: New Zealand
ACAGGCGAAAAAAGCGGGCGCGAACGGTTACAAGACCGCCTGCATGAGTACGGTCGATGGGGATTTTGACAAGATTTACCCGCTGATCGAGCAGGAATCGAAAAACTTCGAACTGTTTTCGCTTTTTGCCATGGGAGCGTCTGGCCAGGAATCCCGTGTGAAAAGTCTCCTTTTGGGGGCAAATCTTACCTATTGCGCCCTCGGAAAAGCGGTGGCTCCGGGTCAACTTTCGGTGTCGGATGCGCTTTCCCTGTACCAAAAACTCTCAAAAAATCGCTAAAATCGGCAAAAATGCGCAAAAAAGGCCCTAAATCCCGGTAAAAGTGCTTTTTCTCTCACAAATATACCCAACGGCCTTTTTTTTACTAAACTTATTTGAAATAACAAGGAAAATGAAAATATATGCGTCTTTCTGAACGATTTGCAGATAACAGCGTGATCATCAACGCCAAGGGTTCGACCAAGGAAGAAATTCTGAACGAACTCGTGGACACGCTTTGCGCTTCTTACAAGCTTGAACATCGCGATGAAATCTTCGATGCAGTCTGGAAACGCGAACAGACTCGCTCTACGGGTATCGGTTGTGGACTTGCCGTCCCGCATGCTAAGATTGACTATGTGGATCGCATGTGCATGGTGGCGGCAACGGTGGAAAAAGGCATCGACTTCGATGCGATGGACAATGAACCGGTGCACCTTCTCATTTTGATCGTGAGCCCGGGCAATACGGTCGGTCCGCACCTCAAGGCTCTTTCTTCGGTCAGCCGTATTCTTGCCAATGCGGAAGTCCGCAAGGACTTGATCGATTCCAAGAATCAGGTTGATTTCCTCGACATTTTGGGCAAGGCAGAAGACAAGTACCTGTAAAAATTGCACTTCAGAGGATTTGAGCCTTGACGCAAAGTCAAGGCTTTTATATTTTTGCGGTGCTTTGGACGATTAGCTCAGTTGGTTTAGAGCGCTGCTTTCACACGGCAGAGGTCACTGGTTCAAATCCAGTATCGTCCACTTTAAGAGATTCGATGTCGCATCGAGTCTCTTTTTTCTTATATATTATCTATATGAGCAAAATGATAGACGAATCCCAAATTCCGGAACCGCCAGTAGGTTCTCATCTGCTTTCTCCGCGCACGGGGTTTAACCACCACGGCATCTATATCGGCAACGGCCGAGTAATCCATTATTCGGGGATGGCGCGCACGTTAACGCATAAAGATCTTGTGCGGCTTCCGGGGCTTATCCGTTATGGTTGCGTTGTCAAAACGTCGATCAAGCGCTTTTGTGATGGGCATGGATTCCGCGTCATTGAGCATCCCCATGCGAAGTTTACAGGTGAAGCGGTCGTGGAGCGTGCTAAAAAGCGTCTCTATGAACGCTCCTATTATTTATACAGTAATAACTGCGAGCATTTTGCCAACTGGTGTATCGACGATACCTTCAAGAGCCCGGCGGTCACTCGAATCCTCATCGGGTTTGCCGTGTTCGGATTCTTGGTGCACGCGTTTGGCATTTCAAAGCTTACCCGCCGGATGCCCATGTGGGCGCGTATCTTGCTGAACGGTCTTTCGGCTTCGATCGGATCGTTTATTTTGACGCACTTTACGATCGATGCGTTGCAGCCTGCCGAAGGCATCCGCGGTCGTGAACGCCGGAACCGCTATTTTGGACGTATCGGCGCCCGTTGCGGTCTTGCGCTCGCTCCGCTTTTTGCCATTATGGGCATCCGCAAAGATTCGAAACTTTCGGAAAGTCTTTTTCCGTTCTTTTTGCCAGTGATCGGAGGACTCGGAACTTATGGAGTCTTCCGCTTAAAGGATACACTTGACCGGGATGAACTGCGGAAGCTCCGCCGTCGAAAGCAGGAAATCGCCGTGATGGAGGCTGTGGAAGCGGCCGAAGCGGAAGGATTTTCCGAACCTTCCGAAAATAATCCGCAGTGATTTCTGGATTCATGCAACGAATTGTTCCGCATAAGCATCTCAGTATTGTGAACTTACGATACGAGATGCTTTTTTTGTGCGCCATTTTGGCTGGCGCGGCCTTTGCGGAAAGGACGCTTTCTTTGGAAGATTGCGTGAAGCTTGCCCGTGAACAGAGCCTGGATATGGAAAGTGCAAAACTTTCCGAACGGGCTTCGGAAGCTTCGCTGCAGTCGGCAAAGGCGTCTGGAAGGCCGACGGTTTCTGCGTATGTTCGGAATACGCTTTATGATACGCCTTTTGACGGGCAAAGTCAGGACCATTACCGCTTCAGTATGGGACTTTCTGGTTCGTACACCCTTTGGGACGGAGGTTCCACTCGTATTAATGTCGAAAGCAAACAGCTTTCTTTGGAAGCGAGCAAGTATAGTACGGAACTCGCCGCTTTGAATGTGCAAGAAAGCGCGATGAACGCCTTTGTGAGCTTGCTCGCCGCACAGGAAGATCTGGAAACGGCGGATTCCGCGCTGGTGCTTTCGGATTCCTTGGTGAGCTATCACGAACGTTTGTATGAAGCGGGCTCCATTACGCGGAGTGATCTTGCACTGGTGAAAAGCGATGCGGCGAATGCAAAGGTCAAGCAGATTTCGGCGGCTCAAGCGGAACGTTCCGCCATGACGACTTTGCGACAGGTTTTAGAATTTTCTCGCTCGGATTCGTTAAAAATTGTGGCCCCGCAGGCGCGTTATGAAACGCCTTCGGATATGGGAACGCTCCCCGCTTTTGACGAAGTGCTTTCCGAAACCAAGGCGCATTACCCTGGACTGATTTCGGATAGTTTAAAGGTTCGCGCGGCAACGAAAGATGTGGAACTGGCGAGCAAGAACAGTTCGATTTCGGTGACTCTCGGGGCGGAAGCTTCGACAGGGTTCCAGGCTTGGGAATCGGACCGTTACGCACGGCAAGTGAAAAATGGCTACACGCATAGCTTGACGCTCGGGATCAATATTCCGATTGTGGACGGCGGAACGACTAAGGCTAAAGTCCTTTCGGCGCAAGTGGAAAGTGAACGGGCAAAAGTCTCCCAACGGGAAACGGGCAAGACGCTGGAAAATAATTTGGAAAAGCTCTACATGCAGGCGGAAAGCGCGGATGCAAGCTGGCTCGCTGCCATCGCGGGGCTTGAAAGTGCGGAAGAGGCTTTCCATGTGGCTGCAGAACAGCGGTCGGCGGGAACGATATCCTTTACGGATTTTTTAGAACAAAAGAATAATTTGCAAAGTGCGAAAAGTACACTGACTCAGGCCAAGTACACGAGCATTCTCGCTCGGAGTCTTTTGGACCTTTACATGGGGAGGTTCTAGTGAAAAAGATAATTCGAATTTTGATGGTTCTCGCTGTCCTTTTCGCGATCGTTTTTGCGGTCCACAAATTCTTTTTTGCGACGAAAACCGAAAACGTGGGCGTGATGGTGAGCGAAAAGGTTAAACGGGTCACGATCCAAACGACGATTTCTTCGACGGGAACGATTTCGCCGATGGATACGGTGAGCGTGGGTACGCAGGTTTCGGGCGACATCAGCAAGATCTATGTGGATTTTAATTCCAAGGTCAAAAAGGGTCAGGTGATTGCGGAACTTGACCGTTCCAAATTGCAGGCGACTCTTTACCAAGCGCAGATTGCGGAATCCAGTGCCAAGAACGATTACGAGCATAAGCTTGCCGTTTATAATCGCATTAAAAAGCTTGCGGAGTCGAACAGCGCAAGTGCTGTAGACCTGGAAACGGCGGAATATGAAATGAATTCGGCAAAGTTCTCTTGGGAATCTCGCAAGAGCGAAGTACAGCAGGCTAAGTTGAACTTGAGCTATTGCATTATCAAAAGCCCGATTGACGGCGTGGTCCTAGAGCGTTCTGTGGACGTGGGGCAGACGGTGGCCGCTTCGATGAGTGCGCCGACGCTCTTTGTGCTGGCGAAAGATCTTTCCAAAATGCGCGTCATGGCGGATGTGGACGAAGCGGACATTGGACAGGTGAAGGCCGGCCAGAAGGTGACGTTTACGGTGGACGCTTTCCAGGACGATATGTTTAAAGGAACGGTGGAATCGGTGCGTTTGAACCCGACGGTGACTTCGAACGTGGTGACTTATACGGTGGTCATCACCGCCGAAAATTCGGACTTGAAGCTTTTGCCGGGAATGACGGCGACCTGTACCATCGTGACGGAAGAAGTCGAAAATGCTCTTAGCGTTCCGGTTACGGCAATCAAGTTTACGCCGGCTGCAGGAACGCCGATGATGGATCCGCGCGAAATGCCGCGCCCGAAAAAATCCGAGAAAAAATCTTCGGACAGTGACGACGACTTTGGCCCGCCGCCGGGAATGATGGGCGGTCCGATGGGCGGCGGTTCTGCAAAGAAAAGCTCTTCTTCGACGCCGAAACTGGTGGGTAAGGGCGTTTGGATTGACGTGAACGGTAAGGCTGCGTTCCGCCCTGTGAAAACGGGAATTAACGATGGCGTGAACGTGCAAATTACAGCGGGCCTTGCGGAAGGCGATTCGGTAGTCGTCCGTCAAGAAGCTGCCTCGGTTGTTTCTCAAAGTGCTGGCGAAGCAGTGAGCCCGTTTATGCCGGGACCGCGTAAAAAGAAAAAGTGATGCGGAGCATCACTTTCTAAATCTCAACGATCGACTGTTTTACTTCACAATCCCGACTTCGCTGATCTTGGCGAAGCCGTTTATTTTTTCGCCCAGGCGAACGTGTACCCAGCCGTCTTTCACGCTCAGCACTTCAAGTTCTGTGCCTTCGGAAAGCATGTTCAAGGTTTGATCTTTATCGCTTGGCCCGCTGGTGATGTCGGCGGTTTCTGCAATGACGACTCCGATGGAATAGGTGTTTTCTTTATAAACCTTGTATCCGACACTACAGACAAAAATTCCGAGAAGGAACGCAAATGGGAATATGCTTGCGGCGAAACCGGTTTTGACTTTGGGGTTTGCCGAAAGGACTCTTGCAATGCAAAGGAAGAAAATGACCCAGACAAGCAGAAGGATGGCAAGCATTTGTTGCTTTTGAGAAAAGAAATGGTGCGCCTTAAAGGCGAAGTTTAGAAGGGGATTTTCTTCATCTTCGGAGGCTTCGACTTTATCCTTGGTCAAGCTTTGGGCGAATTTCAGATTGTATCCGTAGTCCTCGTTGGTCGGGTCGATACGGAGGGCTTTTTCGTAGTTCAAAATGGCGAGCCCTAACCGTTTTTCGCGGAAGTAAGCGTTGCCTAGATTGTAGAACAGGTCTCCGTCCTGGAATCCGTTGTCGACGCAGTTTTGCCAAGCTTCCGCTGCCGAAGTAAAGTCTCCGGCCTTGTATGCGGCGGCGCCTGTAAAAAGCGTTTTGCAGTTTTCTGCAAAAAGGGATGCGGTTAAAATCGCGAGACTCAAAAGGATTTTTTTCATTTTAAGACCTCCAATGCATCACAAAGGGCTTCAAATTCTTGAAGGGCTTTGGAACGTTCTTCCGCCGTCCCTGTGACGGGTGCGAATCTTGCAAAGGCGCAGGCTTCTTGCCACTGCAAAACCTTTTGAATGTTTTCTTCGGAAATGCCGAGCTCTGTCAGGTTCTGCTGAACCTGATTCTTGGTCATACCGCGGAATTCACGGTTCGAAAGATCCGAAAGGTAACCGACGAGCCCATTTTCGAGCGCTGCATAAAAGGCTTTGCCGTCATCTTTTTGAAGTGCGGACTTCGCGGATGCGGTGTACTGCTTTAAGTTTTTCTTCGCTTTTGCCTTGCGCACGAGAGCGGCGTTACTCGAATTTTTGCGGTAGAAACGGATGAAGGCGCAGAAAATGGCGTACAAGGGAAGCGGAATGACGAGAAGTACCCAGAATAAAATGGATTTATGGAGGGGACTTTCTACCGGCTTGACTTCGGAAATCAGGTGAATGTAGCGGATGTCGCGACCCAGGTCTTCGATATCTTCCTTTGCGGAGGGCGTGTAACTTGGGGTGCTTGGCGTGTAGGTTGTCGCGACGCCAGCGCCTTTTTCCACCTTGATTTTCCAAGGACCTTCGGTTTTGACTTCGTACTTCTTTTTGGCGGGATTGAACCAGTTGTAAGAAATTTCCGGAATTTCGAACTCGCCCTTCTTTTTGGGGTAAAGGAAAATACGGATGTTTTTGGTGGTGATGACTTTCCCGTTAGAAATCTTCTTTTTGATGTCGGTTTCTGGCGGAACGGTGCGGAAGTCCGAAAAGTCGGGGAGTTTCGGGTCGGTAATCGTTCCCGGTTTGCCGTCGCCCGAAATTTGGATGGAGAGCGTGAGGGCGTCGCCGAGGGCTAAAGAATCCTTGTCGAACGAGGCTTTGAAATTGTAATTGCCGACCATGCCGGTAAAGTCTTTGGGCTTGTTTTGCGAGGGCAGCGGAAGGACGGTAATCGAAATCGGGGCGGTTTGGGCTTCGGCTTCTTCCGGTTCTTGTTGGATGCTCTTGAAGCTCATGGAAAATCCGCCATGAGACTGGTTCTTTTCTACGATTTTGGGCTTGCCGACTTTCATGTATTTAAACTTGAATGCCGGAATCGAAACGGATCCCGTTTTGAGCGGAGAAATCCAGGCGAACTTCGCGCTTCCCTGAGCTTCACGCGGTGCGTCTGGAATCGGGGTGAATTTGAGCTCGGAAAGATCGGAACGGTGGGCGATGAAATCGCTTCCGATGTCCATGCTGGTTGCGCTTAGGTTTCCCTGGAAATGTTCAAAGGTGTGGATCGATAAAGTGACCGAAAGCTGTTCGCCTTCGTAGACCGTTTTTTTGCTCGGGGTGAGAGAAACGTTGACGGCAGCGTCGTCGTAAGACTTTTGCACATCAACTGCCGGACGTGAAATTTCATATTCCTGGCCTTCGATTTTCCACGTGATGATACCCGCGATTCTCCTTCCGGTTTTTGCCGGCGCGGTCAGCTTAAAACTGTATTGGCGAATGGGATAGCCTCTGCCGAAAAAATCCTCGATTCGCGTATCGGTGGAATCCATGCCGCGGAATGTGAAGCCGTTTTGTGCGACGAACTTGGGAACGTCCCGATTTTCTGCGAGTTCGCGAAGAGGAATATTCAGTCGGATATCGAAATTTGCACCCGCTTCAATGCGGTCGGTGCTGTAATCTAAACTGATGCGCGCCTGCGCAATAACAGCACCTAAAAGAAGAATAAATAGAAAGCGTTTCATAACGTCCTAAAGATACAAAAAAGCTATCTTTAAGCCATGCTTTACAATTCGCTTGAATCGCTGTTCGAGAAGTATTCAAAAATCCAAATGATTGGTCCTATTGGAAGTGGAAAATCGCGTATGCTTCGCGAATTTGCCGCTTCGCATCCGAATACGGCGCTTTCCTCTACCGAAATTCAACGGCGTATTCAGCGGGCTTTAGCTCCTTTTTGGCAGCAGCGTTTTATTAGTCTTCGCGATGAAGATGCTCCGCGCGTTCGCGACCTGCTTTTAAAACCGAAATTCTTTTTGCACACCGAGCATTATGTCGAAGACGATCCGTTCCCTCCGACGAATCCGGGAAAACTCGATGAAGCGCTGGCCATGGCCAATCTTCCCGAATCTGTTTTAAAGGTCAAGCTTTTAAGCCTTTCCAATGGGGAACTTCGCCGCATTCTGTTGGCGCGTTTGTGGATGGAATCTCCGGACTATATTCTTTTGGACGATCCGTATGGCGGTCTCGATCCGGAATTCCGGAACCATCTTTCCCGGGGCATTTTGAAAATGGCGGAAAAGGATGTGAAGCTGGCCGTAAGCTTACAGCGCAAGGAAGAGCTTCTTCCCCAGATTCCGGCGTTTGTCTATGAAAATGGCGTGTTCCGCGAATATGAAGGCGAACTTCCGAAGTCGCTTCCGGAAGAAGAAAAAAGGCTCGAAAGAACCCGTTACGAAATTCAGACGTTGCACGCCCCGCAGAGCGAAGGGGAAGTCCTGTTCGATTTGAAGCAGGTGAACGTCCACTACGGTTCCACAAAGATTTTGAACGATCTCACGTGGCAAGTGAAAAAAGGAGAACATTGGGTTGTCATGGGCCCGAACGGCGCTGGCAAAAGTACGCTGCTAGCACTCCTTTCGGCAGACCATCCGCAGATCTATTCTAACGACATCACGCTTTTGGGTAAAAAACCGGGACGCGGCTTGAACGTGTGGGAACATAAGGCGCAGATCGGATTTTTCTCTCCGGAACTTGCGACGCAGTATCGGGAAAAGTTGAATGTCGAAGAAGTCCTTTGCACGGGCTTTACAACGGGACTCGGCCTTTTTGAACCGCCTTCTTGGGAAGAAAAGGCGAAAGCGATCAGCTGGCTTAAAGAATTCGGTTTTACGAACGTTTTCCGCCCGTTTGAAGACCTTTCGGCAACGGAACGCCGTTTGATCTTGATTGCCCGTGCGGCGATCCGTCCGCCCAAGGCTTTGATTTTGGATGAACCGACTCAAGGCATGGGCGCAGAATTCCGAAATAAGCTTTTCGATCTGTTGCAGTTCCTTTCGGATCAGACGACGATCATCCTGGTGACTCATTATGAAGAAGAATGGCCGCCTTGCATGACGCACGTTTTGCGCATGCCGAAGTTCTCCATGGAAAACGGAATTCCGTTAGTCTAAGTCTTTAGAAAATTCGGGACAGAAGATTCCCTGCGTAGACGGCGAGAATCCCGAAGAATACGCTCAGTGCGGCGTACAGTGAAAACTGCCAGATGTTTCCGGTTTTAAATAGCTGTAGGCTTTCGTTTGCGAAAGTGGAAAATGTGGTAAAACCGCCGCAGAATCCGACTGTCAGGAACAGGCGCAGGTTCGGGCTTAAACTGTTTTCGGTCAAACCGTAAAACAGCCCGATCAAAAGGCATCCGAGCATGTTGACTGTAAAGGTGCCAAACGGAAAGGCGCCTCCAAAATAGGCGTTCATCAAACGGGAACATAAAAAGCGAGAGATTCCTCCGAAGAAACTGCCGACGCCTACGTAAAGAATGCTCAAAATCATATTCAAAATTTAGTATCTTTGGAGTTCACAAGAGGTGCCTGTGATAACTGAAGAACAAATCCTCAGGGTTTTATCTAGCGTGCAAGATCCCGATTTAAAAAAGAACATCGTGGAACTTGGCTTTGTGCAAAATATTCAGATTTCTCCGGAAAACGATGTGACGCTTGATCTCGTGCTCACGACTCCGGCTTGCCCGATTCGGGATCGCTTTAAAAATCAGTGTGAACAGATTCTTTTGAAATTGGGAGCCCGTTCGGCGGTTGTAGAATTAAAGGCTTCGAATGGCCGCGTAGAAAAGGCTCCGGCTCAGCAGTTCGACAACGCATTGCTGAAAGATGTCAAACGGATTGTCGGCGTCGCCAGCGGTAAAGGCGGTGTCGGAAAATCCACCGTCACGGCTAACCTGGCCATGGCTTTGAGCCTTGCCGGGGCGCGTGTCGGGGTTTTGGATGCAGACATTTACGGCCCGTCGATGAATATCATGTTTGGCGTGGATGCCGCGCCGGAAATCTTTGACGACAAGACGATTGCCCCGGTAGAAGTCAAGGGCGGAATCTCCGTCGTTTCGATGGCCATGTTTGCGGAATCGGACAAGGCGACGATTTGGCGCGGTCCGATGGCAAGCCAGATGATCCAAAATTTTGTGCACCGCGTCCGTTGGGGTGAACTGGATTATTTGCTGATCGACTTCCCTCCTGGAACGGGCGATATTCAGTTGACGCTGACTCAGCAGTGCCCGCTGAATTGCGCGGTGGTCGTGACGACTCCCCAGGAAGTGGCGCTTGCGGATTGCCGTAAAGGTCTTGCGATGTTTGACAGTGTCGGGGTACCGGTCGTCGGGATTGTCGAAAACATGAGCTACTTTATTTGTGACGGCTGTGGAAAGCACCACCAGATTTTCCGCTCGGGCGGCGGTGAACGCATTTCCAAGGCGTTGGGAGTTCCTCTGTTGGGCAAGGTCCCGCTTGAACCGTCAGTCGCCGACTGCGGTGACTTGGGAACGCCTGCGGTCCTCCGGTATCCGAACAGCGAAAGTGGTCGGACCTTTGCCGAAATTGCCGAAAAGACGATTCGGGCGATTTCGAGCCTGGAACATTCCGGCAATGCCCTGCACAATTTCAACTACAGCTGGGATGAAATTCCTTTGGAGGAAGTCTAATGATTCAGCCGTTGAAAGTTTTCCGTACAAAAAATGGCGAGCTCGGTTTTGACTGGGACGATGGAACGCGGTCTGTCTTTAAACTGCGGGATTTGCGCCTTGCATGCCCCTGCGCTCTTTGCGTGGACGAAAATACGGGAGAGCGTTTGCTCGATCCTCGGACCGTTCCCGAAGATATCCGCGTCGAAAGCATCCAGTCCATTGGACGTTATGCGGTGGGAATTTTCTGGAGTGATGGCCATCGTACGGGCATATACCCTTATGATCTATTAAAGCATTTGACGGATAAAACATAAAAAGCCATATTTTGGAAAGTAAGTAAAATAAACTTGGCGTAGGTTGTCTCTGTATGAGTGATTTTAATGAATCGTTATATTTTCGTGACCTAAATCGGTATCCGACTTTAAAGCCGGAAGAAGAGACTGCGCTCATCACGATTATCAAGAATGGGGAGACGGAAAATATCCGTCAGTCCGCCCTGCAGCATTTGATTCGTGGAAACCTGCGCTTTGTGGTCAGCGTCGCCCGTAAATATCAGGGCCGTGGACTGTCCCTTCTGGATTTGATCAATGAAGGTAACTTGGGACTTTTCAAGGCGGCAAAGCGTTTTGATAGCTCCAAGGACGTCAAATTTATCAGCTACGCCGTTTGGTGGATTCGTCAGTCGATTCAGAAAGCACTCTTTGAACAGGTTGGGGCGGTTCGCATTCCGCCTAACAAGCTTACCTTGGTGAACCGCTTTAAGCGTGCCTTGGTGCAAAACGGTGGCGATTACGAACGCACCATGGCGATGCCGGAATTCGCAGATTCCGAACAGGACATTGTCGAAGTGATGGAAAAGATCGTGGATATTTCTCTCGACGCTCCGATCAACGACGATGGTGCTTCGGGCGATTCTGTGAGCTCCCTCATGGATGTTCTCGGTACGGAAGGCAACCAAGAAGACGAGATGGAAAAGAAGGAGCGCAAGGCTCTGATCGAAGAAACCCTCAAGTCTTTGCCGCATCGTGAAGAAGAAATCCTTCGTATGTTCTATGGCCTCGACGCTGTGGAAGATACCACCTTGAAGGATATTGGTGAAGATCTCAAACTCAGCCGCGAACGTGTTCGTCAGATCAAGAACAAGACTCTTCGCAAATTGCAGAAGAACAAAGAAAAACGCGATCGCCTGAGTGACTTCTTGGGTGGCTAATGTCCATTTCCAAAGCTAAGGCGCGCCGGGCCGCGGTCTTTTTCTTAACGCTCCTCGGCGGAGCTTTCATCGCTCTTTTTGTCTACAATGTTTATTTAAAGATCGGTCCTCGCCATGTGGACCTTTCTCAGGTTCCGTTCGGACTTCCGGGTGGAACACGGCTCGCCGTCGGAGATTTGCCCGATACGCTTGCCGGTTTGGACCGCATGCCGCTTTCGACGCAACAAGAACTTCGCCGGGCCGCAGAACTCGAAAAAAACGACAAGTTTGAAGATGCGGCTGAAGTCTATGAAGCGATTGCGTTGCAGTACCCCGAAACTTTTTTAGCGGAATGGGGAGTGGTCAATTCCTTGCTTTCGCAAGATTCCCTGCTTCCGATTTGGCAGTCCCAGCTCGATATGATGGAAAAGACCTTGCGGTACCGCTATCCGGAATCCTCGGTCGCTTTTTATCTGGACGCTCGGCTTGCGGAAAAAGCGGGCTCGGCGTCGACGGCGCTTGAACTTGCCCGAGTCGCCACGGAAAAATCCCCAGCCTTTGCCGCAGCCCGATTGCTGTACGCTTCTTTGCTGTACAAGGCTGGCCGGTTTGCGGAAAGCGGAATGGAAGCCCGGGCCGCAATCAGCCTTTCCCGCGGAAACGAACCGAAGGCGTTTGCCCAGCTGGCAAAGATTTATCACGACGAAGGCATTCTCGACAGCTGCGAACTCGTGGTGGAATATGCCCTTTCCAAGTTCCCGGTGAATACGGACTTGCTTTGCTTGCAAGGCTATCTGCAAGAATACAAAGGACGTTTTGAAGAAGCGGAAGGAACCTATCGCCGCGTCCTGGCGATTCGACCGGGTTTTCAACAGGCGACAGAGGCGCTTCTTTCTTTGGGCCAAAAGGTGCCTCCCGGAGTCGGGGGCGGCGCACGCCTTTCTCCGCGGGACAGGGTGCAGGTTGCGTATGAAATCCTGGAACCGCTTGTCAATCTTTATCCGGATAACCTTCCGTTGCGTGAAGCGCTTGGCCGTACATATTTAAAAGGCCGGGACTTTGACCGGGCGAAGGCTCAATTTCTGGAGATCCAGTCCCGCGATCCGGAATATCCGGAAATTTCCCGCCGTATCCAGGAAGCTTCCTCGGCGCCTCCTGTCCGCGAAACCAAGAAGAATCTTCTGGCGGATGACTTGAACCGAGCCCTAGACAGCATGAGAACTCTCCCGACGACGGAACATGCGTTTGAATCTTCGCTTGGACATTATCTGGTGCGTTACGGCGCAACACAGAAGGAATTCTTCCAAAAGTATTCTGCGGCCAATTTCCGCAAGATCGATAAAAATACCTGGCAGGAATCGTTCTTTGAAGCTCCCTATTTTCACCAGTATACAGTTCTTTTCGACGAAAACGGACGCTTTTATGGAGTCCATGTTGTCGTTACCGATTCGAACGTTGTCGCGAACAGAACCGCAACGAATACCCCGGAAATTTACACGACCCTTTTGCAGTTGAATTCAAGACTTTCGGGCGTTGGCACGGAAACGGGCGAAACGGACTGCGATGGAAAAGTCCTTTCGGGCGCGACGTGGGAAACCCGCGATAACTTTGAAATGCTCGCCCGTTTTGCGGGGAAGCCCGCAGAAGTCCGGATGATCCGCTTAAATCGCGAGGCGATCCCCGACGGAACGCGTCTTTGCGGTTATACGAAATACCTTTTGATGTATTGATTTGTACTTTGTGATTATGCGCATCGCTCGAACATTTTTCTTTGCACTGATGACGATCGCCTTTGCAGTCATGCTGGAAGGCTGTACGTGTTGCGCCTATCTGAATCACATCTTCAATGCGGACCGCAATTACGAAGATGCGACAAAGCTGGAACAGGCCAAGGCGGATTCCCTTCCGGGAGATTCGGAATTTGTTGCGACCGGTGAAGC
>OCVV011291707.1_pt1 | contig 13208 bp, 2 predicted proteins | sample 1539721 | NCBI WGS metagenome assembly OCVV01 (sample SAMN02144230, study PRJEB22623) | gut metagenome | biome: sheep rumen | host: Ovis aries | place: New Zealand
TAAAGCGTTTAATGTTACATTGTCATGGCCAAATTTTTCAACCTCAGGTAAAACTTCCTCATCATCAACGAAACCTTTAGTTAAAGAATTTTTAGTGTTTGTAAAACTAAATTTCTTAACATTTCCAAGCATGTCTGATACTGTTATTTCATAACTACCATAATTGTTAAGAATTAATTTGCCATCAGCATCTAATACCATATCAATAATTTGACCATCTTTATAGATTTTAAAATCTTTAATTTTAGATGGGTCAGAGAATCCGATAACAATGTGTCCACCACTAATTACAGCGCCATCCTCAAATTGAGTTTCAAGACTTGCACCTGGAATATATTCTAGTGTATCAAGAGTAATTTCGTCACCTTCGTTATAAATAGGATTATCATTAGGTCCAAAATTTATTTGGTCAAATGAACCTGTTTTGATAATATTACCATCTTTATCTTTTTCAAAATATAAGACATATGATGTACAAATGAATGCTGCTGATACAACAGGAGCTTCATTATCTAATTTAATGTTATAAATATGATCATTTTCAGGCAATGATTCAAACCATACTCTAATTCTAAAATTACATAATTTATTAATTGTAATAGTTTGAGTCGAATCTGTGTATGAATAATCACCTGATTGTAAATCTAAAACTTCAAATTTAACATTATCGTCACCATAAGCAGTATTAAAAGAGAATTTCAATAATGTTGATGTATATACATTTGTATATCTTGAATTATTTTCATCATCATATATAACCATTCTCACTATTTTATCAGGATTATATTTAGAATATGAATCACCATCTGATAAATAATACCAAGTTATATCAGGTGTTTTAAAATTAAATTCAATAGTTTTAACTACTTCATTACCATAAATGTCTTTAACAATAATTCTATAAATACCAGGATCTTTAAATGTTTTAGATTCTGCAAATTCTGTAGTTACTAAATTTTCATTTAAATATACTTCGTAAGAATAAATTTCATCTTCAGTTCTATCAAGTACTTTTACGATTACACTAGACTTAGATTCATTTTCATATGCATCTACTTTTAGTTCAGTATTTGAAAGTAATACTACATAAGTAGCAATATTACCTGATCTATCTCCTACTTGAACATAATAATTACTACCTTCTAATTTATAGTTCTTATCTTCACCATTAATATCAGATGCATATAAAACATCTAATAATTTTCTTCCTGGATATGAATAAATCGCAACATATGCTAAAGGATCTACTTCAGCAGGTATAGTGTCACTTTTAACTCCTAATTGTTTGATAATAAATGTATCACTTGAGAAAGTTAATATTGAACCATCTAAAACTTCTGTAGTATTTCCTACTACAACAGATAGTCCAGGAACTGATTTATCAAAATAAATAGCATATTCACTTATACCAAATCTTCCATATTCACGGAATGTATATAAACCTGTAGCTTGATTTGAGAATAAATCTTGTAAATATTTACCATTTTCAACACTTATTTCTGTAAAGTTGCTATCACCATATTTATAGAATAATCTAGTTGCCTCATCTGCTGTAATTATCATATTAGTAGCTAATGCACATTGAACATTGTCTACATTAATCATATTTTGATATAAAGATTTATCGCCTTCATATTTTGCAGGTGTTAAGAACTTTGAATTATTTTTAGAATTTGAAGCTTCTTCTACATTAACATGAATCTGGGACGTAGCTAGATATGGAGCGCCTGTTATCTGATGAAGATGTTCTTCTTCAACTAAATATACAGTTGTGCCTCCATTTGTAATTCTATTTACAATATCATTAATCGCACTATTCAAATTAGTTGGAAGACCATTTAGATTGATACCATCACTTACATTACCATTTCCATAATAATAATATGCCCAGCCAAATGAAGTAGCATTACTTTGCCATGTGTTTTTCTTGTATCTAATCCAAAGTTGTCCTTCTTGAGCATTTACTGTTTCACCATTAGCTTTAACATAAGCTGTAGCAGCAGTTCCACTATTCAATAAATTTGCAATGTTAGAAGTAATCTTTACCAAATATAGGTCTTGGTATTCCATGAACTTAACATATTTCTTTGCTTCATTAATATTTGAGAATGATGGATATGTTGAACCTCCATTATATTTATTAATAGATGAATCAAATACTGCACCATATGGATAAGAAATAATTGTAGATCCACTTTCATCTAAATAATAATATCTTTGATTTTGAAGTTGGAATACTTTATTAGTTAGTACAAGATTATCTTCAGTAGTTTTTTTATTATCTGTCACATCTAAGAAATTATTTGTTAGATAGAAAGAAATTGTTTCTGCAACCAAATCAAGCGGATTATTTGGATCTGTACTTGAAATCTTAGGAACTATTTCATAAAAGCCTGATGCCAAGTTAGATATAGTTACTTGGTATCTGCCTGCCCCGTCACTACTGTCAGCCTCAACAGTAGTTGAACCATTTATTAAAACACTAAATTTAGCACCAGAGCTATCTAATAAATGTCTATAATTTTGGCCACCACTTTGAGATTTATCTAATATCTTAATTACAATATTTTTATTGTCTCCACAAGTTGAATAATCATAAGCTTTATAAGAAACATTGATATCATTTATTTCCTTGTAACCTGGTTCGGGATTTTCTCCTTCAGTTATTAAAAGTGGAACATCAACACCAACCTCAAATAAGCTTCTAGTATCATAAACAACTTTAATTATATTAGAAGTGGATTTATTACCAGCAGTATCTTCAATGTAGAATGTGACATCAACATTAAGTCTAGATAAATTATTATCTGTAAATATTTTTTTAATCACTTCATCAGTTAAAATACCTAGGGAGTCATCAATAGTAGATTTAAAATAATATTTATATCTATCATCTAATTCTTCTCTTCTAATTAATTGTTGTAACGAACCAACAACTTGAGAATTTTCATATAATTTAACTTTAGCTTCTTGAACATTACCATCTTTATCAACATATTTATAATTAATGGTAATATTCATTATTTCAGCATTACCTGTATTCTTTTTATATAATTCTACACAATATTCTTTAGTCTTTAATTCATTAGGACTTGGCATTAACTGACTGACAGTAGGTGGATCGCCATCTAATGGATAAGGACCATATGTAGCCACACTCGTCAAGCCATATCCCGATACAGCTAATGCATGAAGATAATATGTTCCACTATCAATATTATCTTTTTCATTTTTAACCAAAGTTAAGGTTAGAGAACCATTTTCTTCAGGAGTAAACTGATGACTATTTGCGTATAAGCCACTATTTGTCAATTCAGATGATGAATAAGTATGTCCATCATTTGGATCAACTAAATCTCCATTTTTATCCCAAGTATAATATAATACACAATCTTGTATATCACGTTCACCATTGTCGTTTACTGACACTAAGATGTTATATATGTTTTGTGACCTTGATGAACTATTAATATCTGCGGTCAATTTTGGTGTAAGTAAATTTACTGCACCATTTAAGAAAGTTAATGTTCTAGATTTATCAGTAAAGTCTTTAGGCAATCTATTATTCCTGATAACACCATATTCATCAATATTGTGAGCTAAGTCACCAATATTATCAGTTTGGAATTGATATGAAATATCTTTAATATTAGCACGGATATTATTTGTATCAAATTCATATACTAATGTGTCTGAATAATTTCCATCTAAATAATTTGCATAATATGTAGCTGTTCCATTGTTAATTGAAACAGGTAATGGTTCAGAAGTTCTTGAAGAAAATACTGGTTCATTAAAGCGAAGATAAATTTTTAATTTACCTGTAGTTTTTAAATCTGAATCATCAACAAATTCACCAACAACTTCAGGAACTCTATCATCTATAAGCGCTAGGAACATATATATATCTTTAGCTTTTCTGTCTTGTTCATCTGCATTATTATAAATCGCAAGACCCGCATCTAGAACACCTTCATATGCATCTACTCCAACAACACCACAATATACAGTACTACCATTTCCTGCATACCACGTATCTCCTTCTTGTATCCAACGATAATATTTAGTATCTTTTTTAATAGTTATATCTTTTCTATCAACTAAATCATCATCTTGTTTATAAGGATTTTTATTTTCAACTAGAAGATATCTAGTAACTTCTGGAGTAAAATTATTTCCTTTATCATCCCATGAAAAGAATCCATCTGATTCTTCAAGCTTTGGTTCAGTTTCAAGATAATATGATAAGCCAGGACAATTTTCACTTCTACTATATTTGTTCATAAATTCTTTATTACCAAATAACAAATGAATATTAGCATATGAATTCCACCAATCCTGGTTTGAATCATTTATATCTCTTATGAAATATGTTCCATATGCAGATGCAAATGAATTATTTATAAATGCGTTCACCCATCTATCTGTTGTCTCATTTTGGAATGATAAATTCCTACCTTTTTGGAATGTATACCAAGTTGAACCACCATCCAAATCACCAATACCATCGTGATAAATAGTTTGAGGTCCTTCATAGTCTTTTAAGTATGAATGGTCTTCATTCATATGAGTGGCAGTATCTTGTCTAACGCCAGTTACGACTTGAACTTTATAGTCAAATGGTAAATAACATTTAGCTGTACTTTTTGCAACATTTACGGTTGCACCGTTTGCTTTTTCTAACACTAATGTAAAATATCTACCATAATTTATACCATTTGAATCATAAGTTCTAATTTTTTCTCTACTTTCAGCTGTATTTAGTGTTTTAATAGAAACTTTATATGATAAAATACCTGACTTATCATATTCCATTTTAATAAGTGTATTGATACTTACAAAATCAAGTCCAGGAATAGCAGTACCGCCTTCTGTATGAATAAAGGCTTCAACTTTATCACCAGCCTTACCTTCACCAGCTATTTCAACATATACTAAGCCCGAATCATTTGTTTCAACAATTTCATCTTTAATATAAATAGTATTACTACTAGCTTTTACATTTACAGAATAACCGCAAACTGTAATAATACCAATTAAAAGGAGTGCTATAGATACAAATAATCTATAAAATTTATTTCTTCTCATTTGTTAAATCCTCCTTTTCTAATGATATTTCGCCATTCGCAAGCATTATACAAAAATCTTGGAATGTGAGATTAGGATTACTCTTCTTAAGTTCTTTAAATATTCTTAATATTTCAGCTTGACTTAAATTTTTATTTTTCTTTTTATTTTCCTTAATCTCTTCTTTAGTTTCCTTGTTTTCTTCTTTATTTTCTGATGTAGCTTTTAATTCAGTAAATCCTTTATTCTCTTTTGATTCATTTACTTTCTTAATTAAGGCGTTATTTCTCTTTTTGATATCATAGAATACCGCACTTTCATTAAAGAAATGATCTTCAAGTTCTGATTGATCCATTTTACCAATCTTATAAAGTGGAACTTTAAAAGATGGAGTAAAATATGTCTTTAACGGATAATTACCAAATGTAACAATTATTGAGTGACCTATATCACCAGGGTGATTAAGTCTTTGAAGTTCTGATGGATATATCAAAGGTCTAGTTTGTAATGATGTAGAATAATTCTTTTCACCATGGGCAGAACCACTTGTTGAAGATGTCTGAATAGTAATGTTACCACATAATTCACTATATTCTTTACAAGTACCCATATCGTTAGAACCGATAAACATCTTAATACCACAGTTACCTTTAATAATATCAGCAACATTATCTCCGTATACATTATTAAGTTGGGAATAAGATTGAACAATCATAGTAAACCAAATTTTTCTAGAACGACCTACAGTAATAAACTTATCAAACTTAGAAATCTTTGGCATATTACCAAATTCATCCATGATGAAGTATACATTTCTTGGTAGTGACAACGATTCAGTCGTTGAAGCTACTTTAATAAGTGTCTTATAAATATTTAAGATAAAGATAGCAGCCAAGTTATGTCTAGTATCTTTTTCATCAGGAATTTTCAAGAATAATGCTGTCGGATGGTCTGCAAGAGCTTCAGCAGTAAAATCTGATGTAGAAGTTAAGGCGCATACACCAGCATCATTGAATAATACCAATTTATCATATACGATTGACATATATGAAGCTCTAGTTGAAGGTGCAGCATCACAGACTTGTTTAGACAAAGAATAAGCCTTTGATAAAGGGCTTCTACCTTTAAAATAATTCCTTAAGTCCTCATAATCTTTAGTTGAATTTTGAAGAATCTTTGCTAAGTTAAAGAAATTAAATTTTTCTTTTGTCATCTCATTTGCAGGATCTGTAGAATCTTCAAGCATAGCAAGTAATACCGCTAATGTAATAGATCTAGCACCTTTTTCCCATAGAGGATCTTTTTCATTCTCAACAGGAATCAAAACTGATACTAAATCGTTTAAATCTTCATAAACTTCATCATATATTTTCTTTTTATAAACTTTGATATTATTTACTAATCTTTGGTAATCTTTATATGCTTTACCATCAAATTCATACCATTCGTTTAATTCCTCATTTTCTCCAATATTTTTATCAAGAATTAATCCTGATTCATAAATATTGTCTACGCGTTTAAAAGCTTTCTTATATGCATTCCTATATTCTTCAAATTGGTCCCAAATTCCATCAAGTGGATTCCATCTATATGAAGAATATGTATCACGAAGATCGATAACCTTAACATCATATCCTCTATCTTGCAGGAATTGCGAATGCATCGAGAATAACTCACCCTTAGGGTCAGTTATAATCATTGATGAACCAGCTTTAGTAGAACCTAAAATTTGAATCATAGGTGATACGAATGTTGTAGTTTTACCTGAACCAGTAGAACCAATGATTATTGAGTGACATGGTGAATTAAATAACACTTGCATATCTTTTTTATTTTCATCAAGAGATGCCATGACAGGGATACCATCTTTAGAAACAGTATTAAGTTCACTATATGCATATGACTTAAATATTGTCTTCTTTTCTTTAGATGTCATCCATCTAGAGTTTTCTAAATTTGAATCCTTTACTTGTTTCAATTTTCCATCTACGCCATTTTTAGAAAATATTGTTATGAAATTCTTGTTAATAGCTACGCTATAAAACGCAGTTAAGCCGCAGAATACAAATGCTAATATTAAATAATATGGTCCTGATACAATCATCATATCAAAGGAACCAAGCCAATCTATAATCCCTATTTCAAATTTGCATTGGATTAGTGCAAACACCAAATATGATAAAATCATAGAAATCAATAAAATCGATGTGATAATAAATAATACTTCTTGAAATCTTCCTGATGCAAATTTTTGAGATGCAACAATACAATTAAATAACATAAATATTATAAATATTGTTCCCATCCATTTAAAATAAGGAACTAATGTAAAACTTCCACTAGCAGATTGGAATAATCCTCTAGCTCTTATTACAGGTATAGCTATTAGATTACTTATAATAAAGGAAATAATGATAACTATGTATAAAACGTGTCTTTTTTTCATAATCATTACCCCCTAAAATACCTCATCAACCACAAGAGTTGCAGTTAATGTGTTAGTTTCAATTTCCAAGTTTGAATCAGCATAAATAGTTACAATTACATCAAATCTACCAAACTCACTTACTCCACTATCTCCAAGTGATACCCCATCACTTATTCTCTTATATTCATAAGTAATGGTAATACCATCAGGTAATGTCTCAGGTTCAATCTTATTTACGATCTTTTTACCATTATTTATCATGTCTTGTAATTCAGCACTTGTATATGATACAGTCATATCATTTAACTTATAATTGCTTAAATCAACAAATTTCTTTTCAATAGTTAGATAGAATTCGACTCCACTAAGTGGATTATAATTTAATTCATCATATGTGAATTCAACATTAAATTTATATTCACCAACATTAGCTGTATAACTAGAATCCATCCAGTCTTCTCCGACTTTATTCTTTGTTACAACAGATTTAATAGCTACGCCTTCAGGTAAATTAGCAAATGGTTCATATACATCTACAAGGCTTTCTGGATTAGTATCATCAAAATAATTATTGCCATCATATTCTTTTGTAACATTTTCAATTACAACTTTAGACATATCATATGTGGCTTTTGTTATCTTTAAAGTTCCAATAATTTGTTTAGTTCTATAAGTATCCTTTGATAATTCCCAAACAATTGTGTAGATTCCAACATCCGTAAATTCTTCTCCTTCAGGATAATTTACATTTGTACCAACCGGTAATTCTTTATTTACAGCTAATCCATGTAAATTTCCATCATATACATATTCAGCATCAATTAATTTGATATCATCTTCAAATGTAATATCAAAAGAAATTGTTCCTGAAGCAGGAGATAAGTTAATACTGTCTTTTTCAATTGGATTAATAAATTCGAATACAATATTATAATCATATCTCTTTCCATCACAGAAATCGCTCACGTTTTTAATTTCTTGTTTAGTATTAAAATCAAGATATTGAATTTTTTTAATTCGATATTCATCTTCAATAAAACCAGAAATATTTATTTTTTTATTACCAGTTTCCTGGTCAAGACTTAATTTAAAATCACCAGGTTCAATAGTTCTTTTTTCTCCAGTATTTTCATCTATAACTTGAGGTGTTTCTTTAATTTTATTAATTATTAAATAAGCTTCAAGTTCATTGATATCTAATTGCTCATTAGGATTACTATCACTAAATTTAGCAAGGACTTTATATTCACCCGCAACAATTTGGTCATTATTCTCATATGAAACAGTAACATTATTTGGCAATTTTCCAGATATTTCTAGAGAATGATTAGCTCTATCAAAATTTATAGTCTTACTATTAAATGTGATAACACCATCTAATACAACAATCTTTTTAGTAACCACAAGTTTAGCTTCAAGAGGAGCTATTTCTTCATAATTTGGATTATTTCCTTTAAAAGTTGCAATTATTCTATATTCTCCTGCATTAATTGTAGAAGAGACTTCTTCACCTTTTAAATTATAGTATTTAAATTCAGACTCAACACCAGTTGGTAATGAAGAATTTTTATCAAAGCTTGCAATATATTCTTGACCATTATATTCTTTAGTAACATCTGATAGTTTTACATTAGACATATCATATGTAGACTTAGTAATTGTCAATTTAGCTTTTTTAGTTGATGTTTGATCATAATTCTCATCTTTTGCGATATATTTAGAAACAATTGTATAAGTACCAGCATTTACAGCATTATTTAATTTAATTGTTTCATCATCATTCCAAATTTCATATTGAACAGTTACACCTTGAGGAATATTAGTAGCCTCAATTGATTTAGGTTCTCCATCATATTCATAAACTTTGTCTTCGAATACAACATTTGATAAATCTAGAGTAGCTTCTTCAATAACTAAATTAGTTTTTAAAATTTTTGATTCATATCCATCTTTTGAAATGACTGCAACAACTTCATAATTACCAGCATTAGTAAAAGTATTACCATATGGATAATCCACGGTTGCGCCTTCAGGTAGTTCATAATTAATTTCCACTTTATGAGGTAGGCCATCATATACACATGTGTAGCCATCTAATCTATAAATATCATCAAATTCGTGGCTCACTACATTAATTTTCATTGTAGTGCTGTATTTTCCATATTGTACTTTTACATCATGTTCACCCATTTTGTAAAAATATAATTTTTCTTCATCTGGAATCATATTTTCAGTCAAATTAATTTCATTAACTTGTCCACTTGAGTATATGACTAATACCTTGATACCATCATATGAAAAGTCACCAGATTTAATTTCAATAACATCCTTATTATTCATCTCAATTCTTTCTACAGAACCTCTTCCACCACAGCCTGTAAGAAAAAATATAAAAATTACTGATAATGTAGATAAAATTTTTAATATGTAATGTTTAGATTTCATAAATCTACACCCCACTTTATAACCCAATAATTAAATCAATTAAGACATTTAAACTCAAGTTTTAAATCTTAAATCCTATTGTCCTATTCTACTAACAATATTTTATCAATTGTAGTGCCACAAACCTGCAACACAAAAAAGAGCCTACTCTATATGATTTATCATATAGAATAGACTCAAAATATTATATTACTTGATTTTTAATTTTAGATTTAGTTACATCATAATCTTCTCTATATAAAATCTTAAAATTCATTCTAATAAGTTTTAATTTTTTATCCTTTTTACCAATCACAAACACTCTCTTTGGCTTCATATTGACCAAAGTCCACTTATTAAAAACGAAGAATAAAAGAAGATAAGTTGTCAAGAAAATTACAACTACTACAGTTCCGGCTGAGACTGAAATAATAGTAATTAAAGATATACTATGACTATGCCTAAGTTCATTATATGTAACCTCAGATTCAGTTAATGTATCAATGTTAGAAACTAATGATTTCTCATTTTCGTCCAACTTATTATAAGCTTCGCGTGCATTTTGTATACGTAATTTAGTTGCATCATCTAAAGTGACATCACCAATCGAATTTATTAGCCTGTATACTGAACCAATATCATTATAAATTTTTTCAGAATTAGTTAAAATTATCAAATTATTAACATAGCTTTTTTGACTAGGAGTAAGTAAAGAATAAGCGTTTTTAGCATTATAAATTTTATTCTTAGTATCTTGATTATATTTAACATCACCAATAGAATTTATTAATTCGTCAACCATATTAGCCGCAATTACATCCATCTTTAATGCTAAATATTTAGCTTCTGCTGCAACAAGTGTATCATATTTAGTAACAAATGTTTTTTGGCTATCTGTTAACGCATCATATTTACTTCTAACTTCTGCTATTTTATCTTTCGAATCAAGATTAACATCTCCTATTGAATTTATTAATTCATCAATAGAAGTTGCAATATCCTTATCTGCTAATAATAACTCATAAGATGAAATAGCTATCGTTAATGTTTCATATTTTGTGATAAATGATTTTTGCCTCTCTGTTAACGCATCATATTCATTTTTAGCATTGTCAATTTTTTCTTTTGATTCAACACTTAAAGAAACTTCTCCAATCTCATTTATTAAAGTGTCAACACTAATAGCTTTCGTCTTATCTGAGAATATGGCTGCATATTCTTCTTCTGCATTTGTTAATGTTTCATAATTTGAAACTAGTGCTTTTTGATTTTCAGTTAAAGAATTATAAGCATTTCTTACATTTCCAATTTTTTCAAAAGATTCTAATGTAACTTCTCCAATTTCATTAATCTTAGTAATCACATTATTAGCTAAATTATTATCATTTTCTAATTCATTATATCGTGCTTCAGCAGCAGATAATTTATTATAATTAGTAACCAAATCTTTAAATGAATTTGATAATGATTCATATTTAGTTCTTGCCGCAACTATCTTATCTTTAGATTCTTTTGCATACTTTACTGTACCAATATTTTCAATTAAAGACATAGTATCGTCAACAGCTTTGACATCAGCTTTAGCACTTGAAAAAGCTTGTGAAAGAATTTCAGTAGTTTGTGCAACGTCATTAACTGTTGATTTTTCATTATCTTTAACTTCGATTGCAGCATTTAGTGATTCATTAAAAATATTAGCTATAGAAGGATAGTTACCTTTAATACTTTGATAATATTGAACAGATTCATTAATTAAATTTTCTAAATCAGACTTTTCAGGTGCTTGAATTTTTACCCTAATAATAGTTTCTTCACTACTTGCATATGCTAAATAATGATCATTACCAGCACATCTAGTGTATATTACATAATCACCAATATCTAAGCCTTTAGGTGTAAATGTTGACCAATAACCACCTTCAAATTTAAATTCATAATTTACCCCATCACATTCACTAAAATCAAGCAATTCTTGTTTCTCACCTGTGTAATATAAATCTTCATTAGCTTTTGGTAATTGAGGCGTACCTTTTACAACACTTACAGTTTGATGATACTCACATTCATTTAATCCAGCCTTTACTTTATAATAGATTGTATAATCACCTAATTCTTTAAAAGTAGGTGCTTCATCTAAATCATAAGTTCCCATTTCTAATCCATATTTAACATCATAATCGCTTGGTTTAAAATTATTATGGAATCGAATACTATAATCAATATTTCTATATGGAACGCTTGTATCCTTTGCAGGATAATCTATGATTAAATCGTCTCCTTCTTCTATTAATATTTTATTATCGTGAATAACAAATAATTCATTACAATCTTTATCGGCATCTGTATAAGCCATTGTAGGATAGTAATTATAAATAGCGCCTCTTCTAATATAATCAAGGCCAATTTTGCTATCTTGAGTTAAAGCGCCACTAAGACTAAAAATATCATTTTGACTAGGGTGACTAACAGTTATATCAGAAGGTGTGCCATCCTTTAATTTATTATCAAAAATATATAAATTACCTTCTATAATCAATTCAGTTTCTTCTAAAATAGCTGCAGGAGAACTTCCTGACACATTATTTTTTATAACAGTATTTCCTAAAAGTCTTAAAGATTTATTATTTGCTAAATGATATATACCACCTGCAATTCCACCAGCCACATTAGCTATAATATTTACATCTTCTAATCTAATGATGCTATTGTTTCTTTTTACATAAGAATAGCTAATAGCTCCACCATTGCCTGTAGTACTATTACCAATAATAGTACCTCCATACATTTTTAATTCGGTAGTACTTCCGCTTTTAGAAGTTCCTGGCATAAAAATAGCACCACCATTAGGACTGTCTTTAGCACCTGTAATATAACCACCTTTAAATGTGCAATAATCTGATTCGAAGGTATCATCAACAATACCTAATCCGGTTTGAGAATCAATTTTATATTTATGTTCAATTTCACTACAATCATAAATACAAATATTTCCACCACCAGGAACTTCAATAACATTTTTACCAGTACTATTTAGTATGATTCCATGTCCATTTAAGCATAGTTTAGTATCAGTTTTAGGATGCCATGTTTCAGTAATAGTAACGTCATTTTCTAAATAATAATTGCCACTATTATCAGGTAATGAATTAGTTTCGGACCACTTGACAAAAGTTATTTCATCATGTGTGTGAGTCTCAGGTTCTTGATTTTCACCAGGATTATTCTCATTATCTTCAGCATAAATCTTTAGGGCGTCATTATTGTTCAGATAAATAAAAAATCCTAGAAA
>OCVV011207265.1_pt1 | contig 13206 bp, 15 predicted proteins | sample 1539721 | NCBI WGS metagenome assembly OCVV01 (sample SAMN02144230, study PRJEB22623) | gut metagenome | biome: sheep rumen | host: Ovis aries | place: New Zealand
CCAACGATATGGCCTTCCAGACCGCTGCCCGCCTGGCCTACCAGGACGGCATCCCCAAGGCCAAGCCCACCATCCTTGAGCCCATCGGCCTGCTGCAGGTCACCATTCCCGACGCAAATCTGGGCGATATCATGAGCGATATCTCCTCCAAGCGCCGCGGCACCGTGCTCGGCATGAACGCTGAGGACGGCATGCAGACCGTCGAGGCCGAGGTCCCCATGGCTGAGATGGGTTCCTACACCATCGACCTGCGCTCCATGACGCAGGGCCGCGGTTCCTTCAGCCTGAAGTTTGTCCGTTACGAGGAAGCCCCCGGCAACGTGCAGCAGAAGGTCATTGAGGAAGCCAAGGCACTGGAAGAGAAAGAGTAAGAAAAAAACAGCGACCCCCGGGTCGCTGTTTTTTTAGTTTTCAGTTTTAAGATTTCAGTTGGTGATCAAATGAACAGCAAATTGTCCAACATCAAAAATATCGCCTGGGCCATCGCGATCGTGGTGTCCCTGGTGCTGCTGCTCGTGGCGCTGGGCTTTGCCGCCTTCACCCGCCACCGCGGCGAGCTGGAGCGGCCCACCGTCCTCATGGGGGACGCTGCCGCCGCGCGGGACGCGGCGCTGGCCGAGGCCAAAAAGGCCGAGGAGCAGCAGGCGCTGCAGCAGTCCGGCGGCGGCGAGGTCTACGTGCTCGGGGAGAGCGGCGACGCGGGCCAGGCCTATCTGGACTCGCTGACCTTCCTGTGTGACAGCGCGCTGATCGGGCTGCGTGACTACGGCCTCTTAAAGGATGGCACCGCCACAACGCAGGTCTGGGGCAGCGCCGCCGGGAACATTCCCGCCTCCACGCTGGGGAGCTTTACCATCCGCTATCCCGGGGACGGCTCGGAGATCAGCCCCATCGACGCCGCCATGATCGCGAAACCCGCCCAGCTGGTGATCTCCCTGGGGACCGACGGTCTGGCCGACACCGACGAGCAGACCTTTATCTCCGGCTTTGAGTCGCTGATCCGCGGCATCCAGCAGGAGAGTCCGGAGACGGCGATCATCGTCTGCACCATCACCTCCGTCACGATCAGCTACTCCGGCAGCGACGGGCTGGACTTCCCCATCGTGAACCAGGCCAACACCTGGATCGCCCGGGTCTGCGCCGACACCGGCGTCTTCCTGGTGGACGTGGCCTCCGCCGTCAGCGACAGCAACGGTTCCCTGCTCTCGGAGTACGCCTCCGCCAACGGCAAAACGCTCAACTCCGCGGGTCTGAACCAGGTGCTCTCCTACCTGCGCAACCACGCCATCGCCTATTAACAGTTTTCAGTTTTCAGGATTCCGTTTTCAGAGGGGTGCTCTAAAACTGAAAACTGAAATCTGAAAACCAAAACCTCAGGGGACATGAAATCTTCATTTCATGTCCCCTGAGGTTTTTATCTCACGATCTGCTTGATGAAGGCCGGGCGCTTCACCGGCTCGTCCGAGAAGACAAAGCAGTTAAGCAGCATGTTTGCTGCCTCCGCCGCCTTCTCCGGGCTGGACGCGTGGATCGTGGCCAGGCTCTCGCCCGGCTTCACCGCGTCGCCCACCTTCTTGTGCAGCACCACGCCAACAGAGAGGTCGATGCTGCTCTCCTTGGTGGCGCGGCCGCCGCCCAGGTGCATGGAGATGAGGCCGATCTTCTCAGCGAAGATGCGGGAAACATGGCCGCCCTTCTCCGCCGGGACCTGCATCGTCACAGCCGCACGCGGCAGAAGGTCCGTATCGTATACCGCCTCGGCGGCGCCGCCCTGAGCAGCCACCATCTGGGCAAGCTTGTTAAGAGCGCTGCCGTCCTCAATGGTTTTGAGCAGCTCCAGTTTGGCCTCCTCCATGCTCCAGACCACGCCGGTCTCCACCATCATGAGGCTCCCCAGCGTCAGGCAGAGCTCCAGCAGATCGCCCTGCTTCTCGCCCCGCAGCACCTCGATGGCCTCCCGGACCTCCACCGCGTTGCCCACGGCATAGCCCAGGGGCTGGTCCATGTCGGTGATGACCGCGGCGCATTTCCGCCCGGCCAGGCGGCCGATGCGGGTCAGCCCGCGGGCCAGCTCCTCGGCCTGCTGCTCCGTCTTCATGAAGGCGCCGTCGCCGCATTTCACGTCCAGCACGATCACGTCCGCTCCGCTTGCCAGCTTCTTCGACATGATGGAGGACACGATCAGCGGGATGGAGGGCACGGTGCCGGTCACGTCCCGCAGGGCGTAGATCTTCTTGTCCGCCGGTACCAGATCGGCGGTCTGGCCCATGATGGCGATGCCGATGTCGTTGACGTTTTTGAAGAAGGTCTCCTCGGAGATCGCCGTCGTGAAGCCGGGGAAGCTCTCCAGCTTGTCGATGGTGCCGCCGGTGTGGCCCAGGCCGCGGCCGGACATCTTGGCGATCTTCAGCCCGGTCGCCGCCACCATGGGGCAGAGGATCAGGCTGGTCTTGTCCCCCACGCCGCCGGTGGAGTGCTTGTCCGCCTTGATGCCGCGGATGGGGCTCAGATCCAGCGTCTCCCCGGAGTGCATCATGGACATGGTCATGTCCAGGGTCTCCCGGTCGTCCATGCCGCGCAGCAGGATCGCCATGCACATGGCCGACATCTGATAGTCCGGGATCTCGCCGCGGGTATAGCCCTGGATCATGAAGTCGATCTCCCCGGTGCTCAGCACGCCGCCGTCTCTCTTTTTCGCGATCAAATCGGTCATCTGCATGATAATCCATCTCCTTATTGGCTCTCCCGCGCACGGGGAAGGTGGCTCACAGGGCCGGATGAGGTCTCTTCCTATATCATTTGCAGCCTGCGATCGTCAGAAACCGCATGCTTTCGTTAAATCAATATTTATTATAATCCATCTACCAGCGAAAAACAATGTATTCTTTCCCGCCGATTCGAAGAAGACGCAGTCCCTGCCTCTCCCGCCGCAGTCCCGCCGGAATGGCCAGCAGCCTCTCGTTTCGGTGGTAGAGCATGCCGCCCGCACCCTGGATCCAACTTCGCCGGTCCGTCGGCGACACAGCCGCTTCTCCCCGGTTTTCTCCCGCTTCGTCGGCCGAGGTCGAGGCGTGCGTAATCTTCCGTGGCTGCTCTCTCCGGCTCAGTCTGCGGCAGAGGCGGCTCTCTCCCGCGCCCGGCTCCATCACACCGAGTAAATGGCTCTCCCCCTCCCCGCAGAGGTAGAGCCGCGTCAGCGCCGTCCGGCCGGGGATCCGTGCCTCGAACACCGTATAGAGGCCCTCCTGCCGGGCCTGCAGCCGCCCGATCTCCCGTCCGTTTTCATAGATCGGATACTCCATCCGCTCAGCACTCCCCTCTTGTCTGCGAATCGCAAGAATCCCCCGATCATCCTATGATCGGGGGATTCCGTTTTATTCCGATAAATGCAGGCCCATGCTGACTGCGAGCGCGGTGTTGACCGCGCTCATGGTCTTCTCATCCAGCCGTCCCATGCACTGCCGCAGCCGGGATTTGTCCAGCGTGCGGATCTGCTCCAGCAGGATAATGCTGTCCCGGTTCAGGCCTGTCGTCTGGCTGGAGAGCCTGATATGGGTGGGCAGCTTGGCCTTGCCGGTCTGGCTGGTGATGGCGGCCGCGATCACGGTGGGGCTGTGGCGGTTGCCGGTGTCGTTCTGGACGATCAGCACCGGGCGCATGCCGCCCTGCTCGCTGCCGACCACCGGGCTCAGGTCGGCGTAATAGATATCTCCTCGTTTGACCATGGTATTCACGCTCCGGGAATAGTATCGCCCACACCAGTATATGTAAGCCGGCGGGTGTAATGCTATTGTCCCACGGGAGCGTGCTTTTTATTCTTATGAAAAGGAGCGGCGCTGCCGCTCCTTTTCGCCGTTAGATTTCTTTATACCAGGAACCCGCCGTCAACTGTAATTACCTGCCCCGTTATATACGGGTTCTCCGCCACGGCGAGGACCATCTGGGCGATCTCCTCGGGCTTTCCCAGCCTGCCCAGCGGGATCTCGCGCGCAAGCTCCTCCAGTGTCTCCTGCCCCAGCACCTGCACCATGTCGGTGTCGATGACGCCGGGCGCCACGCAGTTGACCCGGATGCCGGAGAGGGAGAGCTCCGCCGAGAGGGAGCGCGTCAGGCCGATGATGGCGTGCTTGGTGGAGGAATAGGCGGCCTCGCAGCTCGCGCCGTGGCTGCCCCAGATGGAGGAGATGTTCACGATGCAGCCCGCGTGCTCGTGGAGCATCGGCCCCAGCACCGCCTGGCTGCAGTGGAAGCAGCCGCCCACGTTCACGGCGTAGAGCCGCTGCCAGGTTTCCTCCTCGATGTCCTGAAACTGCTGCTGTTTCGCGATGCCGGCGTTGTTGACGAGGAGCGTCACCGGTCCCAGCTCCCGCTCGATGCGGCGCACCATGGCCCAGACGGCCCCCCGGTCCGCCACGTCGCACTGCTGGGTGATGACCTCGTGTCCTTCCGCTCTCAGTTTTTCCGCCAGTGCTTCGGCCTTGTCGGCCCGCTCGATGTAATTGATGCACACGGCATAGCCCGCCCGGCTCAGCGCCGCCGCAATGGCGGCCCCGATGCCGCGGGAGGAGCCCGTGACCAGCGCGACTTTTTTCATCTCTTCAGGCCCTCTTCGATCAGTTTCCGGCTGTAATCGGAGAGCTCAGCCGTGCTCATGGCCTTGACCCGCTCCGCCGGGATCACTTCCAGAATGTCCAGATACACGTCGGTGGGGCGCAGGAACAGGCGCTTTTTCACCTGCTCCGAATTGCGCACGCAGGCCACGGCGATGGGGACGTTGGCCCGCTGCGCGGTCTTGAAGGAGCCGTGATGGAAGGGCAGCATTTCGCCGGTCTTGCTGCGGGTGCCCTCGGGATAGATGCCGATGGAGCAGAGATCCCGCTTCATGTAATCCGCGGCAGTCAGGATGGTTTTCAGCGCGGCGCGGTCGTTTTCCCGGTCGATGGGCAGATAGCCCGCGTTGTAGGCGATATCGCCCACCATGGGGATCTGCAGATTGGAGGGCTTGGAGATAAAGGAGATGTTCCACTTGTACAGATAGCCGATGACCATCAGCGGGTCGAACATGGACTTGTGATTGCAGACAAAGAGGAAGCGGCTGTCCGTGGGCAGCTTCTCCTCGCCGGAGATGTGCGGCCTGACGCCGCCGTAGAGACACAGGAAGCGCCCCACGCCCCGGGCGGCCTCTCTGGCACGGGGATTCTGCTTCTCGATGGGCTTTGTGCGGTCCACCGGCAGCGACAGCAGCCACCAGATCACCACATATATCGCATGCATCAGGGCAAAGACCAGCAGGAACACCGGCACGCCCAGCAGCCAGTGCCAGTGGGCCAGCGCCACCACGGCCCAGGCCGCCGCCAGCGAGCACAGCAGGAACAACAAGGCATAAAGCATAAGCGGGTACCTCTTCTTCAGAACTACCCGCTTATTGTATACCAGCCCCGCGCAAATTGCAAGGCCGCCGGGCTCAGCCGCCCAGCTGACGGACCGCCTGATCCGCGCCGGTGGCGGCAAGGCCGGAGGCGATGCCCACCGCCAGCGCGTCGATCAGGTTCGTGGCCGGGAAGTCGGGCATGACGCCCATGGCCAGGGCGCCCAGCGCCCCGCCCAGGATGCCGCAGAACAGCGGGATCCATTTGTTGTCGAGCGGCGAGAGCTTTACGCCCATCCCGCCCAGATAACAGATCAAAGTAATGCCGGTGATTTCCATATAAATCTCCTTCCTTATTGCCTTCCCCCTCGGGGGAATATCGGTTCCGCGCTGCCTGCGGCAGAAAAAGCGGAACCGGTATTACCGCAGCGGTCGGAAAATGCGAGGATCTGCGCAAGCCCGATGCATTTTCCGGGCACCGCAAGGCGGGCACAAGCTGGCACGCGTCAGCGTGACTGATGAGGGCCCCGCCCTCACTCGTGTGCCCTTTGGTTCAGATGCTTCTCGATCTTTGTGATCGCCTCGGTCACAGGGCCGTTGCAGCCCTGCTCCTTCAGCCCCTTCAAACAGGCCAGCACGCCATAAGTCAAAATCCCCTGCTCCTCCTTGAGCGCCCGGATGTCCTCATCCTGCCGCTGCTGCTTTCTGTACCAGTTATAGGCGCGGTTATAGTAGCCCAGCAGGGCGAGGGCCGCGGTCAGGACCGCCGCGCCGGTGATGAGATGCTGCGCCGTAATGACCATCTGCTCACACCCCCGCCAGGGCGCGCCAGCTCTCCGGTCCCGCTACGCCGTCCACCGTGAGCCTGCGGGCGCGCTGAAACTGATAGAGCGCCCCGTAGGTGGCCGGGCCGAAATCGCCGTCCGCGCCCCAGGGGCCGCAGCGAAAGCCGCGCCCGATCAGCAGCAGCTGCAGCGCCCGCACCGCCTCACTCCTGTCGCCCCGCCGCAGGATTGGCAGGCTCACCGCCGCCTCCAGCGCTTTCGGCGGCTCGGCTTCCGCCTCCGTCGGGCTCTCTTCGCGGCCGTGCTCCGCCGTCCCGTCCGCCAGGGACAGGTAGTAGGGCCGCCCGTAGCCGCGGATGTAACGGGAGTCCACGTGCAGCTTCCGCAGCCCCACCTGGTCGGACTTGTTGCCCTCGATCACGGTGATCACATCGCCCTCCAGCTGCAGGACGATCCCCACGTGGTCGCTGGAGCCGCGGCAGTCGCCATACCCGGAATCCTCCCAGTCGTAGAAGATCACATCCCCGCTCTTCGGCACCAGATCGTCCCGCTCCTCAAAGCGCCCGGCCGCGCGGTACAGCGCGATCATCGCGTCGCAGGCGCATTCGGGGAAGAGCAGCTGCCCCAGCCCTGCCTTCTGTCCCACGGCCGAGACGAAGGCCGCGCACCAGGGGTCCGTATAGAGCATCCGGTAGCCCCTGGGCAGGGGCGTGATGCTGTTGTAGCAGTCGATGATGGGGCGGTGACTGCCGTCCGCCTCCCTGCAGCCGAGCCAGGCTTTCGCCGTATCGCAGACAAGCTGCCGCAGTTCTGTCTCGTTCATGCGCTTTTCCCCCTCATCGCTGCGAAAGTCCACCCTTGAAGCCGCTGCCGGTACTGCCGCCCGAGCGGCTGACCCAGGGCACGCCCGCCGCGCTCGCATGCGCCGTGGACGACGTGCTGCCGGAAGCGTTGCTGCTGCCGGTGGTCTTGCTTCCGCTTCGGTAGTAGACCGCCTTCGGCGCGGCGCTTGCCAGTTTTGTGCGCGCGTACTCCCTGCGCAGCGCATCGGCAGAGGCGCGGGTCAGGCCGGCCGCGCCGAGTTCGCTGTCCGTGGGGACGTAGCCAGTCCCGGAGATCAGCCTGACCAGGTTCTGGTAGCTGTCCTGCTGCTGTTTGTAGCGCTGCTGGGCGGCCTTGTTCTCCTGCTCCGCGGCATAGCGCTCGTCCGCCAGCGCGTCCCGCTGCCGCTGATAGGCCGCGGTCTCGGCGGCCTGCTGCCGGGAATAGGCGTCCTCCGCGCGCTCTCGGGCCAGATCGTAGCGCTCCCGGAGAGCCTCGCCCTCGTCCCGGTACTGCTCATAGGCCATGCCGTAGAGCTCGGGCAGCGCCTCGCTCAGCAGCCGCAGGTACTCGTCGTACTGCTGCTGCCCCGCCGCCTGGGCATAGCTGGAGCCGTAGCCGCCCGTCAGCCCGGCGGCCGCGCCCATGGTGTCGCGCATGGCCATCCGCCCGTTCTGAACAAAGCGGTCGGCGTAGCTGCGGTACAGCGGGTCGTCCTGCGCCCGGTATTGAAAGGGCTGTCGGCCGATCAGCGCCTGATACAGCGCCTCCAGCTCGTCGCCGCCCGGCCCATAGTCGATGGTATTTGTTGCCATTTCTGTTCTCCTTTATAGAATCACTGCCAGCGACCCAGCACCAGGAGGCGCAGCGGGAGGCTGGCCTGCGTCAGGGGGACCGCGCTCAGGATTGCGATCTGCCCCGTGTCCGTGAGGCTCGCCCCCAGGTCTCCCTGGACGAGACAGGCGCTGTCCGCGATCGCGGCCCCCGCGTAATCGATGGCCGTGACCGTGAAGGGAAAGGGCTCCGCATTCAGGACCACACCGCGGAAAAGCCCGCCCCAGGCGGTATCCGCGTCCGCGGTCACAAGGCACGCGCCTGTCAGCAGAAAGCTGCCGTCCGCCCACTTTTTCCAGCGCCAGATCCCGCTGCTGCCGCTCTCGCGCAGGGGCACATAGTGGTCATCCCCGCGCAGGATCTCCCAGCTCTCCGGGATCTCCAGGCGGCTGCCGCCCTGGGGCGCCATGCCGAAGGCCACGCCGTCGCCCTGCTCTCGGAACTTCATGGCCCAGCGCCGCCCGGGGATCTGCAGCAGCAAAACGCCGCTGCCGCCCACCCGGTCGCGGACCGTGAGCTCCACCTCATAGTTCCGGTCCGCGTCCAGCCCGGGCAGGATCTGCGTCACGCCGGAGGGGACCGTCTGCTCCGTCCCGAAGCTCTCCCCCGTTCTGCGCAGGCGGCAGCTGATCGCCCCGCTGTTTTCGCCCTCCAGGGAGCTGACGGCCGCCGTCGCGCACAGAGAGAGGAAGCGCCCGTCCTCCGCCGCGGTGCCGCTCTCTTCGCAGCGAAAGGCACTGACGTCCTGCAGCCGCGGCTCCCGATAGGCAAGCGGGGTGACGGAGAAGCTCTCTGAGGCGGAAAAGCCGCGGCTGTCCGTCACGGTGACGGTCAGGAGGCTCTCTCCCGTGAGCAGTGGGCTCCGGTACGGGCTTTCACCGACCTCGACGCCGCCGCAGCTGAGCGTATAGCCCACGATGGAGGCGCCGTATCGGGTCTCGATCTTTTCCGCGTCAAACTGTATCTCCGCCCGGCTCCGGCCCTGCACATAGAGTGCGAGGGCCGCGGCCGCCCCCTCGTTATAGGGCCCGTGCCGATACCAGCCCGCCTGCACGAGCGGCCGCACATCCTCTGCGCGCAGCCGCAGTACCGCGCTGCAGCTGCGCGTGCCCACCGAGAGCTCGCCGTACCAGGTCTCCACGGTAATCACCGCCTCCGCGGAGGAGGCATTGGGCAGCAGCGTCGCGTACTCCGCCACCGCCGGTGTCCAGCTGAGCACCGTGTCCCTGCCCTTTTCCTGCAGGATCTCCTCCCGCCCGGCGCAGCGCGTCCTCACCGTATAGCTGGCCCCGGCGCTGCCGCCGGAGAGGGTGACGGCCAGGGTCTCTCCGAAGCAGGCGTCGGACGCGGCGGGGCTTGCCGGGCTGCCGAAGCTGCCGGCGAGGGTGACCGTCAGGCTGTCGATCCGCCACAGGTTGTAGACCGCCGAATCCGGGATGATCCAGAGATAATAGTCGGTGTTCGGCATGAGCTGCACGTTCCGTTCGCCGCCGCCCGTGAGATGGTTGCTCTCGCCCCAGCTCACGCTCACCGCCTCGCCGAAGCTTCCGCAGCGCGTGACGTGCTCCTGCGGTTCCGTGCCCAGCAGCCAGCGGAAGGCGTCCGTCCCGCCCCCGGCCCAGGAGCTTGCACCGGCGGGCCGCAGGGCGCCGCTCCGGAAGGACAGCCGGGCGGCGCCGGCGCTGCCGGTGCGGAAGGCGAAGCGCCCCACGACCGGCCCGCCGTCATAGCCCAGGCATCCGGCATATTCGCCGCTCTGCTCCCGGCCCATGCGATACCATGTCGCTGTTGTGTTCATCGTTTACGCCCCCATATATTTGATGCCCAGCCCGCCGACCGTGGAGATCCCCCACGCCTCGCCGAGCTGTAGCCCGTCCTCCACGACCTCGCTGATCACGTGGAGCCTGCCGTCCCGGGAGTCGAACCAGCCCCGCTTGGAGCCATTCACCCAGAACTGCCAGCCGGTGGCCGTGTACAGGCCCAGGGTCTGCCCCGGCGCCAGCTCGTAGTACTGGAGGCCGTCCTCCTCATACACTGCGCCGGTGAAGAGCAGATTCTCCGCGATGGCGATGCCCATGACGGTCTCGCCTGTGGCAGGATCGGTGATCAGGCCGCGGCGGATCTCGCCTCGGATTGAGCGCAGATACAGATCCATCTCGTCGGCCCGCCTGCCCGCCGCCTCGATCAGGGAGGCGAAGTCGTAGCTCTCCACCACGCCCCTGGCGCTGCTGACAAAGCTGCTGCGGATCTGCTCCATATACGCGCCGAATTCGGACTTTGCCAGATAGCAGCTCTCCATGTCCTGCCGGACGCCGCCGAGCTCCAGGGAGAGGCTGTCCGCCTCCTGGGCGGTCTTGACGATCAGGGCGCGCAGATTGGCCGCGTTTCGCCGCAGGGCGGAGAGCTTGTCCTCACTCTCTTTCTTTTCCTGCAGCGAGCTGCGGCTCCGATCCGCCTCGGCGCTCTGTGCGCTCAGCGCGGCGGACTGCTCCGCCGCCTCCAGGCTCCTTGCCATGCGCACCAGATAATCCCGCAGCGTGTTGAGCTGCTGCTGTTCACTGCCGATCAGGATCGGCGGATATTCATACATGGTCTCTCCCCTCTCTGTCCGGCCTCACAGGTCGCTCCCGGTCTCCAGCACGCGGGTCAGGGCGCAGATCCGGGCCTCGCCCTCGCCGCAGATGCGCAGCTGTACATGGTCGCAGCGCCGCGGCCGGATCGGGATCGCGGCCGTGCCGTTGATCATCAGCTCCAGCGCGCCGCTCTTCTCCCATTCGCCCTCGGAGTCATAGCGCAGCCAGAGCGAGATTCGGGCTCCGGCGGCCATGCGCAGCGTCAGCGTCAGGCGGGAGAGGTACTTCCGGTCCGGCGTCCGGTAATCCAGCAGCCCGGTCTCGGCCATCCAGGGGAGGCGCTCCTCCCGCTCGCCCACGCTGCCCTTCAGGGCCAGCACCGCGCCGCTCTCGGCGTCAACGGCGAAGAGTTCTCCGTGCGCCGCGGCAAAGCACAGGGCGTGCAGCGCGTCCTCCCGGTACCAGAGTCCCTGCCTGGTGTCCAGGCAGAAGAGGCTCCAGGCGCCGCTCTCCGTCTCCCGCAGGGAGAGATAATACCGTCCGTCGATGCTGCCGCCCGCGGCGCTGTCATAGGCGATATCGCCCAGCGCCTCGCTGACAGTCTGGGGGAAGCCCCCCTGCCAGACGCAGACCTCGCCCGTGCTCTTGTAGTAGAGGCTCTCCCCCACCACCTGCAGGCTCTTGTGGTTGCCCTTCTGCACGCCGCGGCAGACGGTTTCATCCAGCCGGTGCGCCCCGGCGGGCGACACGGTCACCTGATGGATGCGGTTTTCCTTGAAAAAGGTGGGCCGTCCCAGATAGTTGACCGCCCCGGTCCAGGGTCCGTCCGAGCCCACCGAGGCCGTCCAGGAATCCGTGCTCAGGCCCAGATACTGCCGGAAGTTTTTGAAATCCCCCAGCGCGGAGGCATAGATCTCGTTGATGTTTTTCTCGCCGTCGTTGCCGTAGCGGCAGCCCCAGAGCCGGTTCTGCGCCTCGCAGACGAAGTCCATCTCCGGCAGCCTGCGCCGCAGGCGGACGCTGCCCGCGGCTGTCCCGCCATGCTCGATAAGCCCCGCCAGCACGACGTAGTCCTGCTCCTCTTCTCCGCCGCCCAGGGCGTAGAGGATCTTGCTGCCGTTGAGTTCCTCGTGGGCGGCCCCGCTGATTTCCACCCCGTCATAGCGGGAAAACAGCGCCGGCACCCGGCCCAGGCTGGGGAACGTGAGCTTTGTGTACACCGAGGGCACCTCGGCCCAGACGCGCTGCGCCTGGGAGTACCGGCGCAGCACTGCCCCGCCGCCGGAGGTATCGAGCCACAGCGCGGCGTTCGGCTGGTTTTCCGGCTCCGCCTCGCTGACCACGGGCTCGCCCAGCTCGACGCCCTCGGCGTCGCAGAGGCTGTAGCGGATCTCCCCCTCCAGGCTCAGATCCGCCTCCATAGAGCCGAAATCCGCCGGGTCCTGAGTGTTGTAATACTTCTTGTCCGGGAAGATCAGCACATAGGCGCCCATGCTCACAAGCTGCTTTTCCCCGGGTTCGAGATTGGTGATCGGCGTAGCAAGTTGGTTTACATAAAGCGCGCCGTCCGCCACCCAGCACAGGCTGTCCTTCCCGATCAGGCCGCCCGGCTGCTCCAGGACAGCCAGCGTTCCGCGCTTCTCCCGGGTGCAGAGCATCGGATACTCCCGCGCAGACAGGTTCAGCGTATCGGCAAAGCAGCCGTCCCGGGCGTGCAGCCTGCGGTCGTAGCCGCGAAACACGTCCGTGACCAGCCGGGTCTGCGGCGTGGGATTCAAATATGGAAATTGCATGTGTTCTCCTTTCCCGCCCGCCCTCCCGCGGCGCTACAGCTTCCAGCCGCTCCCGGCTTTGGGGAGCCGGTCCCGGTTCATGCTGTCGGCCAGCTGCCGCCAGGCCGCGGAGAGCAGGCTCATGCTCTGGTTATACTTGCCGATCTCCCCGTTGTGCAGGTCGATCTGGCAGAAGAGATAGGCGGTGTAGAGCTCCGAATCGTAGGGAAAGCCCACCCGCAGCTCCGTCTCCTCGGTGTAGTCCGCGGGGAAGGCGGGCAGCTCCGTGCCGCTCTGCGTATGGGTCTCCTCCAGTTCCCGCAGGACCTGCCCGTCGATGCGCCGCAGCCAGCGCAGCTTCTCCTCCACAGTGTAGTGGTTGGGCCGCAGCGCATCCACCTGGGCGATCAGCTCGCCGGCGGTCATGCTCTCGCCCTCTGCAGGCTGTCCATCGTCTCGTCCAGCGCGTCGCGGGCCCGCTCGCTGCGGGCGATCTCCCAGGCCACCTCGGCCGGGACGCTGGACTTTTTCCCCTTGGGCAGCAGATAGCTCACGCCGTTGATGCCCACAAACAGGTTGGGGTCCTCCCGCTCCGCCCCTCTCGGGACGGAGACTTCAATGCGTTCCTCTTTCATTTCCAATCCTTTCTTTATAGCCTTCCCCCTCGGGGGAAAGCGGGTTTGCGCCGCCGGGGCGGAAAAAGCAAGCACGCTTTCTCCGCAGCCGCGCCGCTTTTCGGGTCGTGGCGCTCAAGCCCGGCCCGAAAACGGCAATTGCGGCAAGGCGGGCCAGAGGTGGCGCGAAGCGCCGGATGAGGGGCCTCTGTCCCTTCGTCCCTCTCAGTTCACCTCGTCGCTGCCGGAGAAGCTGGAGCAGCTCATCACGCGCAGCAGGCGCTCGGGATAGAGGATCGTGGCGCCGTTGGTCTCGAACTTGTAGCCGATGGTGGAGAACTGGTTCAGCGGGCCGCCGATCTCGCCCTTGTCGTGGATGATCATCTCCAGCGCGCCGCCCTCGGGGTCGATGATGCCGAAGGCGTCCTTGCCGAAGAA
>OCVV011361773.1_pt1 | contig 13205 bp, 9 predicted proteins | sample 1539721 | NCBI WGS metagenome assembly OCVV01 (sample SAMN02144230, study PRJEB22623) | gut metagenome | biome: sheep rumen | host: Ovis aries | place: New Zealand
CACCCTCTTTGTTGCCCAGAAAGGCGTGCACGTCGACGGACACCTTTTCATACCCAAAGCCATCGAGACAGGTGCCCGCGCCATACTGTGCGAAGAGCTGCCCGAACAGCAGCCCGTCGGCGTCCTGTTCCTTGTGGTCGACAATTCCGACATAGCCCTCGGCATTGCCGCCTCCAATTTCTACGGACAACCCAGCCAGAAGCTCAAACTGATAGGCATCACCGGCACCAATGGCAAGACCACCACCGTCACGTTGCTCTACAACCTCTTCCGTGAGTTGGGGTACCGTGCGGGACTGATTTCCACCATCGTGGACTGCGTTGACGACGAGACGACACCCGCCACCCACACCACACCCGATGCCATCACGCTCAACAGCCTCATGGCTCGCATGGTCGAGAAAGGATGCCAGTATTGCTTCATGGAGGTGAGTTCGCACGCCGTGGTGCAGAACCGCATTGCCGGGCTGCACTTTGCGGGAGCCATCTTCAGCAACATCACCCACGACCACCTCGACTTCCACAAAACCATGGCCAACTACATAGCCGCCAAGAAAGCCTTTTTCGACCAGCTGCCCCGCGAAGCCTTCGCGCTCACCAACATCGATGACAAGAACGGCACCGTCATGGTCCAGAACTGTCAGGCACACCGCTACACCTACAGCCTACAGACCATGGCCGATTTCCGCACCAAGATAGTGGAGAGCAGCATCCATGGGCAGCATCTGGAATGGCACAGCAACGCTGACGGCAAAAGCTGCAACAGCGAGCTGTGGACGCCCTTGGTAGGACGTTTCAACGCCTACAATATCACCGCCATAGCAGCCACCGCCATGCTTTGCGGCATAGCGCCCGACGAAGCGCTACGCGTAGCCTCCAAGCTGCATGCCGCTCCCGGCCGGTTCCAATACCTGCATGGCAAAGGCATCACCGCCATCGTTGACTATGCCCACACCCCCGACGCCCTGCAGAACGTCATCGACACCATCCGGCAGGTGCGCAAAGCCTCGCAGAACATCATCACCGTGGTAGGCTGCGGCGGCGACCGCGACCCACTGAAGAGGCCCATCATGGCCCGCATCGCCTCAGAAGGCTCCGACCACCTGATTCTGACCTCCGACAATCCCCGCACCGAGGACCCCAACGCCATCCTCGACGCCATGGAGGCAGGCCTGTCGCCCGAAGAACGCTCCAATGCCGTGCGCATCGTCGACCGTCGGCAAGCCATCAAGACAGCCACACTCATGGCCCGCGAAGGCGACATCATACTCGTGGCAGGCAAAGGGCATGAGACCTATCAGGAAATAAACGGCGTGCGCCACCATTTCGACGATGTCGAAGAACTGAACAAACTATTGAACCCCACACCCGATGCCGACAAATAAACAGCAGCGGCACAGACAACAACATAGCAAAGAACCACAACACCCATCAACACCGAACCGTAAAAAACATGTTATACTACCTCTTCACCTGGCTTGACAAAACCATCAACTTTCCCGGCGCGGGAGTGTTCCAATACATCTCCTTCCGCGCCGCCATGTCCGTAATCACCTCGCTGATTATCATGCTTATCTTTGGCAAGCCCTTCATCAAATGGCTGAAACGCAAACAGATTGGCGAGACCGTCCGCGACCTCCACCTTGAAGGTCAGAAAGAGAAAGAAGGCACGCCGACCATGGGCGGACTGCTGATACTGGCAGCCATCATCATACCCACCATCCTCTTCGCCAAGCTCGACAACATCTACATACTGATCATGCTGGGCACCACGATATGGCTGGGACTGATCGGTTTTCTGGACGACTACATCAAAGTGTTCCGCAAACACAAAGAAGGACTGCGCGGCAAATACAAAGTCTTTGGCCAAGTGGCGTTAGGCATCGGCGTGGGACTGCTTATCATGTTCCACCCCGACATCACCATCAAAGAGAAGACGTCGGTAGAGAACTACGTAGCCACCCACAACGTCAACATCGACGGCAACTACCAGCGTGCCACCTCCGAATTTTCGCAGAACCCCGTGAAATCGACCAAGACAACCATCCCATTCGTGAAAAACAACGAGTTAGATTATGCCAAGATCATCACTTGGATGGGCGACTGGGCAAAGAACTGGGTCTGGCTGCTCTACGTCGTCATCGTTATCTTCGTCATTACCGCCACATCGAATGCTGCCAACCTTACCGACGGCATCGACGGACTGGCGACAGGCACCTCAGCCATCATCGGTTCCACGCTGGCCATACTGGCTTGGGTGTCGGGCAACATAATCTTCGCCAACTACCTCAACATCATGTTCCTGCCCAACATTGGCGAGTTGGCCATCTTCATCACCGCCTTTGTGGGTGCCACGTTAGGATTTTTGTGGTACAACACCCATCCGGCAGAAATCTTCATGGGCGACACCGGGTCGCTGCCCCTCGGCGGCATCATAGCAGTCTTCGCGTTGCTGATACGCAAGGAGCTGCTGATACCCATCCTGTGCGGCATCTTCGTCATTGAGGACATCTCGGTCATCATACAGACCACCCACTTCAAGCGCACGCGCAAGAAATACGGCGAAGGGCGAAGAGTCTTCCTGATGGCGCCGCTGCACCACCACTACCAGAAGAAAGGCATCCCCGAGGAAAAGATTGTCACCCGCTTCTACCTTATCGGCATCCTCCTTGCCATCATCAGTATCGTTACATTGAAACTCAGATAAACAACAACGCAAACAAAAATCTTTGAAATATGTTCGAATCGTTAGCCACCCAAGGACGCGAAAGAGTCCACACCGGCCTTGCCGGAATTGACAGTGCCAAGCTCAAAAAACTGCGCAACAGCCAATTGAAAGAATGCTTCAACCTAATCGACGAAATGCGCCACAAGCTGGAATTTGTGGCACGCATCAAAGGCATCTCCTTTGTCGACGACGCCGCCAGCCGGAGCACCCTCTCCACCTGGTATGCCCTCGAGACCATCGAAGGCAGCGTCATCTGGATTGCCAACGGCGCACCGAGCAGTCCCAACATGGTCAGCAACTTCAGACGGCTGCGCCTGCTGGTAGAGAAAAAAGTGAAGATGATCGTCTGCATCGGCGACAGCGGGCTATACGAGTCCGTCTTTGGCGACCTGGTGTCCAACATCATTGCCGTTGACAGCATCGGCGAAGCCGTCAACAAAGCCTTCTACAGCCACTTGGAAGATGTGAAGATCCTCTTCTCGCCGGCCGTAGAGAACGGCGTTTCCTTCGATGAACAGGGCGACACCTTCAAGCACGAAGTCAACGAACTCTGACACACACCGACAAGCAAAGCAACCCTCGACGAAAACCCACAACGACAAGTCCTATGGCCAAAAAAATGAACATCAACCGTAAGCTACTCAACCCTTTCAAGGGTGACATGGCCATTTGGGTTATTTTCATCATCCTGGCCATCATCTCGCTGATTTCCGTCTACAGTTCCATCGGATACACCGCCATCATCACCCACAGCACGCCCGAGAGGGCCTTCATCAAGCACCTGGTCTTCGTGCTGGCCACCTTTGTGGGCGTCATAGCCTTGTCCAACATGAACTACCGGCGCTTCGCCACGCTGTCATGGTTCGGCTACCTGCTCTCGTTGGCGCTGCTGGTCACGGTGCTCATCGTAGGCGCCAGCGACACAGCGTCGGGATCAGGCATGAACCGCTGGATAGAAATACCCGGCATCCGCAACTTCCAGTTCCAGCCCTCCGAGCTCGCCAAGATCATCATCATCGTATACCTGGCCCGCCTGCTGGCGTTGGAGAAAGAGCACCTGCACGAGTGGGAGACCTTCCGCAAAGTTCTCATCCCCATCTTTCTGATTGCCGGCCTTATCCTGCCCGACAACCTTTCCACGGCACTCATCATCGGCATTGTGTGCTTTGCCATGCTGCGCCTGACGCCTATCAACGTCACCTACTGGCGTCGCACGCTGCTGGTCATCATCCTGGTCGGCGTCATCGGTATCTTTGCAGGCGCCAAGCTCGACTTCGGGCCGCTGGCCCGCTCGTCGACGTGGACCAGCCGCATCGACAACTGGCTTCATTTCGACAACGAAGAGCTGACGCAGGAGTCCATGGCCCGCATGGCGGTAGCCTCGGGACGCTTCTTCGGTGTCGGCATCGGTTCCACCGTGCAAGCACGACTGATGACGCAAGCCCACAACGACCTTATCTACGCCATCATCATCGAAGAGACCGGCATGGTGGGCGGCATAACCGTCTTCCTGCTGTTTGCCATCTTCTATCTGCGATGCATACGCATAGCCTGGAAATGCAAAGGCACCTTTGGCAGCATGACCGTGGCAGGCTTGGGGACCCTGATATTCCTGCAGGCCGCCATCCACATGGGCGTATCGGTAGGCGCGCTGCCCGTCACCGGACAGACGCTACCCTTCGTCAGCTCAGGCGGCAGCGCCTATCTGTGTATGGGCTTGGCGTTGGGCATCATCCAGTCGGTGGCCTACGACGTCAACAGAACCAGCGGAGGTACCGCCAAGAAACAGACCGCACAAGCCGCGGCGACAGACACCGTAGCCACGGCAGAAGAGAACGACATCGCCGAGGAGCAGCAACGACTTGAAAGAAAGTACACCGAAACAGAAAACCCCGACTAACGATTCAAAAAAAAACAGACACACTATGAAAGCAATCATCAGCGGAGGCGGAACCGGAGGCCATATCTTCCCCGCCATAGCCATAGCCAACGCCTTGAAGAAGCGGATGCCGGAATGCGACATACTCTTTGTCGGCGCCGAAGGACGCATGGAGATGGAGAAAGTGCCCGCTGCGGGATATACCATCAAGGCGCTGCCCATCGTAGGGCTGCAGCGCAAGTTGACACTTAAAAACATCTGCGCCAACATGGTGCTACCCTTCAAGCTCCTCAAAAGCCAGCGCATGGTGAAAAGCATCCTGCGGCAGTTCAGTCCCGACATCGTCGTCGGCGTAGGCGGCTATGCCAGCGCACCGACGTTGAAGATGGCAGCACGTATGGGCTTCCCCACCCTGCTGCAGGAGCAAAACTCCTATCCCGGACTCACCAACAAGATGCTCGCCAAGACCGCACGCACCATCTGCGTGGCCTACGACGGCATGGACCGTTTCTTCCCGAAGGAGAAAATCGTGATTACAGGCAACCCCGTCAGGGCCGACATCGAGGAGCTCAGCGTAAGCCGCGACGAAGGACTGCGGGAGTTTCACCTTGACGGCAGCCGCCAGACGGTGCTTTCCGTCGGGGGCAGCCTTGGTGCCCGGTCCATCAACCTGATGATCATCGACCACCTCGACTTTTTCAAAGAGAAGAACATACAGATTATCTGGCAGACCGGCAAATGGATGTACGAAGAGGCGGTGCGGCAAGTGAAGGCCCACGAGGCAGAGGAATGGGTGCATGTGCACCAGTTCATCAGCCGCATGGATTTGGCCTATGCCGCCGCCGACGTCGTCATCTCGCGAGCCGGTGCCATAGCCATCTCCGAGCTCTGCGCCACCGGGAAGCCCGTCATCCTGATCCCGTCGCCCAACGTGGCCGAAGACCACCAGACCAAGAACGCCATGGCGCTGGTCAAGCAAGATGCCGCCGAGATGGTTGCCGACATCGAATGCCATGATCAGGGGCTACAACGCCTCGAGGCACTCCTCGACGACAGCCAGCGGCGAGAGCGCATGAGCGAGAACATACGCCGCATGTCGCACCAGCATGCAGCAGACCACATCGTCGACGAAATAATGAAAATTTGCAACGGATAACACTATGAATTACTACTTTTTAGGCATCGGAGGCATCGGCATGAGCGCCATAGCCCGCTTTTTCAAACAGAGCGGACACACCGTCAGTGGCTATGACCGCACCGAGAGCCCACTCACCAAACAACTCGAAGCCGAAGGCATCGACATACACTATGACGACGACCCCAACCGAATACCGACAGGCATCGACCTGGTCATCTATACCCCTGCTGTGCCGAAAGACAACAAAGAGTTCATGCAGCTGTCTGCCAGCGGCGTAGCCATGAAGAAACGTTCGCAGGTGCTCGGCGAACTGACCCGCGGCAAGAAATGCATCGCCGTTGCCGGCTCACACGGCAAGACCACCACGTCGGCCATGATAGCCTACCTTCTCAGCAAGACCGACATCGGATGTTCCGCCTTTCTGGGCGGCATCGCCAAGAATTTCGACAGCAACCTGCTGGTCAACACCAAGAGCGAATATGTGGTGGTTGAGGCCGACGAGTTCGACCGTTCCTTCCTGCAGCTGCACCCCTACTATTCCGTCATCACCGCCACCGACCCCGACCATTTAGACGTCTACGGCACCACCGAGCACATGCTGGAAGCCTACGAACAGTTTGCCAACCAGACCCAACCCGACGGTGCCATCTTCCTCAAAGAAGGCGTCGCCGGTCATCACCATCACCACGACGACGAGGAGTACGAGCACACCCACGAAGCGTGCGATCAGCACCACGGCGAGGATGAACACGGACACGACCATCACGGACACGCCAACGAAGCGCATGACGACGAAGAGCACCACCACGGTCTGAAAATAGGCGAAGAGATAGAGCAGTTCTCATACTCAGCCCATTCCATAGAGACCGACTATTACGCCATCAATGTGCGCAACTACAACGGCAACATCTTCTTCGACCTGCGCACCCCCGAGAAGGTCATCTACGACCTGGAGCTGGAAGCCTCGAGCCTGTACAATGTGGAGAACGCCGTGGCAGCGTCGGCAGTGGCGCTGCGCTGCGGATTAGACGAATACCAGCTTCGCTACGGGCTGAAGACCTTTGCCGGCATACGGCGACGCTTCGATTTCCACATCAAGGAGAAGACACTGGTCTATATCGACGACTACGCCCACCATCCCAAAGAGATCAGCGCCACCATCGGGTCGATCAAGTTCCTCTATCCCGACAAGCGCATCGTCGGCGTCTTCCAGCCGCACCTTTACAGTCGTACGCGCGACTTTGCCGATGAGTTTGCCGAAGCCCTGTCACCGCTTGACGAGATCATCCTCATCCCCCTGTACCCGGCACGCGAGAAGCCCATCCCCGGCGTCGGTTCGGGCATGATACTGCGCAAGATAGCGAGCATGAACAAATACCTCACCACGCGCGAAGAGCTTGCCGACCTTGTCATCGCCCTCTGTCCCGACGTCGTCGTCACCATGGGAGCCGGCGACATCGACAGGCTTGTGCCGCAACTGGAAGCGCGGCTGCGCGAAGACATCCTGGATGAAAGCCCCAGCGGCAACCAACAATAGAGACACACCACCCCCATAAGCAGAACACCATGTCGCCCAAAGTCAGAAATATCATCATCGCCACAGCACTGGTAGCCGTCCTTGCGACGCTCTACTTCGTACGCCGCAACGCCACGATGCGGGGAGTGGATATCACTGTGACCCATGGTGGCGCCGAACTACTGACACCACCCGAAGTCGACAGTCTGCTGGCCATAGGCTTCCCCCAGCTGAAGCATACGAGCATCAAAGACCTCGACAGTCGTGCCATCAGAGAGCACTTAGAGCGACACCCCTACATCCTCAAAGCCGATGTCGACGTCACGTGGGGCGGCAAGCTGATTGTCAACGTTACGCAACGCGACCCCGTAGTCCGAGTCTTCTACGAAGGCAACGAGTTCTACCTTTCGCATGAAGGCACCTGCATGCCCCTGTGTCCGAAGCATTACTGCAATATCGTGGTAGGCAGCAGCGACTATAAGGAGCCCCGGCTGAAGCGGCCCACCCAATTGCAACTGAGCCAGGAGGGCGGAGAGCGTCCCGCCGCGCTGCTGCGCATCTGGCAGCTGGCCTCGTTTTTCTACGAAAACCCGCGCTACGGCGACGTCTTCGACCAGATATACGTAGGCAGCGACGGCAAACTCTACGCCGTACCCAAACTCAGCTCACTCTACATCGTGGTTGGCGACGCCGAGGAGCTTCAGACCAAATTCGAGAACCTCTGGGCCTTCTTTGACCAAGGCATCAACCAGGTGGGATGGGACACCTACAGCGCCATAAGCCTTGAATACGAAGGCCAAGTGGTATGCACTCGAGCAGAGGCACAGTGACAAACGACACACCCCAACAGAAAGAAAAAACAGAAACAATAAAAATACATCATCATGGAACAGAATGTAAACGACATCATCGTAGGTCTCGACATCGGAACCACCAAAATCGCCTGCTTCATAGGCCGACGCAACGAGAACGGGAAGATAGCCATCCTGGGCTACGGCAAGGCCCCCTCGAAGGGCGTGGAGCGCGGAGTGGTCAAGAACATCAAGAGCACCTCGGAATCCATCGTCAAAGCTGTCGAAGAAGCATCCGAAAAGGCCGGTGTAACCGTCAGGGAAGTCTACGTCGGCATAGCGGGACAGCACATCAAGAGCACCCAGAGCATGGGCAGCATCATCATTCCTCAAGACCACAAGATCATACTTCAGGAGGATGTCGACCGCCTCATAGAAGACCAGCGCAACATTGCCCTGGGTCCCGGCGAAGAGATCATCCACATCTTCCCCCAGAACTATGTCGTTGACGGTGAGGAGCTCAGTTCCGACGTTGAGCCCGTCGGCGTGGCCGGCAAGCAGCTCAAATCCAACTTCCACATCGTCACAGGCAACACGATGAACCTTCTCAACATCCACGACAGCGTAGAGCGTGCCGGACTCATCACCAAAGGAGTGGTGTTAGAGCCCATCGCTTCAGCCCTGGCCGTGCTCGACGATGCCGACAAGGATGCCGGAGTGGCCCTTGTGGATATCGGTGGCGGCACCACCGACATCGCCATCTTCCACGAAGGCATCATCCGCCACACCTCCGTGCTTCCACTGGCAGGCAATGCCATCACTTTCGACATCAAGGAAGGCTGCAAGATACTCAAGAACCAGGCCGAGACACTGAAGACCCGCTTCGGGAGCTGCCTGCCCCAAAACGTCAGCGAGAACGACATCATCTCCATCCCCGGCATCCGTAACCAGCCGGCACGCGAGATATCCATGCGTACCTTGGCCACCATCATCAAGGCGCGCACCGAGACCATCCTGGAACAGGTGGACTTCGAGATCAAGCAGTCGGGGCTCGACAAGCACCTTATAGCCGGCATCGTGCTCACCGGCGGCGGCGCACAGCTGCGTCACATCAAAGAACTCACCGAATTCATCACCGGCATAGACACACGCATCGGACTGCCCGACGAGCACCTTGAGAAAGACAGCGACGCCGACCTTTCCAACACCATGTATGCCACCGGCATCGGACTGGTGCTCTACGGGCTGGAACGCGAAGAGCGGCTGCGCAACAAAGAACATGACGACATAGAACCCGACGAGAAACCCGCAGACACCACAGAGAAGACACAGACCCAAATCAACGACATGCCGCCCGTGTTCGACTCCATGCCGCCCATGCCCGATGAGCAGGCCTTCAGCCGCTACACCGAAGTAGAGCGCGAAGAGCCCATAGCCCCCGTCGAAAGCACCAAGAAGAAAGAGCCCAAGAGCAAGGAGAGACGGCGCCGTGGCTTCGGCAGCGGATTCACCAATGCCATCGAGTCCTACTTCTCGAGAGTCTTCAACGACGGCACCATCAAAAACGAAGGCGAGGAATAGCCCTTAGCGAGTAAGACACAAGAGAATGCGTCGACAAAACCGCTACGGTTTATAACTATGTTGAAAACAAAAAGACAAGAAAGAACAATAAACGAATAGTATTCAGTAATTTTACACAGATTTTACATAGACGAGCAAGAGCCGTAACAGTCTTGTAGACAATCACCTGCATAGCAATTAACAATATGGAAGATAGCACAAAAACAAATAATATGGATTTCATGCCCCAAGAAGAGGCCACGCTGAACCTCACCCCCTCCACCACCATGGAGTTTGAACCCGTCCACGAACAACCCGCCAAAATCAAAGTCATCGGTGTCGGTGGCGGCGGCGGCAATGCAGTGAACCACATGTTCCGTCAAGGCATTCGCGGCGTAGACTTCATCGTCTGCAACACCGATGCCAAAGCCCTCAATGCCAGCCCCGTGCCCAACAAGATAGAGCTTGGCAAACTGGGTGCAGGCAACGTTCCCGAACGTGCACGCAAAGCCGCCTTGGAGCACAAGGATGAAATCCGTGAGGCTATCTCCGACGACACCCAGATGCTCTTCATCACCGCCGGAATGGGCGGCGGCACAGGCACAGGAGCGGCGCCCGTGATTGCCGAAATCGCCAAAAACATAGAACTTGACGACGAGATGGTGCCCCACATCCTGGTGGTAGCCATCGTCACGATGCCCTTCACCTTTGAAGGCAAAGTGCGTCGCCAACAGGCTCTTGCAGGTATTGAGGAGCTCAAAAAACATGTGGATGCCATCCTCGTCATCAACAACGACAAATTGCGTGACCTCTGCGGCAACCTGCCATTCAACATGGCTTTCAGCCAAGCCGACGATGTGCTTCTCACCGCAGCCAAAGGCATAGCCGAAATCATCACCGTGTCGGGCTACGTCAACATCGACTTCCGCGATGTGAACACAGTGATGGAAAACAGCGGCACCGCGCTGATGGGAGCCGGCGAAGGCCGCGGCGACGACCGAGCCCGCCAAGCCATCGAGAGCGCTACGACATCGGTGCTGCTCAACGACAACGACATACGCGGAGCAAAGAACATCCTGCTTTATTTCTCCTACTCGCCGTCGCACCAGATTACCATGGACGAGATTGGCGAAGTCACCGACTACCTCACCGACCTTATCGGCAACAACGAAGCCAACATCATATGGGGTAACTCCGAGGACGACAACCTCAACGACGAGTTGCGCATCACCCTTATCGCCACCGGCTTCGAGCAGCGTCCGGGACAGACCATCCATCACCTCAGCATCGAAAAAGAGGACAACAAGCCGCAAGAGCAGACCCCTAACACCAAGGCCGCCGCACCCGAAAGCGCTGCAGCCAAGGAAGAGCAGGCGGCCGCCAAGAGCGACGAAATCCGCGTGGTTCATATCAACGCCGAGGGCGAAGTGGTGAATGAAGGCAAGAACGAACCCGTCAAGAAAGAAGACAACGACCCTTTCTCCATTCCGCAGAACGGAGTGAAGCGCGTTTTCACCCTTGAAGAGACCGCTGAAGAAATGCCCGTCGAGGAGGTCGTCATGACGGCCGAGAAAGAGAGCGTCGCAGCCTCGGGCAACAGCTACCTTGACGAGATCCGCATCCGTCCCAAGATGGAAGCCCCCGCACCAGTAGCAGAAAGCCGCAAAGTCGAGACGCCTAACGTAAACGACATATTTGCTCCCATCGAAAACAAACCCACACCGCAACGCACCGTCTTCTACGACAGTCCGCAGGCCACCGCTACTACCGTCGAGACCCCCGTCAAGACGCAGACCAGCTACGAGACGCCCATGGCACAGCAGACCAACACCGTCATTGACCGCCAGGTGGAACGTGCCTTCACACCCTCGAGCGAAGACATCAACGACCTGCGTGTGCGCCAGAAAGCCGACCGTATCCGCCGGATGAACGACATACTGCACAATCATCCCGAAGGTGCCAAAATCATTGAAAGCATGACGACGGAGCAGCTCACCAACGAGCCCATCTTCGAAGCCATGCACTCAAGCGAGAGCGATGCCGCCCGCACCATCATCCATGCTGATGGAACCATGAGCAAGGGCAGCAGTTTCCTTACCGACCTTCCAGACTAATCCTACTGGAAATACATCTTTGAAAACCATATATCATGAAGGTGTCACCCGCTTGGAGTGACACCTTTTATTTTTGGCCTATACCCTTTTATTTTGACCTATACACCTTTTCATTTGACGCAAAAGCGCAAAAAAAAAGACATCCACAGAGGGATGTCTTTTTTTAATAAAAAGCAAAGCTTAGAACTTTTTGCTGGCTTTGAATTTCAAGACCTTCTTTGCAGGAATCTTGATGGCTTTGCCAGTACGCGGGTTTTTACCCTTGCGAGCCGGTCTGTTCTGCATTGCAAACGTACCGAAACCAATCAGAGCGATTTTGTCACCACCCTTGAGGGTTTCCTTGGTAACTTCGGTAAGTGCATTGAAAGCTTTAGCTGTATCGGCCTTGGTCAGACCAGCCTTCTTGGCAACAGCGGCGATTAATTCTGTCTTGTTCATTTTGATGAATTTGAGGGTTAAACAATCATTTTTGACGATGCAAATATAACAAGTTTTTTTAAAAAAGCAACCTATTTTTTAAAAAAAAATTAATAAAAATTTTATATGTAAATTATATTATTAATTTCCAATCTGTTACATTATACCCTCTTAAAAATTCATCGACAGTAATTTTTTTCTTACCGCTCATTTGCACGCTTAAAATCCTTACAAAGCCGTCATTTACGCCGATTTTGAGTTCATTTTTTGAGTTAGTAAGGATAGCACCTATATAGGAATTATCGCACTTTTCAAAGGAAGAGTTGAAGATTTTCAAAGAGACCTCCTGTCCTTTGGCGTTGACGAAACGAGCCACGGCGGCAGGGTAAGGTGAGAGTCCGCGGATGAAATTGCAGATCTCGATGCCGCTACGATGCCAAGGGATAAGGCAGTCGGGTTTGAAGATTTTGGGGGCCGGCTTGAGCGTGTCGACATGAGGCTGCGCCTGAGGATGCAGAGAATGGGAGAAGAGACCGTCGAGCGTTTTCACCACGAGGTCTCTACCCATGGCAGCGAGGCGGTCGTGGAGCGTTTCGGCATTGTCGTCGTCGGAGATAGGCGTTGATTGCTGCAGCAGCAGGTGACCCTCGTCGATGCGGTCGTTGAGGAGGAAAGTGGTGACCCCCGTTTCCTTCTCGCCGTTGATGATGGCCCAGTTGATCGGTGCGGCGCCCCGATACTGAGGCAGCAGGGAGGCGTGCAGGTTGAAGGTGCCCAACGGCGGCATGGCCCACACCAGCTGTGGCAGCATGCGGAAAGCCACCACCACGAAGACGTCGGCCTGGTACTGCGCCAGCTGTTGCAAGAACAGCGGGTCGCGGAGTTTTTCGGGCTGCAGCAGGGGTAGTTGATGAGCGAGGGCATAGTCCTTGACCGGAGAGTAAGCCACCTTCATGCCACGACCGCTGCGGCTGTCGGGGACCGTTACGACGGCGGCCACATCGTAGCCGGCGGCCACAATGGCGTCGAGCGAGGCGACCGCGAAATCCGGGGTTCCAAAAAA
>OCVV011235158.1_pt1 | contig 13204 bp, 2 predicted proteins | sample 1539721 | NCBI WGS metagenome assembly OCVV01 (sample SAMN02144230, study PRJEB22623) | gut metagenome | biome: sheep rumen | host: Ovis aries | place: New Zealand
TTAGAAAATATATAAATATAAAATTATTAAAGATTCAAATGATATTATTTTTAATTTATTTGAGATATATTTTATCTAAATAAAGAAAATGAAATCCGCAATTTTGATATTTAACAATGAAAAAATAAAAGAATCTATAATCAATGATAATGATAGAAAAGAATTTAAGCCAAATAAAAGATTCAAGGAATATAGACAATTCAAATATAAAAATAGAAAAGCCAAAAAATTAGAAGCGCAATATTTACTTAATTATTTAATAATATTAATTTTACTCAATCCAATATTTTCTATATATTCAATTTCAGTAACAATAAGGACAGGGGATTCTAATAGTTTTGTCCCAATATTATATACTTCAAATATTGGCGGACCATCATCTATAAATCCCCAATTTAATGCGGACAATGAAGACTTGACAAAATATGAATCAAATTATCTTAAATATAAATGCCAATCTGGAACATGTACGATACAACTAAAATGGGATATTAGTAACACAGCCATTGTATTAGAATCAACAAGTGAGATAAACGCATCTCAAATGTTTAAAAATTGCGATAAAATAATATCTATAGATTTTAGTGAATATCGCGCAAAAGATATACGAAATATGAATCGTATGTTCGATTCATGTACTTCATTAGAAACAATAAATAACTTAAATTTAAAAAATGTATATGATTTTTCTTATGCTTTTAATAATTGCAATAAATTAATCAATATTGGAATTAATAATATTGATATAACATATAATTTAAATATAGATATGAAATACATGTTTGCAGATTGCAAAAAATTAGAAACAATAAATTTTCCTGGTTTTAATTTTAATAAATATTATGTCAAAGATATGAGCTATATGTTTTATAATTGCGAATCTTTGAAATCTGTTGATTTAAGCTATTCATCAAATTCAAAAATTCAACAAATGGAATATATGTTTTATAATTGCAAAAGCATAACATATATTGATATCAGACAATTCGACACAAGTAATGTTAGAAATATGGAATATATGTTTTTTGGATGCTCTGAGTTAACTTCTATTGATTTAACTTCTTCTTTATTTAAAGCAACAAATGTACAAAATATGAGATATATGTTTAAAGATTGTACATCTTTATCAGAGATTGATTTATCTAATTTAGGTAATAGTCCAGTAACAAGTTTAGAAAATATGTTTAATAATTGCAATTCTATACAGAATATTAACTTAGAAAATTTTCATACTAATCAAGTTACAACTATGGAAAATATGTTTAGGGATTGTTCTTCATTAATTAATCTTAAATCAGATTTCCAAACTTCCTCTCAATTACAAAAAGTAATATATATGTTTTATAATTGTAAAAAACTAATATCTATTAATTTTAGAAATTTTGACGTGTCTAATGTGATAGATATGTCGTTTATGTTTACTAATTGTTCTAATCTTGTGAGTGCTAATTTAGAAAAATTTGGATACAGTAATAATTTAGAAAAAATGAAACATATGTTTAGTGATTGTCATTCATTAAAAATTCTAGATTTAACCAAATTTAAAACAGAAAAAGTAATTAATATGGAATGTTTATTTTATGAATGCAAGAGTATGGAAGAATTAAATTTAAGTTCAAATTTTGTTGTAAATAATGTAATTAATATGGATTTTATGTTTAAAGAATGCAACGCATTAAAAAGTCTCGATTTAAGCAATTTCAAAACTATAAAGGCTGTAAGTATGAATCAATTATTTTATAATTGCTTTTCATTACAAAGTTTAATAATATCTAATTTTGATACAGATTTAATAACTAATATGGAAAGCATGTTTTTTAATTGCTCTTCTTTAATTAGTTTGGATTTATCTTCATTTAATAATAAAGTAGCTGCAGATTTCACACAAATGTTTAAAAATTGCAAAAGTTTAACAAATATTACATTGCCTTCAAATTTTTTAACAGTTAAAGCTATTAATACAAGTTCGATGTTTGATGGTTGTTCTTCGCTTGTTTCTTTAGATTTAACTAATTTTAAAACTACTTCAGTAAAAAATATGAAAAGTATGTTTAATCTTTGTTCTAATTTAAAAACATTAATATTAAATCGAAATAATTTTAAAACAAATAATGTGAAAAATATGGAATCGATGTTTTGTGAGTGTCAACAATTAGAAAATATTGATTTAAGCTTTTTTGATACATCTAGTGTTAAATATATGGGATTCATGTTTAAAAAATGCTCTAGATTAACAGAATTAAATTTAAATAAATTTAAAACTTCAAATGTTTTAGATATGCAAAGCATGTTTCATGGATGTACAAAATTAGAAAAATTGATAACATCAAACAATTTTGATACTTCTTCTGTTACATTAATGAAATATATGTTTGCCGATTGTGTAAAATTAGGCAGTATAGATTTATCAAAATTTGTTACTACCTCTGTTACAGATATGCAATATATGTTTTTTGAGTGTCAAAGTCTGACTAAATTGGATGTATCAACTTTTCGAACATCTATGGTCACTAGTATGAAAAATATGTTTGCTGAATGTATTAATTTACAAAGCTTGAATTTAATGAATTTTGATACTCAAAATGTTGAAGATATGCAATATATGTTTTCGGATTGTTATGAATTAGATAATTTACAAATTAATTTAAAAACTGGTAAAGTTAAACAAATGAGATATATGTTTAATAATTGCTCAAATTTAACTTCTATAAATATCAATAATAATAATTTTGATACTTTTAATGTTGAAAGTATGGAATATATGTTTAATAATTGTAGTTCAGTAACTGGTTTATCTTTATCAGGATTTAAAACAGAAAATGTGTTGAATATGGAAAGTATGTTTAGTAATTGTAATAATTTGAGAACATTAGATATAAAAAATTTTAAAACATCAAAAGTGCAAAATATGAAAAGAATGTTTGAATCATGTCATGAGCTCAATCCTTTGTCTATTGATATAAGTAAATTCGATACATCAGAAGTTACAAATATGGAAAAAATGTTTTTTAATTGTAGTAAATTAACCAATATAAATTCTCAATTCAAAACAAGCAAAGTAGAAAATATGAATTCTATGTTTTATAATTGTTGTTCGTTAGAAGCTTTAGATTTAGGTAATGATTTTGATACTTCATCGGTAACAGATATGGAAAATATGTTTTTAAATTGTGATAAAATAACAAAGTTAAATACCCAGAAGTTTAATACTCAAAATGTACAAAATATGGGAGGTTTATTTTTGAATTGTAGTTCTCTGTCATATTTAGATTTAAGTAAGTTTGATACAACGCAAGTTACAAATATGGGAAATATGTTTGCCAATTGTAGTTCTTTACCAGAATTAAAAATAAATCATTTTAACACATATAGAGTAACAGATATGCATAATATGTTTTATAATTGTCTAAATTTGTCAAATTTGGAATTTAATTTCGACTTTTCCTCAATAAATGAAATAGAAGCTATGTTTTATAATTGTCAAAATTTGACAAGTCTTAATTTGGAAAGACTTCAAATTGATTCAGTAACTAATATCAATAAATTATTTTATAATTGTAAGTCTTTGTCTGAATTAAATTTACAAAATTTCAGGACTTCAGGAATTCAAAATATGAGTTTTCTTTTTGCTGGTTGTGAATCTTTAACTTCATTGAAAATTGGGGATTTTGATACTGCCAATGTTGAAAATTTGGAATATTTATTTTATAATTGTTATAATTTAACTTCAATAGATTTTTCTAAATTTACAACCAACAAAGCGACAAATATGAGTCATTTATTCGGAGGTTGTAAATCTTTAACGACAATTGATTTATCCAATTTTGATGTTTCAAAAGTGAATGATATGGAATATATGTTCGAATCTTGTTCAATCATAGATTATTTTGATTTATCAGAATTCGACACATCAAATGTTATTAATATGAGATATATGTTTTCTAATTGCACATCTTTGACATCTGTAAATCTTCAAGGTTCATTTAATACAAGAATAGTTGCTGATATGTCAAATATGTTTTCGGATTGTGTTTTATTAACATCAATAGATTTAACAAATTTTGACACAAATCAAGTTACTAATATGAGTGCAATGTTTTATGACTGCTCATCATTAGATTCAATAGACACAGATAAAATTATTACTGATAATGTAGAAGATACTTCCTATTTATTTTATAATTGTTCTAAATTTACCGAATTAGATGTAACAAAATTTAACACTTCGTCAATAATGAATATGGCATATATGTTTCATGGTTGTTCAAATATACCCAATTTGAATATATCAAATTTCAACACATCAAATGTCAAAGATATGAGATATATGTTCGCTAATATGGACAATTTGGAAAGTATTGATGTTTCAAATTTTGATACTGGTGTTGTTGAAAATATGGCGGGAATGTTTAAAAATTGCAAATTATTTGAATCTATAAATATAACTAATTTTAATACTGAAAATGTTCAAAGTATGGAAAGTATGTTTTATGGACTAGAAAAAATATCATCAATAGATATGTCGAATTTAAATACTTCGAATGTTGAATATATGCAATATATGTTTGCTTATAGTAGAAATATATCAGATTTTAATTTGGCATTATTCGATACAAAGAAAGTCGAAAATATGGCAGGCATGTTTCAAGGATGTGAATTAATATCTTCTTTAGATATATCTAATTTTATAACTCCAAATGTTCAAGATATGGCTTATATGTTTGACTCATGTTTATCTTTAACTTCTATAAATCTTTATCCTAGAACAATATCATCAATTGATAAAACGAACGATAACTTTTTTACTACATCAAAAGTTACAAATATGGAATATATGTTTAATAATTGTAAATCTCTTTCAAGTTTAAATTTAGATAATTTCAAAGTTACTAATGTTAAAAATATGGATAAAATGTTTAGTAATTGTATGAATTTACCTTTAATTGATTTAAGAGCGTTTAATGCTCACAGTGTGGAAAGCACAAGTAAAATGTTTGAATCATGTTCAAATTTAAACAATATAATATTTAGTAATTTTAATGGAAGCCAAATTTATGATATGAGTTATATGTTTTCAGAATGTGATAAATTGCAATATATAGATTTATCTAGTTTTCAATTAAAGCAACCTGAAAATATGAATTTTATGTTTTATGAATGCAAAAATTTGAATTCTCTTAAATTATTTAGTCAATTTGGACCAAATAATATTAATATGAATTCTATGTTTTATAATTGTTCAAATCTTACTTCTTTAAAATTTGAAAGCGCAAATATCATAAATGTAAATGACATAGAAAGAATGTTTTATAATTGCAAAATTTTATCAAATTTAGATATATCAAAATTTAATACTGAAAAAGTCGGAAAAATGAATGAAATGTTTTATAATTGTACATCATTAACAAGTTTATCTCTATCTAATTTTAATACAGAAAATGTGACCGAAATGAAAAATATGTTTACAAATTGTTTATCTTTAACTAGTTTAGATTTATCCAGTTTTTATACTCCGAATGTGACAACAATGGAGCATATGTTTACAAATTGTACAAAATTAGGCACATTAAATTTAAAAAATTTCAACACTTCATCAGTATCAAATATGGATTATATGTTTTCAAATTGTTCAACCTTGGCTAAATTGGATTTAAACAACTTCGATACAAGTTTGATTACTGATATGAAAGAATTATTTTATAATTGCGCAAAATTGGAGCAATTAGAAATTAATAATTTCAATACGGCGAATGTGCGTTCAATGAATAAAATGTTTTATAATTGTAAAGCTCTAAATTCTTCGAATTTATCCTCTTTTGATACAACAAATGTAGAAGATATGGATTCAATGTTCTATAATTGTAATGCATTAAAATCATTAGATATTAATCATTTTAAAACGTCGAATTTATTATATATGACAAATATGTTTTATAATTGTAAAGTATTGACTTCTTTGAATTTATCTCTAATAGATACCTCGAAAATTACTAATATGACTAATGTATTTAGATTGTGCACTAATTTACAAGAATTATATTTAGATTCATTCAACACATCTAAAGTAATTAGTATGAATTCAATGTTTTATGGATGTCAATCTTTAGTTAATTTGAGTTTAGCTTCTTTTAAAACTCCAATTGTTGAAGATCTAAGTTATATGTTTTATGAATGCAAGTCATTACATGATTTAACATTATTAAATGATTTTACTACATTAGAAGTGAAAAATATGGAATCAATGTTCGAAGAATGCAATGAAATACCAACTTTAGATTTGCATATGTTTAATCCAAAAGAAGTTTTATCTATGAATAGAATGTTTTTAAATTGCTTTTATTTAACTTCAATAAATTTAAACCAATTTAAAGTTTCAAGTGTTTCTACTCTTGAATCAATGTTTAGTGGATGTTCTTTATTGCCCTCGTTAGACTTATCCTATTTCAAAGCTTCAAATGTTACAAATATGAAAAGAATGTTTCATAAATGCATATCATTAAAAAATTTAAAAATACAAAGTTTAAATACAACAAAAGTTCAAAATATGGAAGAAATGTTCAGTGGCTGTTGGTCTTTAACTACTTTGGATTTAACACATTTTAAAACAAATGAGTTGAGATATATGTCCAAGATGTTCTATGATTGCCTCGATTTATACAGTTTAAAGATAAATGAATTTAATACTACAAATGTTCTAAGTATGGATTATTTATTTTATGAGTGTATCAATTTACCTTCTTTAGATATATCTAATTTTAAAACAATAAATGTTACGAATATGGAATATATGTTTTATAAATGTCAAAAATTACAAACCTTACATTTATCAAATTTTGATATAAAAAATGTAGAGAATATGCAAAGTATGTTCGCATTTTGTTCTTCCTTAAAATCGATTGATTTTCCGACATTTTCAAATGACGTTGTCACAAATATGAAAAGCATGTTCGAATCTTGTTCAAATTTTACGTCATTGAAATTATCAAATTTTAAAGTTCAAAAAGTTACCAATATGGAATCTATGTTTAAAAATTGCATATCATTAATATTTTTAAATTTAGAAGATTTTAAAACTAATGCCTTAACTACTGCAAAAGAAATGTTTTATAATTGCATTTCTTTATCTAATTTAACTTTATCAGCAAATTTTATAACATCAAATGTTACTTTAATGACTGCGATGTTTTATAATTGCATCTCTTTTTCTTCTCTTGATTTAACCATTTTTAATACGACAATAGTTGAAGATATGTCATATATGTTCGCCAAATGTGTTAATTTAGAAAATTTAAATATAAAAAGTTTTAATACGCAATCTGTAACTAATATGAGTTCGATGTTTTATAATTGCATATCTTTAAGTTCTATATACTTATTAAATTTTAATGTTAAACAGGTAATTGATATGAGTTATATGTTTAGTAATTGCATATCTTTTAATTCGTTAACTTTATCAAATTTTGAACCTGTAAATGCGAAATATCTCGAATTTATGTTTTATAATTGTTCTTCTTTGGTAAATTTAGATATTAGAAATTTTAAAACTAATCAAGCAAGAAATATGAGTAATATATTTGCTTTTTGTAATGTATTAACTTCTTTAAATTTAACAAATATGAAAACTGATAATGTTGAAGATATGGAAGCAATGTTTAGATATTGTGAAACTTTATCTTCTTTAGAATTAACTAATTTCAAAACAATAAATGTTAAGAATATGGCAAACATGTTTGAACAATGCATTAATTTAGAAACAATAGATATTAATTTAAATAATTTTGATACTTCTAAAGTAACAGATATGCAATATATGTTTAGTTATTGTAAAGAACTTAAAAAATTAAATGTTTCTAAATTTAATGTTGCTCAAGTTACTAATATGAGAAATATGTTCGAATCTTGTAAAAAATTAAGTATTATCAACACAGAAAAATTTAGTACTTATAAAGTAACAGATATGCAAAACATGTTTAGTAATTGTAGGGAATTAGTAACATTAGATGTTTCGAATTTTCGAACTCCTTTAGTCAAAAATATGAGGCAGATGTTTGAATTATGTCCAAATATAACTTCATTGAATGTAGCAAATTTCGATACATCAAAAGTAACCGACATGGAACTAATGTTTAGTAATTGTCAATCAATTCCTATATTAAATATATCAAATTTTCATGCTTCATCTGCTTTAAGAACAAATAGGATGTTTGAATATTGTTCTAAATTAACTTCTATCAATTTTTATAATTTTGATACAACCAAAGTTACTGATATGAGTTTTATGTTTTATGCTTGTCCCTCGTTAAAATATTTAGATTTATCCAGTTTTAAAACTGATTTTGTAACAGATATAAGTTTTATGCTTTATGGATGCGTTTTATTGACATCAGTAAATTTATTTAATTTTGATTCCTCAATCGTTATTAAAATGAATTCAATGTTTCAAGGATGTTCAAGTTTAAAAGAATTAAATTTAGAAGATTTTAAAACAGATGAAGTGAATAATATGGAAAACATGTTTAAATATTGTAATTCTTTAACTTCATTAAATATATCAAATTTCATAACTAAAAATGTCGAAAAAATGAGCTCGATGTTTTTTGGATGTTCATCACTAAGACAATTAATTTTAAGCAAATTTGAAACATCATTAATAAATAATATGGAATATATGTTTCTTAATTGTAGTTCTTTAACTTCTTTAGATTTGTCCAAATTTGATACATCTCATGTCACAAATATGCAATATATGTTCTTCGGCTGTTCATCTCTTGAGACTTTGGAAATATCTGAAACATTTGATATATCTCATGTTATATATATGAATTATATGTTTTCAGGTTGTGCGAAAATTACGTCAATTGATTTGAATAATGGTTTAATAACTTCGCATGTTATAGATATGGAAGCTATGTTCCAAGGATGTGCTTCATTATCCTTGTTAAATATAGAAAATTTTGATACAAGTAAAGTAACGAATATGAAAAAAATGTTTTATGGATGTTCTTCTCTTAATGACTCAAATTTAAATATAAATGTATTAAATACTCAGAGTGTTATTAATATGGAATCAATGTTTGAAAATTGCAATTCTTTAAAAAATTTAAATATATATCATTTTGATACTTCGAATGTTATAAATATGGATTCAATGTTTAGCCATTGCAGTTCAATTATAAATCTTATTATACCAAAAAATTTTGTTACAAATAAAATTTTATCTTTGGAAAATATGTTCAATGGATGTTCCTCTATAGAAAGTATTGATTTAAATAATTTCGACACATCAAAAGTAACTAATATGAAAAATCTATTTAAAGAATGTTCTTCTTTAAAAAGTCTTGATTTTACTAGTTTTGATACATCTCAAGTAATTAATATGGAATCAATGTTTTCTGGAAACAAAGAAATGCTAAATTTAAATTTAAACAATTTTGACACAGAAAATGTTGAAAATATGAATTATATGTTTAAAAGTTGTTCGTTAATGTCTTCTATTGATCTTTCAAATTTTGTCACTTCAAAAGTAATAAGTATGGAATCTATGTTCCAAGGTTGTTTTTCTTTATCTGAACTAAAAATAAGTAATTTAGATATTAAAGAAGTCAAGTCAATGAAATATATGTTTAGTGAATGTAAATTATTAACATCGATAGAATTACCATTATTTACAAATTTAACAGTGATTAATTTATCTCATATGTTTTCAGATTGCCCAACCTTAAAATCTTTAGACTTAGCAAATTTTGATTCATCTCATGTTTTATATATGGATAATATGTTTTCAGGTTGTTCCGATTTATCATATTTAAATTTGACTAATTTTGATACTTCTTCAGTAATAAATATGAAATACATGTTTTCAGGTTGCGCATCTCTAACAACTTTGAATTTATCAAGTTTTGATACTAAATCAGTTATTTTGATGAACGGCTTATTTCATGGATGTACTTCTTTAATAAGTTTAGATTTAAGCAATTTTAATACAGATGAAACAAGAAATATGGCCTTTATGTTTTATAAAGCAAAGTCCTTGAGTTATTTAGATATTTCGAGTTTTAATACTTCTAAAGTTGAATTTATGTATTTTATGTTCGATGGATGCGAATCACTTTTATCTCTTGATGTGTCTAATTTTAATATATCAAATATTGAAGATTTGGATTATATGTTTTCGGATTGCGCTAGTCTTACTAATCTTTCTTTGAGTAATTTTAATACGAGTTTAGTGAAATCTATGAAGTATTTATTTAATGGATGCAAATCATTGATTGATTTAAATATTGATAGTTTTGATACTTCATCAGTTACTACTTTAGAATATATGTTTTCTGGATGCAATTCTCTCACATCTTTAAATTTAATAAATTTTAATACTTCATCAGTGACTTCGATGGCATATTTATTTAAAGATTGTTCTCAACTATCTAGTCTAGATTTATCAAATTTTAACACATCATTTGTAATTGATATGGGGCATATGTTTGAAGGATGTATTAATTTTACATCAATTGAGCTTAATAATTTTAATACTTCTTCAGTTCAATATATGGATTATATGTTTTCGAGATGTTCCTCCATAAAAAGTCTAGATGTAAATAATTTTGATACATCATTAGTTATAAGTATGGCTCATATGTTCGAAGAATGCAAATCATTATTTTCAATAAATTTATCAAATTTTTGTACAAAAAATGTTCAAAATATGGATTATATGTTTGCCAACGATGAAAAATTAGTCTATATAAATTTAGAGAATATGATTGATAATAGTACAAAAAGTATGATTAATATTCTTAATGGAACTTTAGATAATATGGTTTTTTGCGTTGATAATACAACTAAATTCTACGAGGAAATCAAAAAGAAAAAATGTCAAAATGTTTATTGTGAGAACGATTGGCTAGAGCATAGACTAATAATCGATGCAGATACATTTAATTGCGAGAAAGATTGCTCTAGGGTTCAAAAATATTTTCTTGATTATTATTGTTATGAAGAATGTCCTCTTGAATATATCCCTTATGAGTATGTTTGCGAGTTAAATAAATCTGTTCTAAATGAGCTAAATGATAATAATGATTATGATTTTAATTATATTAATATTTCAAATGCTTCAAATAATACATCTAATTTTTTCAATTATGAAAATGATAATAGTTGCAAAAAAACAAAAAACTATTTTTTACAAGAAAAATGCAAGGAAAAGTTAATTAGTGATGATGATAAACAAAAATTTATCGAAGCGACAAAAATTGGTTTAATTACCAAAAAATTATATGACCTTTCATTAATGGCAGTAAAACTTGGAGAAATTTTTACTATTAGAACTCCAAATGAAATTTATCAAATATATTCTTTGACAAATAAAGTAAGAGATGAAAATTTAACTTATATTGACTTATCTCAATGCGCATTATTATTAAATAAAAAATATGGATTGAAAAACTTAGATGATATTGTGGTATTTAAAATCGAGTATTTATATCCTGGATATAAAATACCAATAATCGACTATCTTTTATTCGGCAGAAAAGGAACTCTTAGATTCAGAATGGAATTGTGCAAAAATATAAAAATAAATTATTTTATTCCAAAAAAAATAAATAATTATGAAGAATATAAATATGACCCAGAAAATATATATTATCATGATAAATGTTATCCACATTCGGAAAATAATAAAGATTTCATATTATTCGATAGAAGGAATGAATTTAATAAAAATAATATGTCTTTATGCGAAAGTATTTGTACATTTAAAGGATATGTAAATAATGAAATAATATGTGAATGTGATATCAAAACCACATTTAATTCATTTTTCAATGCTAATTCAGATAAATATAATTTAATATACAGATTCGATACAAAGATATCACAATTTTCTTTAAATATCTGGGTCATGAAATGCTATAATATAATATTAACAAAAGAAAATTTAATTTCTAACAAATGTAGTTTTTTGATGCTATTTATTTTATTAATTAATATTATTGGAGCATTTGTATTTAATGCTTATGAATATAATAAATTAATTCGAAAACTTCAGATAACTATATTATTAACATGCGAAAAATTAAATGATAATAATAAAAAAGAAGGATCAATAATAAATTTTTTTAATAAAGAAAATACTAATAATAAATTAAAATTAAAAAACAACAATTTTTATTTCAAAAATAAAAATATAATAAAGAAACCAATGGATTTTAGCAAAGAATTAAGTTCATCATCTTCATCAAAAGCTCAAATTGGAAAATTTTCTTCAAAAAATTTAGTTTCTGAAGATAACAATATTTTTCAGAATGATATTTTTGGAAAAATTAAAAATAAAGAATTATTAAAAGAAAAATATGAAATAAGAGATTTTTTAATAAAAACAGATACTGAATTAAATTCTTTAAAATATAGAGATGCATTAATACTTGATAAAAGAACAGTTTGTCAATATTATATTTCATTAATTCGAACTCATCAATTATTAATTTTCACTTTTCATACTAAAAAAGATTATAATTCCAAAGTAATTAAAATATGTTACTTTTTTTTCATATATGCTTTAGTATTCACAATTAATTTATTTTTTGTTGATGATTCAACATTATATAATATTCGTATAACAAATGGATTCGATAAAATAATAATATTTAATATAGAGAAAATTATTTATGCATCAGTAATTTCTTACTTATTAAAAGTAATCATATCTTATTTGATTTTCAGCGAAAGGATATTTTTAGATATTAAAAATAAATTATATTTTAGAAAAAAGCGAATCATAGGAAATTTAGGAATGAAATATATGTCATATTTTGGATTGGGAATTGTAATTCTTTTATTATTTGTTTATTATAATATGTGCTTTTTTGCAGTGTTTCCTAATATTCAAATATTCGTTCTTGAAATTTCTGGAATAAGTTTTGCATTATTCATGTTTATTCCTTTTGTTATAAACATATTTCCAGCTATATTTAGAATATATTCATTAAAGCCTAAAAAAGACAGACGAATATCTTATGCATTATCTCAGTTTTTGCAGCTGATATAATAATATAAATGTATTTATTTTATAAAAGATGATAATGAGTTTATTTTATGAAGGTGAATTTATTGTTGATATATATTTAGATTATATTAATGATAAATATATAAATAAATTAATTTTTATATAATATATAAACACAATATTTTATATTAAATTATT
>OCVV011277130.1_pt1 | contig 13204 bp, 14 predicted proteins | sample 1539721 | NCBI WGS metagenome assembly OCVV01 (sample SAMN02144230, study PRJEB22623) | gut metagenome | biome: sheep rumen | host: Ovis aries | place: New Zealand
TATCCTATATAAAAATAGGGGAGAATAATATTTTATTCTCCCCCTTTATATCGTGTTATATTAATAATATATTACGCAGTTACTGTAACATCAGCAACTAATTGAACACTTGGCTTTGGATTTGGTGAACCTGCAACAGTAATAGTAACAGTACCAGTTGATGCTGAAGAACCAGCGGTAAATACTCCACCAGTAATAGTTCCAAGTCCAGTTGCGCTTACTGCATAATTCAGTTTGTCTGGAGTAATCAACTTAGAAGAACCATTGCTATATACACCGTACACTCTCAGCACTTTTGTTCCACCAGCTTCAACCGCAATGGAATCACTTCCGTCAAGAGCAAGAGCAATCAGGTTATCATACCATAATGCTCCTTCATCAAATCTCTTAATACGTGCATAATATCCACCACTTTCGCATCCTTCAGCACCGTCAGTAGTAACAAGAGCTTGTCCTGCAAACGGAATCTGAGAGGCTCCAGATGAATTAAGTGAAATATCCATAGTACCATTAAGTTGGAATCTAGGAACTTCTACTTCGATATGTCCAATAACAGATGAAGTTGAAACATCATTACCCTTAGAAGCTTTATATAAATCTCCCTTAAGAATAACTGTTACTTCATCAGGAACGAAATCAGCAGGAACAATAACTTCTTCACAAGCAACTTCGTTCATATATTTTACACAATAAGTATCTCCACTAACTAAAGCACTTCCATCAGCAAGAGTAACTTGTGTAGCTGAACTACCTGTAAATGTAAATGTTGCCCATTCATCACTTCCAGGAAGAGCAATCCAACCAATAGTTCCTTGACCAAGGAAGTCAGCAGGAGTGCCAGTTACAGTTAATGCTCCAGCGCCAGTTGCAACAATCTGTTCTTCTTTAAGAGCAGAACCCTCACCACTGACAATCTGCGAACCTACGTTATGAGCAATGTATTCAAGATTGAAAAGAGCATCTTGAAGTTCAAGACCAAAAGTAGAATCATGGAAGAATCTACCAATCAGCTTATTACCCTTACCACCTCTAATTTCTTCAGCAGTAACACCAATAGAAATACTGGAATCTGTTAATGCTTTAGATGTAAAAAGAAGTTGGTCTTGAGCATATACATAAGCGTCCATAACATTGGCTAAGAAAGCTTTTGTCTTTGCCATAATATTTGTCTCCTTTACTTATTTTTTACACTTTAATTTGCACTTTGTACTTCACTAATAAATGAATCAGCATCACAAAATGCTTCTGAATATTTATCTTTTCTAACTTTATATGCCCAATGCTCAATTGGCGATTTAAATTTAACACCATTACATTCGGCAAATCTTAAAGCTGTATACTCACTTTCTTCAACTATTAAACTAAATAATTGCAAAAAGTTACGTATAGTTAAATTTCCTATTGACTCTATAGACATCCCAGTTTTCAGTTGAACACAAATAATTTTATGTTCTAATGAGACATTCTTAGCGTCTTTATTTTTTAAACGATAGTAATCATCTACCGCTTTACGTACATCAGGGTCAATATATTTATCAGTATAATCTAATACATTTTGATATAAAATAATTCGTCTAATCTCATCAAAATCATTTGCACTAATAAACATTGACGTAGAGTCATCTAAAATTACATGACCATGAATTGTATTAAGTACTTTTCCTATTTGCAAATTTTCTGTTTTATCATTAATATAAAATTGTATTTCGTAATCATCTGGGATATTTAACGACTTACGTAATAAAACATCTAATTGCTTTTGATATTTTTCTTCGCTGTGTGCCAAATATAAAACAAATCGAAGATTTGACATTGAGATAAATTCTATTTGTCCTAAAATATTTTTATCTATTTCTAAGACTCCTAAAATATCTTGTACACTATAAAAGTCACATATACGTATTGGATGAATCATAAATTCCTTATAAGGCACAGCTTTATTAAATGGTATATACTGTTCAAATAGTTCAGATTCTGTTAATCTAGACATGAAGAATCATCCCCTATATCACTAATATCAACTCCCATAATTAAACTTGTACCAGTAAAGCTTTTATTATCACCAATATTCAAAGCAGACCTTGAAGAACTTAATTTTTTAACATTAAATTCAAGCTTACCAACTCCATTAACTTCAACTCCATTTAATGTAGATAGTATTTCTGCTTCACATACATCGCCCCTATTACAAGGTATACCATTATAATCAATTAAAGAAATCTTACCACCATATAAAATATCAATTTCATATCCCGCTACAGCATTTACTGTTGAACGTGGTAATGTAATATCTTTATAGATTTTTATCATTGTTTCAGATGTCGGTATCATATTCTCAACTAGAGCAGTAAAAAATATTCTATAGTCTTCTTGATTAGGTTGGTAAGACCATACCAACTGCATCTTTTCTTCGAATGTTAAATCATCATTTGACAAACAATCATAAGTATTATATTTTAATATCTTCCAAAGATTTTCATTATTATAAGCCAAATATTCTATAATACGATAAGGAATATAAGGCATAAATTTATAATTATTATACATTGCCATAATATTCACCTACCTTAAAACATAGAAGTTAAATCAACTAAAATTGAATTAGTTATATCACCATTACTAAAATTAATTTGCAAAGGAACTTGTGCTACTTTTTTACACTTTATACTAAATTGGTTATCGCCTAAACTCTTAAATTCATAAGCCCATTCTGGAGCACCACTTGCAATCGCTTCAATTATATCGTCTTGTTTCACATTGTCAACATATAAATTTGCCCCAAATGTAATAGTATATCCTTGTTTCACAAAATCAAATGATGGTTCAATAACAATCCCATTCTTTATTTCTGGCTCGATATCTGAATTATCTGGAACATCATTATTGGCAATATTATTTTCAAAATCATCATACGGAGAAATCTCATCTAATTGAGTTTGAATATACATAATCGATTGTTTGCCGTTAATATTATCAATCATATAATTATTATAACCTATAATTTTAAATGGTCTACCACCAAATAAAAATCTTTGATTGACCTTTAATGTCAACGTAGCGTCATTCGCTTGTACAATAACTCTAATACGATTATTAGGCGTAATAACATTATTATCAACTCTTGGACTTGCCGCAGTTGCATCATATTCAAGTATACACGGGTAGTCGTACACCACACCATTTGTATCTTTCCATTTTAAAACATTATTACATCTTCGTACAATGATATTTTTTGTAGTACGATTAAGTTCATCCAAATTAATTGCAAGCCAATAAGCGTCACTAAATTTATAATAATTACCTAAATTAACCAAATAATCAATATCTTTAAAGATAAGTTCACGAAAATCATCACCTTGTTTTGCTCTTGTACTTTTATCAAGAGCATGAATCATTCGCACTTCAATCTCATGAAATTGAAAACTAGCAAAAGGTTTTTCTTCTTCAATGGTTTGCAACATAGTAGTATTATCCCACTGAGAATTAATTAACTGTTGCATTTGTTCCCTATAATAATTATTTGGTGAAGATGGCAACACTCTGCGTTTTGCATCATAGTATAACATACTGCCACCCCCTGTTTATTATTCACTTAGCTTGCTAGTATATCTCATAATAATTCTACGAACTTCACTATGCTCTACTTCTGCACCCACTGCCTTTAATCCTTTAAGCGCAACAATTGCTTCTTTTAAAGTATCCGTCTGTTCTTCACCTTGCAACTCAATTATAATTCTTGTAAGATACTTATAATAAGTTTCAAAGTTTTCTTCATACATAGGCAATACTTTAAAAATTTTATTTGCAATTCTCTTATGTTTATCTGCCATCCGTTTACTCCTTATTCCGCACCGTTAAAGTATGGGATGTCGTTTATATGCAGAAACTGATAATTAGTTGCGTCTTGTTTGGCTTTACGTCTTAGTTCTTCCAAATAAGATTGTCGTAATTTTAAGTTTTGACCTGTTGCAAAACGATTAAAATCTACATCTCTTAAAGGTTCTTTGAATTCAAGCACATCTTGTAATTGGTCAGTGTACCACATAATAACTGTCCAATCACTAATAATATCGATTTCAATACTATCAAGCTCTTCTATAAACGTTCTATTTTCTAAATCATACGCTAATGATTTAACAGAACTAACTTCAAATTTAGGAAGAGCTTTTAACATATATCCTTGCAATATCAAATTAAAGCTTTCAACATCAGTATCATATAAAGCATCTAATTTATAATCTCTGATTATAACCAAAGCCATATCAATAACGGAGTCAAATGAGGTTGCCATATACCACCCTCCTTTGCTCTATTCTTTTATTTCTATTTTTGTGACATCTTCAATATTTACTAAATCAACACCACTTAATTTAGTAAGTTCACGTAGCAAATTATAATCTATATCTTCTCCATTAAATTTAGACTGTTTGATAATTTCAACAATAGTACTCTTTTGACCAATTGGTGCAAGCTTATAAAGTTCGATAGCTTTATTAACATCAGAATTTAATATATGTTTTAACTGTTCAGGCGTAAGAATATTTTTATAATCATTCTTAAGTCTAAGTTTAGTTACTACACGTTCGTCATTAATATAAAATCTACCCTTTTTAGCCATCTCTCTATTGGTTCTATTTCTTAAAGCATCTTTTAATGAAGCATAGTCAATCAACTGTTCTTCGTACATTTTATCAAAAGAAATAAGAACAGAGCCAGCTTCTCCAAGAATATTCAATCTATTAGGAGTTAGACTAATAATTTCAATTTCTTCATCAGCACCAATATCACTATCTGCTTTATTAAACTGTGAACCATCTTGTTGATTATTTAATAAAGCTTGCATTAGCTTTTCAATTTGTTCTTGTTGTTCTGACAACCTTTGCTTTAATTCTGCAACATCATCCTTGGGTGTTTTTACAGTCTTTTCTTGAGTAGTTTTAGTTTTGTTTGCCATAATAATATCCTTTCATTCCTTTATAAACAAGGGGCAACCCTAAGATTGCCCCTTAAAAATTTATAATATAATTCATTCAAATTAGGAGAACTGTACGCATCCACCAACAGCGTTGGATAAGAATTCAAATGCCCATCTCTTGTTGATTGTAGCATTACTTGTCAGATTTCCATTTTCATAGAAATCATTGCTGTTAGTAAGGTCAGAACCCTCATTTACTCCCTTAACGAGCTTGTCGCTTGATGGAGAAACAATGTATACTTCATTGTCATTAAGAGCAAGGTCGAAACTTGAGAAGTCTCCAGTAGCAACCTGTGGAAGAACTACGATATCATAATCGAAGAAGTTTCTGATAAGCTTAATGCTCATGTTGTCTCCAGGAGTCGTAATTCTCCATCCGTCTGCTCCATTCGGAAGAATGTTGGAAAGTGCAGATGCTGTACCAACGATAACAGCCTTTGCACCACCATTGTAAGCAGTTACTCTTTCACAAATCTTAAGCAGGTCAGTCTGGTCATATCCAGTAACCTTAAGATTTGCAGGCATTGTAAGAGCAGTCAGTCCTGCTCTGAATGCATTGTATGCATCCTTAGTCATTTCAGTCTGAATTGAAACGATTGCTTTTCTTACAAATTCAGCAAGAGACTCAAGACCGCAAAGAACCTTGTAAAGTGCAACCTGTACAGTAATAACATGGTTCTGTGCTACGAGAGTTTTGTTTGTCTTAAACTCTTTCTGAATGAAAGAAGTTCTCTGAGCATTAGCACCTTGGCTAACAGTCATAAGACTTCTTGGTGCAATTTCAAATGATGCAGAATCACCAAAGCCAATATTTCTAACTTCAGTATACATTCCGATAGAATCAATTAATGTCATTGGAAGAACAGCATCAATCATGGCTTCAACAACAGCAAATGTAGCCCACTTAACCATTGGGTTTTTAGCCATAATCTTTACGTTCTTTTCGTTGACAGTTTCGCCTGAAAGTCTTTCAATTTCACTCATGAAAGCTTTCTGCATTTTGTCTTCTTTTTCAGCAAAAGTTTTGGACTTATCATAAGCTCCAATACTTCTACCTTTTACTTCGTCCATATAATGGCAGAAGTAATCTTGGAACAGCTCAAATACTAATGTATTATCTGAATCTGTTTGAGCCGCAAAGTTTACTATATTTACAGGAAGGTTTGCCATTTTCTTATCTCCTTTATTTATTTTTTTTACTCAATCAAATTAGTTGTTAGTGCATTCAAGAATCCAAGCATCTACGCCCTCACCAGCAATGCTTCCATTTGCAATGATAATCGGCTGTTTTGAGAAAATCTTGAATTGAAGTCCACCAAAACTTGCAGTTGGACTAACAACAGCCTTGAAAGTACCATCAGCCTGAATTTCTACATAAGTAGCTCCAGTAACAGTATCAGGGTCATATCCTTCAGCGAAGAAATCTTTTGTAACCTGAATCAGGTCAACACCAGCTACAGGCTTGAACATATCAAACGGTCTGTTCGCAAGGTTTACAAAATTTCTTGGGTCAACATCAAGACCTCTGTATTCATTAGTACCACTAACAATTGAATTAACTTCTGGTGAATAAGCCATCCATAAATCTTTTGCTACTGCTGAAGCAGGTGCCACACTAAACACATGCTTTTGACCTGCATTGGCACTCTGTCCACTGCAAACAAGAGCAGTACCATTTTCTACATTTGTTGTAGCAACGCCCACTCTATTAAGAGCATCAACGTCCATTGCCATTACGTGTGTTTGAACAAGTACTTTTGCCATTTTTTTATCTCCTTTTATTTATTACTAATTTACAGAATCCCACTTGCTAGTGGACTTCCTTGTGGTTTGTTGTGAAATAGCCATAGACCATTTACTTGTAAAAGACTCTTTCTTTGAAGCTTTATCAAATGCAAGAGCTTTCGCCTTATTTTTCCATCCGTCAATTTCGGATAATTTACAAGCAAGACCTTCAGCTTTAAGGCTCTCAAGAGTTTCAGAATCAACACATTCTCTTATCTCTTCAAGTAATTGCTGTACTGCAAAATCTCTTTCAGCACATTCTTTTTCTTCCTTATACTGTCTTAGTTCAGCAAGCTCTTTTTCTTGTTGCATAATAATATTTTCAAGCTCACTAATCTTTTCGTCTTTGCTCATTTCTTCTTCAGAAGATTCATCGGATGCACATTTTTCTTTTTCTTCTTCACATTTTTCGCAATTTTCGCATTCTCCTGTGTCAGCATCTTCAGCACATTCTTCAGTATCTTCTTCCATATCTTCTTCTTCGTCTTTCTTTTCGTCATCATCAGAAGTTGAATCAGTATCTTGAGAATCGTCTTCAGACATTTCGTCTTTATCTTCATCATCATCCTCGTCTTGAACTTCATCTTTCTTTTTTGTGTCCCAATGAATATCAGCCTTAACTGTCTTATCATCTTCGCCAACTTCTACATCAGCTTCAACACGATAACGAACATCGTCAACGGTGAAGATAATATGGTCATCTTCGATAGAATCTACATAAGCATCGTTACCTTCATGGTCTTGAACCTCTTTGATAACATCTCCCCACGCTTCTCTACCCTCAATTTCAAATTTTGCTTTAGACATATTCTCTTCCTCACCTTCTTCTGCTAACTTAAATTTCTTATAAAGTTTTAACACTTTAGAAACTACATCAGCTTCATCATGTTGTCTTGCATAAGCTAAAGCACTAGCTAATGCATATCTATTATAATAAAAAGTATTATTTACCAACTCCATTACTGGATATTTAAGCTTTTCTGACGGAGCGTCTTCCCATCCGTCTAAAACTTTTAAATATACTTTTTTTACAAGCTCTGAACGATTAGAGGCTTCCATTACCTTATCACGAATTTCTGTCTTGTCAACTTCTCCCCATGGCGTTTCTTTTAGCTCTGTAGTATTTATAGAATACGCCTTTGCAAATTTGGCTTTCCTATTTTTAACATACATATCTAATTCACTATCTTCTTTATCTGCAAGCTTTTGCCATACTGATTTATAATAATAATCACAGTTATTTTTAATTGCTTTCTCGGAAAAACGTTTAATGTTAATCTCAGAACCAGGAGATGACGGTCTTACTGACATACCTAAAACTGTTACTCCCATAATATTAAAACGTTTCGCAATAGTTCCATCTTCACACTCTTCTTCTTCAACTCCCATTTCTACACTAACCGACCTTGTATTATTTGCTTGTGTAAAAATCTTACAAAACTCAGAAGCGTATTGTTTAGAAATAACTCCGTCAATAACACCACGTAAGTATCCTTGATTATTTCTTTTAAATCTTACTTCTTGTTCAGTCGGTATATAGCCAACAATAGTTTCATCAGAAGCATGTCCAGTAGCATCTCCATAAGCAACTTTGGCAACTAAGAACTTACCTAAAACTGTAAAAGCATATTTTTTAAATACTTCTTCTTTGATAGCGATTTTATGACTGTTTGGATTACAACCAAGGAAATCAATTTCTGCAACTAAAAATTCTTCTTCAGAATAATTTTCCATATTAATTGTCATTAATGTGCCATCTGACATATTATAGACTTTTTCCAAACTTACTCACCTCGCTTTCATTTTGTTTAACATTATATAAAATAATGTCATCTTTTAATTGTTCTGTTTTATTATAATAATAACAACCATCATAATAATATCTTGGATGATATCCTTTTTTTTGTAAATATAAAGTTAGGTCTAAATTTTTAATACATATATATTTAGAAACATCTGTAGGTTTTTGAAGTAATAACATATTATCCCTCCAATCCAACAATACCCCAATCTTTAATCCTAAAATCAAAGGTATCAAAATCCGAAATTTGATGTGCCTTATTATTTAAAGTAATAACTTGTCCAATAACTTTATTAAAAGAACGCATTAAAAACATAAGTTCAGCATGAACATTGATATCATCACGTTCTAATGCACCTTTATTTGCTAGTCTTATCATATCATAAGTAGCAACACATTCATCTAATAATCTATCAAACATATCAGCTAATCCATCATACACTTCTGTATGAGGCATTACTTCAGGACGAACAGAACTTTCATCAAAATCATCTTTGATTTCAGATACCATATCTGCCATTAAAGGAAATAAATGAGCAAGCTTATGATGAATAATATCTGAAGCTTGAACCATTGCCCAATCGTTTAACATAACAGAAACTGCTCTATCAAACAAACTATTTAAATTAAAAAATTGACCATATAAAGTATCTAAATCTTTACTAGTTTCTTTTGTAATTAACATACATATTCTCCTTATTCACCCGAAGTATCATATTCTCTGCTATCACTAGATACATTGGCTTTTGGTGGTCTACCTGGTCTACCAGTGTGAATATATTCTGTACCATCTACATTACTATTTGTATGACCTGAACCAACATTACCTGTAGTAAATATAGATTGTAATGTAGACCTGTTTTCCAACCAAGAACCCTCTGCACTTGTTTCTTTTAGCATATAACTAAACATTACTGGGTCATAACCAAAAGCACTAGCAAATGCAGTGTCATTTAAAACGATACCAGTTTGTGCCATTTTCATAATACCGTCTTTACGCCATTCTCTTTCAAAACCATAATTACTTCCATCAAATGCAAATTTGAATTTATATTGTTTTGTTAAATTATTAACGTAAAACTCTAAGAAATTATTAAACTGAGCATAAATTTTTTTCATTAAATTATAATCAGTTAAAATGGCATTTCGAATTTCTTCTTGAGACATTTTGTCTGATGCATATAATATTCTACTAGCGCCTGCTCCACTAGCTAATGTTGTTTTAATTTGTGTTTCAGCCATAGAAGTATTTTCATCTTTGAACTGATACCACTTATTTTCATTAGATGGCATAGCACCAACTACTATATGTTTTCCAATAGCTTGTTTAACAATCTGCAATAATGTTCCAAGTCTAATAGGGTCAAAAGCTGTAGCATTTGGTTCATTAGATTTTAACATTCCTATTTCGCCTATTAAATAAGCATACGCACCTAAAGCATCTTTATCATATTGTAGCTTTCTAGTAGGAATATTCATAATAGCATCTCTCATTAAAGATGATAAAAATGGCACATTATTAAAATTAGACATGTCCCATTTAAACACCCATGCTCCACTTGGTAAAGTGTTATGAAAATATAATGGACTTGTCTGAGTCCAATACGCAAACGTACCACTTCTTTTATTAAAAGGATTACTTGGGTTATAATTAGCAATTGTATTTCCATCTTCATAGATTTTTCTCATGAATTCTTTAAACTCAGGGTCATATCCATTAATATTAACGCCTGGTCGTAAAAAATAATTCATATCAAAATCATATAACAATCCTTTTTCCCATGCACCAGTTATCATACAATAATTCTGAGGCATTAATTGTAAAGTATACTTAGGGTCATTTATATCTTCATTATTTCTAAACCAATAAAAAGCAGTTTCTGTACGCATCATTTGATGCACAACTTTATAAAACTCTTCTTTATAATTAAAATTAGTTAAGAAATTTTCTACAATTCTTTTATCCTTTTGATATCTTGCACTCTTATATTCATCTTTCTTTTTAACATTAACACAAGTATAAGATAAATCAAAAGATAACATATTAGCATAATATTCTAATAATCTTTTGAATGTAATTTCTGCAAATTCCATCCATTCTTGATATGCTTGTAATAATTCACCAGATTCAACTGCATTATTTAAAGCTTTTGTTAAATTATCATATGTAGGAATTTGTGCATTATTATTTAAATTTCTTAAATTTTGATTAAGTAAAGAAGGAGTGAAAATATTAGAACTAATCAAATTGTCACTAAAAGAAACAAAAATTTCTTTTAACCATTGAGCTTGTTCTTCTGTCAACATATCTTGATTTATATCTACTTTCAATCGCCTATCCTCCTTCCTTTAAACTTGTATTATATTCTTCCAAGCTTCTTCGTCAAAATCATCAACTTGGTCTTCTTTTGACAGCTTGTTTTCCAATTTATTAAAAAACATATTACCATACCCCAAAGCAACTATACGGTCTTTTGTAAAAGACCTTGGCTCTTTTAATTTAATTTTACTATTACGAATTTCTTTACGCAATTGAATAGCTTCTTGCACTAAAAACTCAGTTTGAGTAAACGGCAACTTCTCTAACATACGTTCTCTATTAGTCATTTTATAATAATCTGAACGTTTCACTAACTCATTATCAAACTCAATTTCGTCAATTAATAGTCTAATCTTATTATCAACCATAGCCGAACGTAAATTACGCCACATTAAATCGTTGAAATCTGGAGTACCTTGAATTGGTATGACAACACTCTTAGCTTTAACGTCAATTGTACGTGATTGTAATTCATTAATTTTTGCTTCTGATAAAAAATGATATTTCATATCACTAACAACTGTAAAACCAGACTCATCCCATCTATCTTTATCTCTAGCAGGATGAATATAAGGTTTAGTTAAATCATTATAATATATTTCACCACCACTTCGTAAGTCTATTAAAAGATAATCAGCTTTATAATCATAAAATAATTCACGAATTCTTTTTTGTGTTAACTCTGACTGCCCACCACTCAATGTTTCTAAGTAATCTAAATTACTAACGATTTCTCCTTTGTCATAAAATCCACTCATACACTCTATAACAGTATTATCGTTAGCTTCATACTTATTTGTTGTAGTAGAAAACGCAAAGTCAACCACTAATATTCTCGTTTCATTATGTTTCTTTTCTCTATTCAAAGATTTACGATTAGAAGTTGCCTCAATATCTGTAGGTGGTCTAAACGCTTTATGCAATCGCTGACATTTTTTAAGCAATTCTAATGGGAAATAAGCATCTTCCACTTCTCCCATAGCTTCATTAAGATATTCCATACGAACATCACTTTCGGCACTGGTCTTTCTTATCTTCGCCCATTCTCCTTCGGTCTTCAGTCCGTATTTAAGACTAGTATATATATCAGCGGCAAAGAAATTATACGGTACTTTACGATTAACAAATGATTCTACTACCACTTTCTTAAATAATCGGAAATACCATTCAGCTTTATAACGTGCAGACGTTATATAAATTGATATACCTTCTTCATAATAGTCCTTATCGCTAGAATATCCTTCTTTTTGTAAGAAAATAGATTGTCTCGGGTGAAGCATCGGTTCAAAAATACTATCTACATCGCCCTTTTTTAACAATCTACACTCTTCGTATACCAAAATTGTAGCTCTGGCACCTCTTGAAGAATCCATAGCAGGTAAAACCTTAATAGTGCTCCCATTAAAAAATTCTACTTCTACTTCATCTTTAGAAGTTTTTATTTTTATTTGCCCCTGTTCATATAAATATTTCAAAATAGGGGACAATTTCTTAATCAATTCATTTTTAATCTTCTGCTCAACCATTTTACGACCTTGGTCAATAGTTGATGCTGTAATAACTGCTTCAGTATATGGTTTTAATAAACAAACACATACACAAAACAAAGCAACAATAAACGTTTTAGAACTTGCTCTGCTACATATACCAAACCAAACTTGACTTCGACCCATTAAATGTAGCATAATACGTTGAAATGGACGTAATTTAATTCTTAATCTTTCTTCAGCATATATATCAATATTTCGCCTATAAAAAGTTGTCCATTTTTTTATTTGCACTTTACGTTGTTCTTCAGTTAATTTTGTTTTTATAGACTTATCAGTATCACGCTTTAAACGAACGACTTTATTTATCGCTTTTCTTTCATCATTCATTTAATACATCCTTGTTTTCGTCCGTCCATTCTTCAGCATCTTCTTTTTCTATGTCATAATCCTTAGAGCCAGTAATTAAATTAAGAATAGGACGTTTAATTTCTCTTATCCATCCTGCATGAATACCCCTAAAGTCTTGGTACATCCCTTTGTCTTTATAATATTCGGCTGGTTCTTCATTTTCTAACAACCAAATATCATATTCCAACATTTTTTCTACATCAGTTTTTCTACGCTCAACTTCAAATTTATCAATGCCCAAAGCTTTCATCATATCTGTTTGTCGTTTAATAGCCTTATCAACATTGTCACCATTTTCCCAAATTTCAAGTTCAGCTAAACATAAATTTCGATACAACTGTTCTTGTGCAACGTCAAGCTCTTTATTGTTAACATAGGCAGACCATCTACTTTCAAGATATTGTAGTTGATTAGTATTTTTATCT
>OCVV012822983.1_pt1 | contig 13203 bp, 13 predicted proteins | sample 1539721 | NCBI WGS metagenome assembly OCVV01 (sample SAMN02144230, study PRJEB22623) | gut metagenome | biome: sheep rumen | host: Ovis aries | place: New Zealand
AAACGGTCATTCTCTGCCGCAGGGACAAGCATCGCTTGTCCGGCATTCGGAACGAATGCAATTTGCCGGAGGCAAATAACGATACGGGATCGCGTTATTCATACGGGCAACATCGCCCTTGCGGGCGATTTGTTCCGCTTCGCGGAACCGGGCGCGTGGATACGCGCCCCTACGTCCACACTGCCCTCCCGCATCCCGCAGGGCGGAACGGTTTCCGTTGACAATCGCGCCGGCATCGGCTATCATGGACGCAGATGAAAAAAGGGGGGATCGGCATGACGCGCTGGCATCTGTTGTTTTCGGGCCGGGTGCAGGCCGTGGGCTTCCGCTACTGGGCCAGGCGGATTGCGGAGGATCTGGGTCTGACCGGCTGGGTGGAGAATCTGGACGACGGGCGCGTGGAGGCGGAGGTCCAGGGCGAGCCCCCTGCGCTGCGGCAGTTTCTCCTGCGTCTCAAGGCGAAGCCCTATATCCGCGTGACCGGCGTGGAGCTGACCGAGCTCCCGCCTGCGGCGCACGAGCGCGGGTTCCGGGTGCGGGGCCTCGGCTTTTGAAGCGGCGTATCGATCACAGATTCCAAATCGGGATTTGCCGATTAGGCAATAGTTGAATAGGCAATAGGCAATAGTGGACGGGAGAAACGAATCAAGCTGACCTTCGGCGTTCTCCTATTGCCTATTGCCTGCTGCCTATTGCCTCGACTTATCGGGATTTGCCGATTTCTTGCGTAGGGCGGGCTGACCTCAGCCCGCCGCCGATACGCCGGTGGTCATCTGATGTGACAGCGATCTCTGAATAAGAGGAATGATTTCCGGCAATACTAAACGCACGGTGAGCGCTTCACCGTGCGTATTTTCTGACCATATCAATAAAAGGAGTCGATCCCATGAACACGAACAACTTCGGTCAGTCCGGCCGCAATCCCAACCACTGCATCGCCTGCACGGTGCAGCAGTGTGCGCACCACTGCGGCAGCGACAACTACTGCTCCCTGGACCGCATTCTGGTGGGTACCCACGAGTACAACCCAACCGAGGACCAGTGCACCGACTGCAAATCCTTCCTGAAGAAGTAAAAGAAACGCGGCACAGCTTTCGGCTGTGCCGCTGCAACGGGTCAAATATGGTTTTTTTCCACGCTGAAGCGCCCCACAAACGGATTTCCGTTTGCGGGGCGCTGTTTTGCAAGGCGGAGCCTTATTTGCCCATGTTCATCTGAGCGGCGACCTCAGCGGCGAAGTCTTCGACCTTCTTCTCAATGCCCTCGCCCTTTTCAAAGCGAACGGCCTTCACGAAGGTGACCTTGCCGCCCAGCTTCTTGGCGGCGTCGGCGATGTAGTTCTCGACGGAGCCCTGGAACAGGTCGGAGCGGACGAAGGCCTGCTGCAGCAGGCAGTTCTCTTCGTAGAACTTGTTCAGCTTGCCGGCAACGATCTTTTCCTTGACCTGAGCGGGCTTGCTGGCCATCTTGGGGTCGGCGTCCATCTGCGCGAGCTGGACCTTCTTCTCCTCCTCGAGGACGTCCGCGGAGACCTCGGACTTATCCCAGAAGCGGGGGTTCAGCGCAGCGATCTGCATGGCGACGTTCTTGCCGATCTCGGTGGCGTCGATGCCGCCTTCGACCTTCAGGTTGACCAGAACGCCGATCTTGCCGCCGGCATGGACGTAAGCCACGCTGGTATCGGTGTCGAAGCGGACGAAGCGGCGGATCTGCAGGTTTTCACCGATGGACATGACCTTCTCGGGGAGGATGCCCTCAACGGACAGCTCGGAGCCGGGGAAGGGGCACTTCTTGAGGGCGTCCACGTCGGCGGGGTTGGAGTCCACGACGACCTGAGCGATGCCCTTGACAAACTCGACGAACGGAGCGGACTTCGCGCAGAAGTCGGTCTCGCAGTTGACCTCGACGACGGCGCCGACGCTGCCTTCGACCATGGCGTAGGCCATGCCCTCGGCAGCAATGCGGCCGGCCTTCTTGATGGCCTTGGCCAGGCCCTTTTCACGGAGCCATTCGATCGCCTTGTCCATATCGCCGTCACAGGCGGAGAGGGCCTTCTTGCAGTCCATCATGCCGACGTTGGTTCTTTCACGCAGGGTCTTGACGTCTTGAGCGGTAAATGCCATTTTATTGTTCCTCCTGTAAATTTGTAAGTACCGGCAAAGAGGCTCCTTGCCGGTACGAAGTTTTGGATTATTCCTCCGTCGCAGCGGCGGGTTCGGCGGGCGCTTCCTCGGTCATCTCGAGCTGCTCGCCCTGACGGCCCTCGACCACGGCGTTGGCCATGGTGGAAGCGATCAGGCGGATGGCGCGGATGGCGTCGTCGTTGCCGGGGATGACGTAATCGACCTCGTCGGGATCGCAGTTGGTGTCAACGATGGCGACGATGGGGATGTGCAGCTTGCGGGCTTCGGCGATGGCGTTGCGCTCCTTGCGGGGGTCAACGATGAACAGCGCGCCGGGGAGCTTCTTCATCTCCTTGACGCCGCCGAGGTACTTCTCGAGCTTGGCGATCTCGCCCTGATGCTTGATGACTTCCTTCTTGGGCAGCATGGCGAAGGTGCCGTCAGACTCCATCTTGCGGAGCTGAGCCAGACGGTCGATACGGGTGCGCATGGTCTTGAAGTTGGTGAGCATGCCGCCGAGCCAACGGGCGTTGACGTAGTACATGCCGGACTTCTCGGCCTCTTCCTTGATGGCGTCCTGAGCCTGCTTCTTGGTGCCGACGAACAGGAGGCTTTCGCCGTTCTCGGAGAGCTGACGCACGAAGGCGTAGGCTTCCTCGAGCTTCTTCACGGTCTTCTGGAGGTCAATGATATAGATACCATTGCGCTCGGTGTAGATATACTGCGCCATTTTGGGGTTCCAGCGTCTGGTCTGGTGGCCGAAGTGGACACCGGCTTCCAGCAGCTGCTTCATGGATACGACTGCCATTTTGATGTTCTCCTTTTGATTTTTGTTTTTCCGCCACCCCGATCATCTCCGCCGCCTACCCCGCAGGGCACAAGGGACGGATCCTGTTGGTGTGTGGATTTGAATCGGCATGGGCGCTCTTTCACCCATGCCGACGTATTATACATGATGATGCAGAAGAATGCAAGCACTTTTTTATAAAATTCCGTGTTTTTTTCAAAATAAGCCGTGTTTTTTAACGCTGCAGTTGACACGCAGATCGGCCCGTGGTATGATTCAAATATACAACGAAAGGAGATATAAAATGAAACGGATCCTTGCCTTTTCGCTCGTTATTCTTCTTTTCGCACAGCTCTCTGCCTGTAAGAAGCCCGGAATCAACGCCCCGGAGGTTTCGGAAGAACCCTTTACAGAGGCGCCGGAGGTTCCGATCACGATGGATACGCTGATCGGGATATGGCAGACGGAAATCATCTACGACGCAGAACTGTTTGTGCAGTTGTTTGGCGAAATACCGACTGCGTCTGACAGGCTGGAGCCGCGCAGCCCCGAGGCGCGGGAAATCCTTCGCAGCGCAGCGGAGCAGGTCGAACCGGTGCGCCGGACGGTCCGGGTCGAATTCCGAAGCGATGGCACGTATATCCTTCTGGAAGAAGACGAAGAGAGCGTCGCAGCGGTCTTTGCGTGGCTTCAATCGTGCGTCACACTCGCTGCACCGGAGCTCATGAAATGCCAGATCCGGGAGGAAAGCGCAAAAATGGGCGTCACCGAGGCGGAGTACGTTGCGCTGCTCGGCTATGCAAGCGAGGACGAACTGATCGAGGATCGAACAAGTTTCATAAACTCCTCCAATGACGTGATGTTCTCTGCGGCGCTGAAAAACACGTCAGATATCATAAGGCGACGCTCGAAGCAGTTTGATCTTCTGGGGGGAAAGCTTCGCTGCTATGAAGAAGCGCTGCCTGACCAGGACTATCACGACGGACAGTTCATGGAGTTTGTGCTCAGGGGAGATCGACTTTGCCTGGAAGGTATCTATCGGAACGAGGATGAGCCGTATGAGATCGGTAATTTACTGATCCGGAATAACGTTTTCCTCGCAGTGTTTGGACATCGTAACGTCATTTTCCAGATGGATGATATATGGAACAAGAAAAACCTGAACGACAGAACGATGTACGAGTATCGTCAGTATCAAAATCACGGCTATCTGACCTACGTCGACTTCGGCAACTTCCTCAAGGAAAAATATGAGGCGCAATTCGGGCCCGAATACGACAGGCAGAAGGAATACACGGACGACCTGGCCTCGATCGAAAAGGCCGATACCTATTTCTATTCTGAAAACACCAGCGTCCAGGAATTCAAGGCGAAGTATGAGGGCATGGGCTACAAGATCGTCTATCTTGAGCCGCGGAACGATAAGAGCGGACGGATGAAGCCCGGCGGCAGGCCCTATCTGATCGCAGTTCGCGAAGGGGGCGTAGGCATTTCCCGTCCCAACTTTCAGTTGACCTCTTATGCGTTCACCCGCGCAGATTGAGCGCGATCCGTGTTCTGCGAATGGCGGCGGGTCCCGATGCACGGGACTCGCCGCATTTTGAGCGGCGGAAGCAGCGGCCTTCACGGTCGGGACCGCATCGTCCTTCTCGCCGGGCGGCTGACCCGACAGGCGGACAGCTCCGCCTCGACCAGGATGATATCGCTGCCGATCTGACGGATGCAGGGCCAGGGAATGCGGTAGGAGCCGCAGCGGCCGAGCAGCCTGCTCCAGTGAAACGGGCCGGGAACGTAGATCGCGCAGATCTGCCCGCCGGGCAGATCCACCTCAATATCCCGCACGAACCCGAGCCGACACCCGTCGCAGACGTTGACGACCTCCTTGCATTGGTAATCCGAAAATCTGCATACTGCCATAGGATTCCCTCCTTAGGAAAAGCCTATGCGCCGCACGCGGGAATTATGCAGGAAGCCGACTGCCCCTGCCAAATCGGATCTCTCCGCGAAGGAAGACCGCCAAATTCTCAATTCTCCCTTCTCAATTCTCAATTCAAGCGCAAAACCGGCGGCATCCAATCGGATGCCGCCGGTTTTGCGCTTGTTTTAGCCGCCGAAGACGCTCAGCAGGAAGCCTGCGGCGATGGCGGAGCCGATGACGCCGGCCACGTTCGGACCCATGGCGTGCATCAGCAGGAAGTTTCTGGGATTGGCCTTCTGGCCCTCGATCTGGGAGACGCGGGCGGCCATCGGCACGGCAGAGACGCCGGCGGAGCCGATCAGCGGGTTGATCTTGCCGCCGGAGACCTTATACATAATCTTGCCGACAGCCAGACCGCCGACGGTGGAGAAGCAGAAGGCGAGCAGGCCGAGGACCACGATGTAGAGGGTCTGGGCCGTCAGGAAGGAGGTACCGGCCATCGTTGCGCCGACGGAGATGCCGAGGAAGACCGTGATGATGTTCATCAGGGCGTTCTGAACGGTGTCGGACAGGCGCTCGGTGACGCCGCACTCCCGCCAGAGGTTGCCCAGCATCAGGCAGCCGATCAGCGGCGCGGTGGAGGGCAGGAGCAGGACGCAGAAGATCGTGACCACGATGGGGAAGATGATCTTCTCGGTCTTGGAGACCTCTCTGGCCTGGGTCATGACGACGGTGCGTTCCTTTTTGGTCGTCATCAGCTTCATGATCGGCGGCTGGATCATTGGGATCAGCGCCATGTAGGAGTAGGCCGCAATGGCGATCGCGCCGAGGAGCTCGGGAGCGAGCTTGGTGGTCAGGTAGATGGCCGTGGGGCCGTCCGCGCCGCCGATGATGCCGATGGAGGCGGCCTGCGCGCCGGTGAAGCCCAGGAAGTTCGCGCCGAAGAAGGCGAAGAACACGCCGAACTGGGCGGCAGCGCCGAGGATCAGGGAGGAGGGACGGGCGATCAGGGGACCGAAGTCGGTCATCGCGCCGACGCCCATAAAGATCAGGGAGGGGTAGAGACCCAGCTTCACGCCGATATAGAGGATATCGAGGAAGCCGCCATCCTTGAGGATGGTTCCGTAGCTGTGATAGGCGGGGTTCGCCGGATCGAGAAAGGCGTTCCAGAGATTCGGATGATACAGGGCGTCCGCCTCGGTCAGATTCATGAAGTAGCTCACGTTGACCAGCAGGCAGCCGAAGGCGATGCCGACCAGCAGCAGGGGCTCAAACTTCTTGACGATGCCGAGATAGAGCAGCACGCAGGCGATCACGATCATGACCGCGTTCTGCCAGCCGCCGTTCTGGAACAGACCGGCAAAGCCGGAGCTCTCGAGCAGGTCGCTTAAAATTTTACCAACGTTCATGGACTGCCCTCCTTACGCGAGGACAACCAGGGCAGCGCCGGTATCGACCTTGTCGCCGGTCTTCACGACCACCTGGGCGACGGTGCCGTCCTTGGGCGCAACGATCTCGTTCTGCATCTTCATCGCCTCAAGGATGATCAGGATCTGACCGGCCTTGACCGTGTCGCCCTGCTTGACGTCCACGCGGACGATGTTGCCGGGCATCGGGGCGGCGACGGGCTCGCCGCTGGCCAGGGAGACGGGCGCGGGGGCGGGGGCGGCGGGCGCAGCGGGAGCGGCGGCAGCCGCAGCGGCGGGCGCCTCGGCGGGGGCGGGGGCATAGGCCTCGTACTCGTCGAGCAGCATGGCCTTTCCGGCCTCGACCTCGACCTCGTAGGTCCGGTTGTTGAGCGTTACCTTATATTTCATGTTATTTGACCTCCTTGATGGACTTGAAGCGCAGTTCGTTGAGCGGCTTGCCCATCTGATCGGCGACGATCGCCATGATCATCGCGGCTTCCTTGTCGGGCACGTCGAAGCGCTTGACCTCGCCGGCTGTGCCGGGCGCGGGCTTGCCCTCGGGCTTGGCGGGCTCAGCCGCAGGCCGGGCGGCCCTGGCGGCGGGCGCGGCGGGTCTGGCTGCGGAAGCGGACTTCTTCCGTCCGATGGCCTTGAAGACGGCGCCCATCCCAAAGACGATCGCCATCAGAGCCAGCAGTCCCGCGAACACGACCGCGTAGCCGAGCAGAGCGGTCAGCACACGCTCCCCCATCGCCAGATGGGACTGGCCCAGGGTATTCGCATCTAAAAACAGCATTGCCGCGCCTCCTTACATCGCTTCGATGGTGTAGGTGGCGATATTTTCTTCCTTTGCCTTGCGGGCCTCGAAGAAGTCTCTGGCCTGCTTGGGATAGCAGATGTAGGACATGACGTCCTCCTCGCTGCGGGCCAGCTCGCCCAGCTCCTCCTTCGCCTTGCGGAAGTCCTCGCCGGTGCGCTTGCTGTCCTCGATGCGGCAGTCCACGGGCTGGTTGCCCGCGCCGAGGATCTGATCCTGGAGCGCCTGGCTGACCGGGGCCGGGGCGATGCCGTATTCGCCGCGGAAGTAGTTCTTGACCTCGTTGGAGACGTTCTTGTAGCGCTCGCCCACCAGGACGTTCGTGACGGCCTGGTTGCCGACCATCTGGCTCAGCGGGGTGACCAGCGGGGGATAGCCCAGATCCTTGCGGACCTCGGGGATCTCCTTGAGGGCGGCGTCGAACTTGTCCATCGCACCCATGTCGGTCAGATTGGCGATCATGTTGGAGAGCATGCCGCCGGGGACCTTGTAGACCAGGGCGCGGGAGTCGGTGCCCATGGACTTCGGGCTGATGCGGCCGGAGTCGATGTACTTCTGCTTGACGGGCTTGAAATAGTCGTTGACCTTGTTGATGACGGCCTCGTCCAGACCGCAGTCGATGCCGTACTGCTTGAGCGCATAGTACATGGTCTCGGTGGCGGGCTGGGAGGTGCCGTTGGAGAAGCAGGAGGTGGCGCAGTCGATGACGTCCACGCCGCTCTCGATGGCCTTGGTCAGGGTCATGTAGGCCATGCCGGTGGTGCAGTGGGTGTGCAGGATGACCGGGGTGTCGGGCAGCTCGGCCTTGATGCCCTTGATCAGGTGCTCGGCCTCGTAGGGGCTCATGGTGCCGGCCATGTCCTTCAGACAGATGGTCTCAAAGCCCATCTGCTTGAGCGTTTTGCACATTTCAACGTACTTTTCCACCGTGTGGACCGGGCTCTGGGTGTAGGAGATGCAGCCGGAGGCGATGACGTGGCGATTGTACTTCTTGGAATAGGTCTTGACGGCCTTGAGGGCGGTTTCGATGTTGCGGAAATCGTTCAGCGCGTCAAAGATCCGGATGATGTCGATGCCGTTCTTGATGGCCAGCTCGACGAACTTTTCCACCACGTCGTCGTGGTAGTGCTTGTAGCCGAGCAGATTCTGGCCGCGGAGCAGCATCTGCAGCTTGGTGTTGGGCATGCGCTCGCGGATTTTGCGCAGACGCTCCCAGGGGTCCTCGCCCAGGTAGCGCAGGCAGGAGTCAAAGGTGGCCCCGCCCCAGCACTCGACGGAATAGTAGCCGGCCTTGTCCATGGTCTCGAGGATGTCCTCAAAGTCCGCGTAGGGCAGGCGCGTTGCCATCAGAGACTGGTTTGCGTCACGAAGGACGGTTTCGGTGATTCTGACTTTTTTTGCCATATGTTTCCCTCCGAAAACGGATATTAGTGTAGGCCCGGCTGCGGAAAAACCCGCAGACTAAGCCAATTTCTACCGGTTAGGATTATAGCACAGGGACTTCAAGATTTCCACCCCAATTTTTCGGAAAACCTACATTTTTGTTATTCTGTGCGTTTTTCACAGAACACGCCGACGTTTTTCGGCAATTCGACGAGGTAAATACGAACGGCTCCTGCGGTACACCGCCCGAATGCCGCAGATCAGAACCTTGCGAACCGATCATCGCGCGCGTTTTTCTGTTGACACACGCTTGGGAGTCCGATATAATGAACCGTGTTCATCGGGATGAAAAACAGAGAAATCAGAAATAGTGGGTATGCGGATATGTCCTTTACGACGTTTTTGTTCTTCGGCTTCTTTCTGGGAGTGTTGGTTCTCTACTATTTGCTCCCGCATCGGCTGAGAAAGCTGCTGCTCCTGGCGGCAAGCTACGTGTTTTATATGTGGTCGGCGCCCGCCTTGGGGGCGGTCCTGCTGGGAACCACCCTTCTGTCCTATGGGGCGGCCTTCCTGATCGATCCGAAGAAGCGCAGCGGCCGGAGCAGGGCGTGGATCCTCGGCGCCTGCTGCCTCATCCATTTCGGCCTCCTGTTCGTTTGCAAGTATTTGCAGATGACGCTGGATCTGGCCCATTGGCTTCTGCCCTCGATCGTGCCGCAGAAAACGGTGCATCTGCTGCTTCCGGTCGGCATTTCCTTTTTCACCTTTGCGGTCACAGGGTATCTTTTTGACGTCTATCGGGGCAAGTACCCGGTGGAGCGCAATTTCCTGGATTACGCGGTGTTTGTTGCCTTCTTCCCCTGCGTGCTTGCCGGGCCGATCGGTCAAGCCAGAAGTTTTCTTCCGCAGTTGAAGCAGAGGGTGCCCTTCCGAAGCGAATCGGTCAAGGCAGGCGTTCTTCGCTTCGTGTTCGGTTTGTTTCAGAAGCTCGTGCTGGCGGACAACATTGGCACCCTGGTGAATGCCGCGTACGGCGGAACGGTGATTTCTCCCGTTACCTGGGTCGCCGTTATTCTGCTCTACAGCCTGCAAATCTATTTCGACTTCTGCGGCTACTCCCACATGGCCATCGGTCTGGCGACCTCCCTTGGATTCCGGGTGACGGAAAACTTTAACGCCCCGTACTATTCCACCTCGGTGACTTCCTTCTGGAAGAAATGGCATATCTCTCTGACCTCCTGGTTTCGGGAGTATCTTTATTTTCCGATGGGCGGCAGCAGAAAGGGAAACCTGCGCACCTATTTTAATATTCTGGTCGTCTTTGCGGTTTCCGGCCTCTGGCATGGAGCGGCTGTCCACTACGTGCTCTGGGGCGCGCTCAACGGCGTTTTCCAGGTGCTTGAGCGAATGACGGCAGCCCCCAGAAACCGTTTGGAGGCCAGATGCAGGGGCGGTGTCCGCAAGCTGATATACGGCCTGGTCTTCGGCGCCGGAACTTACGTTTTGGTGAGCCTGACCTGGCTTCTGTTCCGGGTGGAGAATCTGGGACAGCTTCAATACGTCGCCGGACAGATTCTCGGGCTGTTCCGAACCGGGCTCGGGCCGCTGCAGCTTCGGGCGCTTGGGCTGAACGATCAGCTCCGGACGGTGCTGCTGACGTCCCTGGCGCTCTGCTCTGTTGTGGACGCGCTCTGGATGCGGGGAATGCGCATGCAGCGCCTGAGCAGAAGCGTTCTTCCGTTCTATGCCGTCGTTTGCGCGCTGATCCTGGTCACGGCTGTATACGGCGTATACGGCGAGGGCTTCAATGCGCAGGAGTTTGTCTATTTTAAGTACTGAGGTAGATCGCTTATGAGAAGCAAAATCAATCGTCGGGCGCTTCGGATCCTGTATGAGATCGTCGTTCTGGCGGCTGCCGTCTGCCTGCTGTGGAACGGACTGTTCCTGCTGGGCTGCAGCCTGATGCCGGAGCGCACGACCTTCGGCGCGGTCTGGTCCTCTTATTTGCAGGAAGAGCGGGAGTCTGTAGACGTTCTGTTTTTAGGCAGCTCCAGAGCCTACTGCAACGTGATCCCGGCCCGGATTTTCCGAAACACCGGCGTTACCTCTTACGTGATGGCAGGGCCTTCGCAGACAACCTCGATAAGCTACTATTATCTGCGGGAATGTCTGAAGACCCAAAAGCCGAAATGTGTGTTTATGGAGTGCAGCGGGGCCTTTTATGGGCTGTATGAGGAACATTCAAAGGCAAACGTCTGTTATATGCCGGGCGGAATCAATCGGATCCTTGCCGCCCGTCAATGTGAGGACGGGATCCTGGAGCTGGCCCTTTACCCGCTGCAGGAATTCCATTTCCGCATCTACGCGGAGGACAGGGACCTTCCCCCGGAGGAAGACGGCGTGATGCTCTGCGGATATACCCCGCTGTCCGAAGCCGCAGAGCAGACCGAACGAACGGTCAGAAAACACGGCGTAAAAGGGGGAGATGAAAGATACGCCCACAATTTATCGTATCTGAAGAAGATTGCTGAGCTTTGCCGGGATGAGGGCGTGATCTGCATCTTCTATTATGCCCCTGCCATGGGCACCTATGAGGAGAGCTCCCTGGAACGGCTGATGGCGGATCTTTCGCAAACGCCCTGTGCTGCCGTTGAGAACTGGGGAAATCTGATCGAAGAAATCGGAATTGATTCTGCCCGGGACTGGTTTGACAGCATACACTTCAATCAGAGCGGCGCAACGAAGTTCTCCGACTATCTGTCTGCTTATATCAAAGACCTGGGCATTCCCGAAACGCAGGGCGCAAACGCCGATCTCTGGGCGAAAAGATACGCCTATCTCTACGGCTGACCGGAACCCGTGTCCTGCGTCCCGCTGCAGCTCATTTTTTACAAATTAGAGGTTGCTTTTTCCGGTGATTTCGTTTAAGATAGACCCACGGGAAAACCGGATTACTTTGAAAGGGGTAATACCATGCTCGATCTTACCAAATACGGCATTCTCGGCGCAACCGAGATCATCCGCAATCCTTCCTATGAATTCCTCTTTGAAGAGGAAATGCGTCCCGACCTGACCGGCTACGACAAGGGCCAGCTCACCGAGCTCGACGCGGTCAACGTCATGACCGGCATCTTCACCGGCCGCTCCCCCAAGGACAAGTATATTGTCATGGACGAGAACTCCAAGAACACCGTCTGGTGGACCACCGAGGGCTATCCCAACGACAACCACCCCATGTCCGAGGACGTCTGGGCCGAGATCAAGAAGATCGCCCAGAAGGAGCTCTCCGGCAAGCGCCTGTTCGTCGTGGACGCCTTCTGCGGCGCGAACAAGGATACCCGCATGGCCGTCCGCTTCATCGTGGAGGTCGCCTGGCAGGCCCACTTCATTAAGAATATGTTCATCCAGCCCACCGAGGAAGAGCTGAAGACCTTCGAGCCCGACTTCGTGGTCTACAACGCCTCCAAGGCCAAGGTGGAGAACTACAAGGAGCTCGGCCTCCGCTCCGAGACCGCCGCTGCCTTCAACATCACCTCCCGCGAGCAGGTCATCATCAACACCTGGTACGGCGGCGAGATGAAGAAGGGCCTGTTCTCCATGATGAACTACTATCTGCCGCTCAAGGGCATCGCCGCGATGCACTGCTCCGCCAACACCGACATGAACGGCGAGAACACCGCCATCTTCTTCGGCCTGTCCGGCACCGGCAAGACCACCCTCTCCACCGACCCCAAGCGCCTGCTGATCGGCGACGACGAGCACGGCTGGGACGACAACGGCGTCTTCAACTTTGAGGGCGGCTGCTACGCCAAGGTCATCAATCTCGACAAGGACTCCGAGCCCGACATCTACAACGCCATCCGCCGCAACGCCCTGCTGGAGAACGTCACCGTGGACGAGAACGGCAAGATCGACTTCAAGGACAAGTCCGTCACCGAGAACACCCGCGTAAGCTACCCCATCGAGCACATCGAGAAGATCGTCAAGAAGGTCCGTCCGATCTCCGCCGGTCCCGACGCGAAGAACGTCATCTTCCTGTCCGCCGACGCCTTCGGCGTCCTGCCGCCCGTCTCCGTTCTGACTCCGGAGCAGACCAAGTATTACTTCCTCTCCGGCTTCACCGCAAAGCTGGCCGGCACCGAGCGCGGCATCACCGAGCCCACCCCGACCTTCTCCGCCTGCTTCGGCCAGGCCTTCCTGGAGCTGCATCCCACCAAGTACGGCGAGGAGCTGGTCAAGAAGATGGAAAAGAGCGGCGCGAAGGCCTATCTGGTCAACACCGGCTGGAACGGCACCGGCAAGCGCATCTCCATCAAGGATACCCGCGGCATCATTGACGCCATCCTCGACGGCTCCATCCTGAAGGCCCCGACCAAGAAGATCCCGTACTTCAACTTCGAGGTCCCCACCGAGCTGCCCGGCGTCGATCCCGCCATCCTCGACCCGCGCGACACCTACGCCGATCCCAAGGTCTGGGAGGAGAAGGCCAAGGATCTGGCAGGCCGCTTCATCAAGAACTTCGTCAAGTACGAGTCCAACGAGGCCGGCAAGGCTCTGGTTGCCGCCGGTCCCCAGCTGTAAACAAGCGTAATTCGGGCGTGCTGCAAGGCAAACCTTGCGGCACGCCCATTGCTTGCGGCACGGTTTTCGCGGGCAACCGTTCAGCAGCCCGACGGAATGGGGTTTGCCGCGCGAAAAGCCTTCCCCCCTCGGGGGGAAGGTGGCATCCGGCGTCTCACGGAAGCCGGATGACGGATGAGGGGGCG
>OCVV011303753.1_pt1 | contig 13201 bp, 13 predicted proteins | sample 1539721 | NCBI WGS metagenome assembly OCVV01 (sample SAMN02144230, study PRJEB22623) | gut metagenome | biome: sheep rumen | host: Ovis aries | place: New Zealand
TTAAAGAGTAAAAGGCAGGTTAGCTATGATGATTGGAAGAATTGACAATGTAAATCCTCTTAACAATGTTCAGAATGTTCGTCGCACACAGGCTAAAGAAAATACATATTCTACAGCAGATTCAGTAAGTGTTTCTGATGAGGCTAAGGCAGCAGCAGAGGCTTACTACTTGAATCAGGTTGCGGAAGAAACACCTGACATTCGCCAGGATCTCGTTGCCGCCATCAAAGAGAAGATTAAGGATCCAAACTACTTGAATCAGGCTGTTATTGCTTCAACAGCCGATAGAATTCTTGCAAGCTATGGGCTTTAATTAAAAGGCAACGGTGTCGCTTACAGAAAGACGGATTTTTTCCGTCTTTTTTTGTTTAACAGGAATTAAAAAATGGCAGATTTTTCATTTAAGGTTTCACCAAATATTCTTTTAGGTTCTTATTCAGCAAGCAGAATTGGCTCGTCTCTTCTTTCTTACGGCACAAAATTCATGGTGATTTTGGACCCGATTCTTCGGGAAAACGGAACTTCAGAAAAAATCGCAAAGGCACTGGACGACAAAAAAATCAATTATTTCCTTTTCGACGAGCTTTCAGCAGCTGGGGATTCAGAAATTTTAGGCCGCTGCCTCAAACTTGCCCGGGAAGCTCATATTCACGGAGTGATTGCTGTCGGCGGAGGAAAACCAATCAGCATCGCTCGTGCTACCTGTGCCCTCTACAATGAAATCCACGACCTCTACGACTTTCTCGACGGCTCTATTCCACAAACAGCTTCCCTTCCACTAATCTGCATACCGACCACAATTCGTGATGCCTTTGTATTCACGGATACAATTCCCCTTGTGGATGCTCGAAGCTCTACCCTAAAACTTTTGAAAGCTCAGCACGGAATTTCCAAGCTGGTTCTCTTTGACCCGACTTTGACGGCAACACTCACTGAAAATCAGATTGATTCCATGTCCCTTGAAACTCTCTGCCTTGCCACAGAAAGCTACCTTTCCCAAAGGGAGAATTTTTTCAGCGACATGATGGCAGAAAAAGCCGTTGAGATTCTGGGCTATGCCCTGGAAGGCTCACAAACCCTTACAATCACCACTCCAAAAGAAGAATTATTGTCAGAAGGTGGTTGCATGGCTTCCCTCGCGGCGGCAACATCATCAGTTGGAATAGCTTCCCTTCTTTCAATGTGCATTAATGCCCGATATAAAATTTCCCGCTCTTTGGTCACGACGATTTTATTCCCCTATATGGTGGAAGAATGTGCCAAATTTAAGGCTGACCGTGTGGCAGAACTTGCAAAAAAAATGAATATCGCTCAAAGCGAGCAGTCAAACGAAGATGCGGCAAAAGCCTTCGCAGAATACATCCGGCAAAAAATCGCAAAGGCAAACCTTCCAGCACGAATCAAGGACTTGTCAATATCGCTGGAGCAACTGGCCCTGGCCGCTGAAGATGCAGGCCAGCTGGACATCGTTCATTCACTTCCACGAAGCATGAACAGCGATGATTTGTTCGCAATGATAAAAACGGCATTTTAACAAATCAGCATAGAAAGAAAAATGATTGAGCCACACAAACTAAATCAGCTGCAACCGGGGCAGAAAAGACGGAAACTGGCGCTTACATTCGGGGCCCTGGAGCGAGATGTTGACGGAATCCCTGAAAAGGGCAATGAATACAATTTCAAGTCAATTCCCCGTGCCGAATATATCAAAAAACTCATTTCAATCGTAATTCAGGATGAGGAACTTCCGCCGGAAAGCAAGGCTCAGTTAGAGGAAGTTCTGGAAAGAGAGCCTTTTGACGAAAAACGAGCCTGCAATCTTGCCCGCAACAACCTTCTGGCAATAATCGGGACTTTTCCGGCTGAATGGGATTTAATTATAGCCCCGCACGCTTCCCCGCTTGACGAAAAGGGGCTCGTAAAGCAGAGGGATTTTTTTCCTGGAGTCTTTGTTTACGCTGAAGATATCCGCTCTCCTTTTAACTGCGGCTCTATTTTTCGAACGGCAGAGGCAATGGGGGCAGAAAAAGTCCTTATTTCCCCCATGTGCATTGACCCAAATCATCCGAAAGCCCTTAGAAGCGGAATGGGCTGCATTGAGACAATCGGCTTTGAAAGAAAGAGCATTCCAGAGCTTGAGAAATTTGCCAGAGAAAACGAGCTTCCGATTTTTGTCCTGGAAACAGGCGGAAGCGACATTGAAGAATTTGAATTTCCACAAAGAGGAATTTGCATTATCGGCTCAGAAGAACTTGGCGTAAGCCCGCAGGCACTTAATGCGGCAAGCTACGGACGGGTTTCTATTCCGATGAAAGGTCTTAAAGCATCTCTGAATGTAGGCGTGGCATACGGCATTTTAATGCAGGCCTGGGTAAGGAAACTGACGGAAAAGGACTCCTAGAAACTTGCCCAAAAATTGAAGCCGCAAAACTGCAAATCCTGCTGCCTTCAAGCCCCGCTCTCGCAAAAAGCTCATGTTTTTTAATTAGTCTTCTTTGAATGCCGCAGTAAGCTTGTCTGAGATTTTTCGCAGCTGAGACTCGCTTGAAATTCCGAACAATTTTAACACATCCAGATCAAACTGATAGTAGTCAACTTCATGGGTCTCGAAGTGAGCAATCATGTCAGCAAGATAAACGAGTGAAGTCAGTTTTTTTGTTGAGGAAGGAGCCAAATCCGGCTCATGGTGATGACGAATAACGGAGATGATAATGGTTGGGAAATTCCATTTTTCGGCAATGAGAGCGCCAATTTCGGCATGATTTACGCCGGCCAAGAGCTTTTCAAAAACATCGGCAGAAACATTTCGCTGGCGGCAGATGTCTTTTATACCGTCAAGGAAATCTGGGCGGGCCATCGTAAAGACCAGTTTTCCCATGTCGTGAAGAAGTCCGCAAATGTAGGCATCGTCCACCAAATCCCTGTCTGAAGCACAGAAATTGCGGGCAAGATTGTAAGCATAGAAAGCCACGCGATTTGCATGAACCCAAAGAGTTTTTCGAGACTCTCCTCCAAGCCCGCTAAGCTGCTGGACTGAGCTTACGGAAAGAATCATGTTTTTGATGCCGCGGGTTCCCACCAGCTTTACCGCGTCCGCAATGCTGATGCAGGGAGAGGCCAGAGCAAAAGTGACAGAATTGACAAGGCGGAGCAAATCCGTAGTGAGGGAAACATCGCTTGAAATTGCCTTTGCTATTTCGCTGAGTTTTGTGTTTGAATCGTTGATGAGGCGGTTTATCCTTACGATGCTTTCCGGAAACTGGGGAATATCGTCGATGAGCTTTATAAACTCGTGGGAAGCCGTGTTCAGTTCCCTTTGGGTCTTGTCGTTTATTGGAAGAATGATTCGAGTGATTGTCTCGCCGTTTTCGTTGAGAATCTGGAAATTTTCTTCGGTGAGGCCGATTTTTTCCAGCATGAGAATCATAATGATGATGCCAAGACCCGCACCCTCAGACTGGTCGATGACTTGGTTCATGGCCTGGTCGACGGAAGTGTATTGCTGGGCACGGCTCAGCTTGTCGTGCATTCGCTTGTATTCACGGAAAGTTAGCTCAGAGTTGTTTCTTACTTCGATTTTGATGCGGTTGTTGCGAGTTTGCAGAATGAGTTTTACATACAAGCCGCTTTGTTTTTGCAGACCGAGATAGTAGCGGATGTTGTTAAGGGTGTCTTCCTTAAAGCTCTGCATTCCCTTTTCGTAATCGGCATCGTCAAAAAGGTTGAGTTTTTTTTCGTGAAAATAAATTCGCTTTGTGTTGGCTTTTTTGGCGTTTGTGACCAGCTCATTGAGGCAGTATTTGAGGTAGGATTCCATGTGTTCCTGACCAAGCTCTGCAAGGAAGGCAGCAAGCACTTCTTCCATATACTCTGACATTTCGCGGGGAAGAGTGTATGTGGTAATAGACAGCGGAATACCGGCACGAATAGCCATTTTGATTTTTGAGTTATCTAGACTGACTTTTTGCGTTTTTTGAGCCTGCTGCATTATTCCATTATAAAGCATTATTTTGATTTTGAAAATACAATAAGACAAGTGTTGTGCAAAAAGGAAGATTCATGCAAAATAAGGGTATGTTTGACTCTTTTCTCGCACAGATTCTCGTGCTCCTGATGATTTTTTTCTGTTCAGTCAGAGTTTTCTTTTTGCGTCATTCCAGAATTGACTGTCTGGCCGCTTTTGCACCAATGGCCCTTGTAATTTCCATACTTACTTTTCTATGCTTTGATTTTTCCTTGCAGACTCTGGCCGTATTCGCCCTTTCAATCATCGTTTTCATTACGAATTTCCGTGCTTTTCTCCGACTCAATGCAAAGCTCATTGTTGACACTTACGGCATTCCTTTCATTATTTTTTCCATTCTCAACCTCATAATAGCCCTGGCACTTGCAGCCCTCATAATTCTTTTCAGGCCTGTAAAATACAACGCAAAAGATTTCAACATCAGCAAAAGCCAGCTAATCCTGACCGGCAGCACAAGCGACCTTAGAATCAGGGAAAGCTACTTTACGGGCGAAAGATTTTCAGGAAAGCTTTATATTTACAAGCCAGTCATTCATGATGATATAACAGCCAGCCTTTATTCAGAAAATCCTGTCATAATTTTTTCGCCTGGAATCCGAGCCTGCGTGCAGAATTACGAGCCTTACCTCATGCTTTTGGCTCAAAAGGGCTATACAGTCCTCGCAGCAGATTTTTACACAAAAGACCTGCATTTGCTTTCCAAAAATTCAGAAAGTCCGACAGAAAAATACATTCTCGAATCTAAATTTTTCAGAAGATTTGCGGCAATCAAGGCGGAAGGTGAAAATCCCGATGATTTTGCAAAACTTCTCATGGAAGAAAAAAAACAGGCGACAAAAAAATATTCCGCCCTCACGAGAATTGCCCTGGAGCTTTTTGGTGACGAAACAAAAACTTTTTATGTAGTTGACGGAGTTGATTTTGACTCAATTTACGCCGTCATCGATGAATTTAACACGGAGCCATATTCAAACGCAAAGGGTTTTTTCTCAATGAACAGAGTTGATGAATACAAAACCAGCGGATACGGCTTCATCGAGCAAACGGATGTGCTTTTTGCCTGGCACAAGGGCTTTGAACGGGAAAACAAATTTTTCATTCCAAGATATGTGGCAAACAAAACAATCACGGCAATAGGAGAGGCAAAATGACCCTTACAGAGCTAAACAGATACTTCAATTCATTCCTTCACAAAGAAGACTATGACTCTGACATTTCGCTGAATGGAATTCAAATCGCAAACAGCGCGCCAGACGAAAAGGAAATAAAAAAAGTCGCCTTTGCAGTTGATGCCTGTCAGGCTACAGCCCTCAAAGCGGCAGAAGAAGGAGCGGATGTCCTTTTCGTTCATCACGGCCTTTTTTGGGGACATTGCCAGACAATTACAGGCAACCACTACAAAAGAGTCGCAGCCTTCATCAAGAATGACCTGGCTTTAATCGCCTACCACATTCCCCTTGATGCAAATGAATTCGTGGGAAACAATTTCGGAATCGCAAAAAGACTGGGGCTTGAAAAAGTCCGCCCTTTCGGAAAATGGCGGGGCATGACCTTGGGAGCCTATGGAGAGCTTAGCAAGGAATGTACTATTGATGAACTAGAAGCAAAACTTTTTCCAAATGGCGAAAAAGCCAGCCATATTTTTGCTTTCGGCAAAAAACTAATAAAAAAAGTCGCCGTAATTTCGGGTGGAGCCGGAGATGATTTCGATCAGGCCGTCAAAATAGGAGCCGATGCCTACATCACAGGTGAAGTCGGTCACGAGGAATACCACGGAATAGAAGAAGCAGGCATCAATGTGATTGCGGGCGGACACTATAACACGGAAACTGTTGGCGTTCAGCTCGTCCAAAAACGACTAGAGGAAGAAAAAGGCATTAAGACTGTTTTTATCGACATTCCTACCGGTTTATGATAAAATCACATACTATTTTAAAAGGTAAACTATGTCAGACGCTACTATTGAAGTTCAGTTTAAACCAAAATATTTTACGGCAAAAAAACTTCTGCCTCTCCTGCTGGCACTTGCCGTCATCATTGTAGATCAGGTTACAAAAATTCTCATCACGGAAAACATTCCTCTCTACGGGCTTGGCGGGTCTTTTTTTGGAGATTTTTTGCGAATCATTCATGTGAATAACCCCGGAATCGCATTCAGCATTGGTCAGGGCTGGAGCATTGCCGTGCGAAGCATTCTTTTCAGGGCAATTCCCCTCATCGTGCTTATCGTAGTTCTCGGCGTTTACATGAGAAACGACGATTTCTCATCACTACAAAGATGGAGCATTTCTGGAATCGCCGGGGGCGGCTTCGGAAACCTTATTGACCGTTTTTTCAGGACTGAAGGAGTGGTTGATTTCATCGATGTAAAATGGTTTGGAATCGAAAAGTCGCCATTCAAATTCCTGCGCTGGGAACGATGGCCGACATTCAACATTGCAGATGCCGCTGTAGTCGTATGCGGAATTTTACTCATTATTTCTTTCGTTATCACAATGAAAAAATCACAGAACAAGGGAGGAGCTGAATGACAAAAAAAGAAAGAACCTTTCTCTTTAACATCTGCGTAATTCTATACAACATTCTAATTGGTCTTGCGGTAACTGCCGTACTTCTTATTTCGCTTTTGTTTTTTCTCACAGAAAATCCAAATCTGTCAGAAAGCGTTTTCGTTCAAATTGCCCTGCCAATCATTCTCTTAATCGGCTTAATCGCCGCCATGTCAATTTCCGTCCACACAGTAGGCTGGGCCATCAAAAAATTCCATCTGGAAGATAAACTCGACCCGAAAGTGGTGAACAGATACCAAAAGAAATTGTAGGCATAAAAAAAGACCATAAATGCAAAAAAGACGGTCGGAGTCGGAGTTCTGGCACGAACTCGCCTGAGCTATGCTCACTGCGATGTTCGGGACAGGTTTCCGACGGGAGACCGTCTTTTTTGTTTTGTGTGATTACTCTATTTACGCCTGCAATGCTGTTACTGCAACTGTGTCAACGATTTCGTCTACATTGCAGCCGCGAGAGAGGTCGTTGAGAGGCTTTGCGAAGCCCTGGCAAACAGGACCGATTGCCTTCCAGCCACCCATGCGGGCAGCGATTTTGTAACCGATGTTTCCAGCATTGATGTTTGGGAAAATGAATGTGTTTGCATGTCCTGCAACTGAGCTTCCTGGAGCTTTGAGTTCGCCAACTTCTGGAGCGATTGCTGCGTCGAACTGGAATTCACCGTCAAGAGCAAGCTCTGGAGCCTTTTCTTTTGCAATTGCTGTAGCACGAACGACTTTACCGACTGTGTCTCCGTCTTTTGGGTCTGCACCAGAACCCTTTGTTGAGAATGAGAGCATTGCGACTTTTGGCTCGATTCCAGCGATTGCCTTTGCTGTTCCAGCTGAAGCAATTGCGATGTCAGCAAGCTGCTCTTCTGACGGGTTGATGTTGATTGCACAGTCACCGAAAACTGCGATTCCGTTTGGAAGATATTTGTTGCTTCCCTCTGGAGCTACCATGATGAAGCAAGAAGAAACAGTGCTGCAGCCTGGAGCAGTTTTGATAACCTGAAGTCCCGGGCGGAGTGTGTTTGCCGTTGAGTGGCAGGCACCAGAAACGAAACCGTCTGCATCTCCTGCCTTCAAAATCAAAGCACCGTACATGGTGTAGTCTTTGAGAGCAGCAGCTTTAGCGGCAGCAACATCAGCATATTCAGGAAGACCTGTCTTTTTGTTGATTTTGCCTTCGCGAGCCTTGTAGAGGATTTCTGCGTATTTTTCAGCGTTTGCATCTTTTGTAGGATCGAGAATATCAACGCCAGTCATGTTAAAGCCGAACTTTTTGATTTCAGCCTCATTTCCAAGAAGGGTAATTTTTGCGATTCCTTCTTTTACGATGACAGAAGCAGCCTCTACGACACGCTTGTCTTCACCTTCACAGAGAACGATTCTTTTGCCAGCAGCCTTAGCCTTGGCACGAAGTTCTTTAACAAAATCCATAATTTTGCCTCGTATATAAAAATATAAATAAATTCCTCACAGAGGACACAGAGACCACAGAGGGAGACTTGAAAAACAAAAATCTCTCCGTGAACTCCGAAGCTCTGTGAGGGATTTTAGTAACCGTCTGACATTGCCCGGTTCAAATCACGCTGATAAAGCTCAGCGTAAACCGGACTTCGCATTTTAAGCTCGTCTTTTTTTGCCTGATTGAAGGGAACGAAACGCCAGAAAACTGCACGCAATTCTTTATCCATGCGCTGAACGCCTTCAACTTCTTTTGTCATCCAGAGAACATAATCGGCAATGAAATATGATTTAAGGTCGCCCTTGAGTTTTTGTCTCTCAATCCACTGATAATACTGACCTGTGAGGCCTTCTTCCATCCAGTAGTAGCTGGCTTTTTCTTTTGCAACCTGCCAGCGCAAATCTGCAACTGCCATGAGAATAGCGATTTTAAGATCGCGGGGATACATTGGAATGACGATTCGGCCACGGCTTGTAACTCGGTTGTAGCGGTCGAAAGGCTCCCAGCAGAAGCCGAAATCGCCGTAAGTGGGCAGGCAGAGGACATAAGGAACAATGCGGTTCTTCATGTTTTTGTGGATTCGGACGAAACATTCAGGATCGTTGTCCTCTACCCATTTGAGGATGCTAAGGACATTTTCACGGAAACCTGTTAGTCGTGGAACACAATGATAGAATTCACGGGTAAAAATCGGGAATTGATTACCCTGACGGCCACAAGTCATTTTTGCCATTTGGCGGACTGTCTGATATTCAATCATAATGTCGCCTGTGCTGACTTCCATAGCCTGGGGCTGTCCCTGCATTTTGTCTTCAAGTGATGAGCCGATTGCCTTGGCTTCTTCAAAGTCCTTGATGTAGCTGCAAAGCTCTTTATCGACCTTCTGCAAGGCCCTGAGCTTTTCCTGAATTTCCGCAAAAAGCCGTTTTTGACCTTCTGTGTATGTCTGCTTGTGTGGCTCAAGGCCCATCATGGGATTGTGCTCACAAAGTGAATCTACACGGTTACGAAGCTCGTTTTCCAGCATTTGCCGCTCAGTTTCCTTTGAATTAAGAAGACTTTCTGCATTCTGCAATTTGCCGTCGTTCTTGCTTTTGAGCTGCTGAATGCGCTGAGCCTCGGCTCCCGGATCATTTTTGCGGGGAGTGCGGGCTTCGTCAGTAGCAGAAAGACTAAGCCGGCCGGAAATAATTTCCTTGAACCATTCGTCCATGTAATAGACTGGCTCGCCGGTATTGTTTTCGAGAATTACAGTTGAGAAAAGCTGTTTTTGCTCCGGTGTGAACAAAGAAGGAAGAACAACGCCAAAACGGAGCAACATTCTTTTTGGCATTTCAAGATTGTAGTCTCCGGCCTTTTGGCACATTATGCGGATAAGTTCCCACCATGAAGTGACCAGCTGCTGCCGGAAAACGGTGCGGTCTTTCGGATCCTGACAGGTAAGGTACTTTGAAAGAACCTTATGAACACGCTGAGCCTGCTCTCCTTCGCCACCAAGAGCGGTTTTGTAATATGTTGTGTCATCAAAAATGTGGTTTGGCTCATCTTCGTAAAACTTAGTGATTTCCGCAAAGCCATGCTGTGACAAGTCAACCTTGTGAATAGAGTCTCCAAGAGAATCTTTGTGGGAATCCGTGCCAGGTTCATCAGAAATATCTTTAAAAGATGGTAAATCACTGGGACCATCATCGGCTTCAGTTTCAGCAAGCAAGGCGGCAATTGTCGGGTCCAAATCTTGATCTGTCATATCTGCATATTCCTCAAAAAAAATTTAGAAACAACTTTTAAATTATAACATAAGTTTAAAAATATTTCATCACAAATTACACAAAATCGTAGCTGTGGAGGCTTACTTCGCCAGAATTAAGCCTGAGGATTTTTCCATCCTGACATTCCACCACGAGACGCATTTCTTCATCAACATCTTTTACGGTCGCCTTGTAGGATTGGCCAGAAAGCCCTGCCACAGGATTTACGCTTACACTTTTTCCAGTCAGCATAGAAAGAGAACGGTATTCTTCAATCATTTTTGACTTTGCCTTTTCGTCATCACTTTCAAATGCCCCGTAAAAATCTATTAGATTCTTTACGACCTCGGAAATGAGGGCATTTTTAGACTGCTCAGGCATATTTTCGTCTTTCAGGGACTTTGCCTCTTCGATACTGCCCGCAATTTTTGTAATTTCGCCTGAAAGTTCTGGATTTTTTCGGATATTGATTCCGATTCCAACCACGACCGCGTCAATCATGCCGCTTTCAAAATTTGCAATTCCTTCCACAAGAATTCCAGAGACTTTTTTCCCGGCAAGGAAGACATCATTCACCCATTTTATCTGGCTTTTCTCGCCGTAAATTTTAGAAATGGCACGGGTCACTGAAAGAGCTGCTGCCGCAGTATAAAGGGCTGGATTTTTTACACCGCCCAGGGGAGAGTACAAAAGTGAAAAATAGAGGCCGCAATTTTTGGGTGAAACAAAAGTTCGCCCCAAACGGCCTTTTCCGCCAGTCTGGCTTTCGGCCGCAAAAAGTGAAAGATGGGCTGTTTTTCCCTTTTCAGTGAGCTTTCCAGCCTGATCACGAAAGGCTCCGACTTCAACAGCCCGTCGTTTGGCTTCAGAATTCGTAGAATCCAATTCATCAAAAACGAAGACTTTAAGTCCTGATGCAGCATATTCCTTTAAATTTGAAGAAATAAGATTTGCATCAAGTTTATCGGGCAGGGAAAGAATTCTGTAGCCCCGGTTAGTGACGGCTTCGATTTGGTATCCATCCTCCTGCAAAGAGCGGATTGCCTTCCAGATTGCCGTACGTGAAAGCGAGCATGACGAAGCCAGTTCCTCGCCAGAAAGAAAAGAGCCTTTTTTTAGAGAAAGCAGAGCTTCAAGGACCTGATTTTTCGTAGACATTATTTTTTCTTTCCCAAAAGAGTGAAGTCGCCGACTGGTGAAGAAAATGCGATTCCCATGCCAGGTTCTTTAAGGCATTTGACTTCCTTGATTGCGGAAAGAACGGCTTCTTTTTTGTCGCTATCGACAACGATGATGAGCATGTCCTTTTCTGGGACTATGTGAACGCCGAAGAATTTTGCATCTCCCTCACGGGCAGTTCCACGGGCATTAATGACCGTACCGCCGCTTGCACCTGCTTTTCTTGCAGCAAACATTACATCGTCAGCAAAGCCCTTATTCACGATGACCGTTATCATGTCCTTTTTATTTTCTTCATTCATTTTTTCTTCTCCTTTTAAAGAGGCCTCTTCCGCCATTCCAGCAATATTACCGGCCTTGAGTAAGGAATCTGCCCCCATGGTAAAAAGGCAGCCGAAAGCTGATTTTTCGTTTTTTGCAGATTCAACAATAACATTCATAATCTCAGCTTTTTTTTCTGAATCTACAACCATGTATATCAAATCTTTCGTTGTTTCGCCAGTTCCAAGAATCGCACCGAAATTTGAAGAGGCAAGTCCCCGCCCCATCAAAACGCTTCCGCCTCCCGAGCCAGCTTCAACGGCCGCCTTTGTAAGCTTTTCGCCCTTGTCATGGGGAACAATGCTTATAATCAGTGAAAATGCGCTCATTCTGCCACCTCCGCTTCAAGTTCAGCCTTAGCAAGACCTTTCGACTTAATCTTAAAGATGATTCCCAGAATCTGAATTGCAATCAATGGAGTCATGGCCACAAGGGCAATTACGCCGAATGCGTCCACGCCTGGGTTTCCGCCGCTGGCCTGGGAAGCACCAAGGGTAAAAGAAAGGATAAAAGTGCTGGTCATGGGACCTGAAGCAACACCGCCTGAGTCAAAGGCAATTCCCGTGAACAATTTTGGGCAAATAAAAGAGAGAATCAAAGCCAGGGCATATCCCGGAATCAAAATATACCAGAGAGAAAAACCGTGAAGAACCCGGAGCATGGAAATTCCGATTGAAATCGCAACGCCTGAGCTCAAAGCCCCGAGCATGACCTTTCGCTTAATCGTACCGCCGGAAATTGACTCAACCTGATCCGTCAAAACCCAGACGGCCGGCTCTGCACAGACAACAATTGCCCCGAAAACGAAACCCGTCACGACCAAAAGCAGAGTCCAAAGAGAGCCAGTCTGACTTGCCGCTCCGAGAACCTTTCCCAGCTCCTCTCCGGCAGGCATAAAACCGCCCTGAGCACCGGTGAGAAATAAAATCAGGCCGATAAAACTCATGACAAAGCCGCGAACCATTCGCACGACCTGCATGGGCGGCATTTTAAGCAATAAAATCTGAAAAAGGACGGCCATTGCGGCAAGAGGAGCCAAAGCACCAGAAACTTCTTTCAAAATAGAGGGCAAAAGGCTCAAAAAGACAGATATTCCATGGGAAGCAAGACCATGAGCAGTCTCAGCGGCTGAACCGGCAGAAGATGATTTGCCGCCGGACAAAATGATTCCGTAAACGATGACCGCAAGGACAGGGCCGATTGAGGCTATTCCCGTCAGGCCAAAAGAGTCCTCGCTTGAAGACTTGAGCTTGCCGTTTTTGTCTGATTTTGCGCGAACCGCCGCAACACCAACGCCCAGAGCCATGATGAAGGGTACTGTCATTGGGCCGGTAGTGGCTCCGCCTGAGTCAAAGGCAACTCCCTGAAAAGTAGGAGGAGTCAGAAAGGCAAGGGTGAAAACGAAAATGTATGAAACCGTAAGCAGGATGTTGAGAGGGATTGAAAGCACAGTGCGTAAAATGCCCAGGGCAACGAAAAAGCCCACGCCCACGGCAATCATGAGAATCAAACCCCACTTGCTCACATCCGGGGCAATTCCCCGCACCTGATCGGCAAGAACCTGAACATCCGGCTCGGCCACAGTAACGATAAATCCGATTAAAAAGGCCGCCGCCAGTAAAAGCGGGAGATTCCGTCTGGCTGTAAGAGCCGCGCCGCTCCGCTCACCAATCGGCAGGATTCCGATGTCAACGCCCAAAAGAAAAATTGTGAGACCGAAAATGACAAGTATTCCGCCAATCACAAACCTGGTCATGGTTCCAAAAGACATGGGGGCAATGGTAAGCCCCAAAAGCAGAACCATGACCATAATCGGAAGGACAGAGGAGACAGTTTCTTTAAATTTAGCAAAGATGTTCATTTATTATGCGTCCGCAAAAACTTTTCCGTCATCAAGAGTGACCTGAAGTTTT
>OCVV011229804.1_pt1 | contig 13200 bp, 8 predicted proteins | sample 1539721 | NCBI WGS metagenome assembly OCVV01 (sample SAMN02144230, study PRJEB22623) | gut metagenome | biome: sheep rumen | host: Ovis aries | place: New Zealand
TTTCAAATCGGCGCGCTTCAAAAACTGCTGTAATTACCTAACTTTCAATATTTTCAAAGAACTTTTATAAATTTTTAGTGGACACTAATGCTTCCAGGTTATGAAAAAGCGAATGTGCTTCCCAACGGATCATTGCGACGGCTATCGCAGTTTTGCCTTGGAAATAATATCCTAAAAATTCACCGCCATCAACTCACGTCCTAGATTGTGGATGTGCGCAAGGATGGCCTTCTCCCGCTCTGCGGAGGGCTTTTTGAAGCCGTTGATGTAATTGCGGAGAAGCGTCGCATTCATTCCGATGGAGCGGGCGAATTCTGCAACATTAATCTCCTTATGTGTAAGAAAGAACCGTTGCAACATTGACGGTTGGGCATCCTCGTACTCAAAACTTTCAAAACTGATATCCTCGTCCAGATTCCGCCAGTGAATACCGTCAAAGCCGAAAGTGTACTGCTCCCGTTCCTCCGGATTGGCAGCACGGAGCCGCGGATACCAAAGGAGGGACTGGCTATACACCCGTCCTTTCTCGTCACGACCGAATATCTGATCGTCAGCGAACCATATTTCTTTGATTTTCATATACGGCCTCCTTTTTTACTTATTGAAGTGTTCATTCCAGCGACTGATGATAATGTCGGCATTCTCATCAATGATAGCCTTTATCTTCTTAAAATCTCCCGCCTTGATACCGTGGCGTTCAGCAAGCACGAATTCCGATCCGTTCCAGTCGAACTTGGCCATTCCATCATTGCCTTCCACATGAACATGAAGAGGGTCGTGCTCCTTGCTATAGAAGAAAAAGGAGAATCCAAAGAATCTAAATACTTCCGGCATATCGTTTCAATCGTTATATTTTTCACTCACAAAGATAAGTATTATTTTTAATACCCACAAATGTATTTTTGAGTTCGAGTCCCGGAGACTCGAACTATTCGGGTGTAAAATAGGTGTAAAATTAATGGTTTTCACCCCGTTTTTTTGAGGGTTTTGACAGAAAGAAATATGCCCCACAGTGTGCTGTGAGGCATATTGGGATTAACCCTGAGCGGAAAACGAGACTCGAACTCGCGACCCCGACCTTGGCAAGGTCGTGCTCTACCAACTGAGCTATTTCCGCAAACGGGACTACAAAGATAAGGACAATTTTTGAAACTGCAAATTTTTTTTACACTTTTATCCTATCTTCCTGAAAGATCACCCCTGCTCCTTACGGAACGACTCGGCCTCGAAGCAGACACGGTGCCCGCCCAGAACACGGCTGATGTGGGTGGGGGAGTCATAATCACCGCTCCCGATCCGCGCGAAGAAGTCCTGCACGATTTCCAGATCGGCGCCGCCGTGCAACGGAGCGGCAGCGTCGGCGCTGAAATCGAAGGTTTCCTGCTTCCCCGTATCGAAGTACCTGACCGTCAGGCGGGATCCGTCCCCATATACCTCTCCGCCGGACCCGTTGGCCCGGGTGATCCGGTTGTCTTCCCGGGTCAGGTTGTTCAGGCGAAGCGATACCGTCGCTCCTCCCTCCATCTCCATCAGAACGCTCTGATGGTCCACGACATCATTGTCGCAACGGAAGGCGCAACGGCCGTACCGCCCTTCCCGGAGTTCGCGCTCCACGGCATCGCGGAGCGATTCCCCTTCCCGGCGGTCAAAATTCAGGTTCCACGCATTGCGGCGGCGGTAGAGATCCACGGCGGAGAAGGCGCAATGCTCCTCCACGGGACAGGAAAGGCAGCGCTCGGACGAACCTTGCGGCGCGTTTTCCTCCCGGAACCAACCCAATGAGCCGAAAGAGGCCACGTGGAGCGGATTCCCGCCCGTAATATAGAGCAGCAGGTCCAGGTCGTGGCAGCACTTGGACAGGATCAGCGGCGAGGACTCCTCCTCCCTTGACCACAGGCCGCGGACGAAGGTATGGACATAACGGTCGATGCCAGCGTTGACCTCGTGATGCAGGGAAAGCAGCTTCCCGAACCGCTTGTCGGAGAGGATTTCGCGGAAACGCTTCCAGTACGGATACAAGCGGAGGATGAAGCAGACCGACACATATACGCCCGCGCTCCGGGCCGCATCGGACAGCGCCGTACATTCCTCCCAACGGGTCGCCGCAGGCTTTTCCAGCAGCACGTGCCAGCCGCGCCGGATGGCGGCCAGGGCAAACGCATAATGCGTCCGGTCCGGAGATGCGATGATGACGGCATCGATCGGAAGGGATGCGGCCAGCAGCGCCTCCCCGGAGGAAAAACAGGCTTCCGCCGGGAGACCGTACAGATGCGAGGCGGATTGAAGCCGCAACGGATCCGGATCCGCCACGGCCGTCAGCCGGACTGTCTCAGGATGTGCCTGCACCCATTGCAGGTACTTCTTCGCCCGGTTTCCGATCCCGATCACTGCCAGATTATAACTCATAGACCTTCGCTTTTCTTCCCCACGGATCCGTCACTTCCACCTGCAAGGAAGCGGAAGCCGAGACGGGAGTATAATAGAATATATGCCAGGTTTTCCTGGGCTGAACTGTTGAATATTTCTGCTGGAAAGCGGGTTGGGCCGGAAATTCCGTGTGCTCGTAATACCAGTCGGAGCTGTGGATGCGCCGGGCCTGAGCCACTTCCTCACCGTTCTCCGTCACCCGCACCGTCCAGCCGTTGCCGTAATAAGGCACATTGAACTGGATGGCCGGCTTCCCGTCGGGATCCGTAACGCCCTTGGAGTGGACGAGCACCTGGGGATGATCCTGATAGTCATACGCCATCAGGCTGCGCCGCATTTGCGTCCCGTCCACTTCATACAGCGTATAGGCCGCCGGCGTGCCGTCGTGACAGAATTTCGACAGCCACCAGACTCCGCAGACGGAAGGATGGACCGTCTCAGTGAAACGGGAGGACCAGTTGACCACTTCCGCAAAATGGGAGTGACCCGTAAAGATCTCTACTTTCGGAAAGCCCGTGCAGGCATCCGCAATCGCCTGATAGTTCTCGCAGGAAGAGATCGTCTTCAGCTGGTCGGAGGATTCGTTGTTGCGGACAATCGGCTGGTGAAGGCAGATGACCAGTTCCATCGACTTATCCACCTTCGAGAGGTCTTTGGCCAGCCAGTCCAGCTGCTTCTGCGGGACTCTGCACCGGTACAGATTCGTCCCGCCGCCCAGCATCATATTGTTGTCCAGGACCACATAATGGATCTTCCCCAGGTTGAACGAATAATAGGTCGGTCCCAGATGGTCCATATAGTAGGCCTTCAGCGACCGGGCGTCCTCATCTTCCGCCAGCGGAGCATTGGGAAGATGGTCGTGGTTCCCGACGACATAGAACATCGGGAAAGGAAGCGGGGACATAAACCCGAGAAACTCCGGCAGCCCCGAATCGGGAATGTAGGAATCCTGGACCTGGTCGCCCAGCGAAAGCCCGTAGAACCGGGTCCCCGGGGGACGGCTTGCCAGATAGGACTTCACATCCGAGACGGCAGAGCGCGTAAAGCGGTCCGAATCCAGACAGAGAGGGGTCGTCCTGGCACTGATATGGATGTCCGTAAACACCAGCAGTTCATACCGGTCGTTCTCGCAGGCGGTCAGGGTAAAATCAAATCGCTGCACCCCTTCCGAGACGGGCTTCAGGCGCTGGTAAAACTGCGGAATGTTTCCCTTCAGCGGAACCTCGTACCCGGAAGGAATCGTCAGGAAGACAAAATCGCTCCTGTCATCCGTTTTCATCCAGTACTTCCCTTCCAGATTCGTCTGCGTCACATTGACCCCGTCGGAGACGATGGCCCCGGGAACCGCCTTCCCGTCACAAGTGACAAGCCCCTTGACGGTATAACCCTCCTTGTCCGCCACTTCCGTATCCACGGAAGCGGGCGCGGGACTCGGCTGATCGGGCCCGTGCTTCCCTTCACAGCCGGTCAGCAGGAAGGAAAGCACAATGCCGCCTACCAGGAAAAAACGTTTCATTGCCCGACGAAAGCGTGACGGTAGCCTTGAATCTTGTTCCAGCCGCCGCGGGTGAAGTCCGGAACCTCAACCGGTGCGCAGCCGTGCTCCAGCGAGATGCGGGAAAGCTCGCCGATGCAGCTCCATTCCGCCAGGTCATACACATCCATATCCAGCGGGAGACCGTTGCGGAGGCAATATACCAGACGGTAGTCCATCATATAGTCCATTCCGCCGTGGCCGCCGACCTTCCGGGCATTCTCCTCCAGATCGCGGGTGATGGGATGCTTGTATTTCTCCATCAGCTGCTCCCTGACTTCCTCGGGAACATACTTATGCGCCTCCAGGTTTTCGATGTCGATTTCCGCCTCTTCGAGGTCATCGCCCTGGATCAGGAAACCCGGGACGGGATACTTGTTGGCATAGCCCTTCGTTCCGGTCAGGGCGTAAAGGCGGTTGTAAGGCCTCGGATTCATCACATCGTGCTCGATCAGCATGCTCTTCCCTTTCTCGGTATAGATCATCGTCATCGTCATATCTCCGTTCTGGAAATCCGGCTCCCCTTCGGGAATGGGGCCGTTCTTCTCTTCCCACTGCGCCTTCCCGTTAAAAGAACGCGTATCCATAGAGACAAGGCGGGTCATGCGGTCGCCGCGATGAATATTGAGCGCCTGGCAGATCGGCCCGAGACCGTGGGTAGGGTACACGTCGCCGCGGTGATTGCGGTTGAATTCCATACGCCAGTTGTTCCAGTAATTGTCCCAACCCGTCAGGGTGTGGATATAGGCGCCCTCGGCGTGGACGATTTCTCCGAACAGTCCCTGCTGGGCCATATTGAGCGCCGTCAGCTCAAAGAAGTCGTAGCAGCAGTTCTCCAGCATCATACAATGCTTGCGGGTCCGCTCGGAGGTATTGATGAGCTGCCAGCATTCGTCAAGCGAAGTACAGCCGGGGACCTCGACGACCACGTGCTTCCCGTGCTCCATCGCATAGACGGCGAGCCAGGCGTGGGACGCCCAGTCCGTAGAGATGTACACCAGGTTGATGTCGTCCCGGTCCATCATTTTCCTCCAGCAGTCCTCCCCGAAATACTCCGCCGCCTCGGGACGGCCGTTGGAGGTCAGGCGGACCTGGCATTTCTTCACATTCTCCTCCACATAGTCGCAGAGCGCAACAATCTTCGTCCCCTCGATCCGGGCCATCCGCTTGACCGCTCCCGGACCCCGCTGGCCCAGGCCGATGAAACCGATCCGGACCGTATCCAGCGGTTCGGCGGCGAATCCGATCATATCCTCCTGGCCCGCAGGACGCGGCGGCGTGGGAATCTTGATCAGTTTGTCCTTGGGTCCGTCACAAGACAGGGCCACGGCGGCCATCAACAAGCCCGCCAGCACTTTTCCAATTCTACTTGATACCATATTTCGCTAAGATTTTGATAATTTGTTTTTCGAGCGATTGGGCCCACAGATAGTAGCCGTAGTCATCTATGTGGGTTCCGTCAACCGTGGTGGAAAATCCGGGGGCCGTCGTTTCCACCGTTACATAATACACATCTTTGTACTTTTTGCAGGCTTCCTTCATCAGCTTCTCCACCAGGGTCCGCTTGGTCGTTTCACGCTGCTCCAAGTCCGTATCGAAGGCGCGGCGCCCCCGGTACAGCGGCGACTGGAAGATGATGGGCATACCCGGATGGGCGGCCTGCATCTTCTCGATGAACGGGAAGAGCTTCGGCTCGATCTCATTCGCTTCCGGATTCGTGAAGCAATCCATAATGAGGGCGTCCATATCCGCATCGAGGACCACCTCGGTGAAATTGTCCTGCAATTTGCAGCTGCCGTTGGTCCCGAAATTCAGGATCTGGATACCGGTATTCCGGGTGAACTGCTCGGCATAACCCATACCCGAACGGCTGCATCCGATGCCCTGCGAGACGCTGGACCCCCACATCCCGATACGGTGACGGAAGGGATTCGGCAGCGGCATAGCGGGCATTCCGGCCTGGGTGATGATTTCCAGGTGACGGAGTTCGCTGTACATCGGAAGATACAGCAGGCACTCCTTCATCTCCGGTTCCATAGCCCAGACGAGCGCCATATAGCCATCCTCCTTCTCCGGCTCGCGGACCCGGGAATTGGCGTATGTCCAGACCCCGTTCTTCTTGATGTAGAGGTCGAAGCCGCGAAGGGCCACCCCCATCGTGTTGGTGCCGTAGTTCTTGTAGCCGAATTCCGCCACGACGCCGATGTAGGTCGATGTCGTCTTGAAGGCGACGGCGATTCCGGCACCGGACAGGAGCAGACGCTTCTCCGCCTTGGTGAAATTGTTATAGACGCACGTATCCGCCCGGTGGTAGGGATTGGGAGTGTTCTCGTGGAACTTGCCCACCAGGGTCAGATGCGCGGCATCCGTGCGGACGGCGCTGGCCGGCTGCGATACGCCCCGGAGCGGCAGCAACAGGAGAGCCGCTGCCGCAAGGAGGCACAAAGTATTCTTTTTCAACAACATAATCTATTCAAACATCCATTTCAGCGCAGGGTAATCACTGCTGAGATTCCAAATAGCCTCATCCCAGGAAAGGGACCTGGCGACAGCCGAAACGGTCGCATCCGCCGCCGCTGCCTTTCCGTGATAAGGAGAATAGGACGGAACGCCGCTGTCCAGTTCGGTTGTCCCGTCATAATGGCTTCCCGCGTTGGCGATATATGTTTCGGCATCGGCGGAATTCTCCTGGTCGTAGAGAACCTGGCCGTAGGAATTGGTAAATACCATATCGGCACGGCGCCAGCAGTTCTCCAGGGTGACGTGGTGAGGGGCATATCCGGTAATGGCACCGGCCCCGCGCCTCGGCGCCGTGGTTTCGCAGTCCTTCAGCGTCACATTCTTGTTCCAGGCGATACAGCCGGACACCTTGCCGCTCGGAGAAGTACTCTGGGAGACATAGCCCTGTCCGCCGATGATTCCGCCGACTGCGGCGTTGCCGCTCACGTCCGCGGTGGAATAACAATTGACAACCTCGGTCCTGTTGCCCGCGTAGGAGATAATGCCGCCCACGCCGAAGACCGTCTTGTCCGTGGAAGTACTCTTTACCTCCCCTTTGCTCACGCAGTTGTCTATCTTGACATTCGCTCCGGCGCAGATACCGGCCGCGTGGTGGGAAGAAGTGACGGAGACCGTGGCATCGGCATAGCACTCGGAAATCAAGGTGTTGGCCGTGGAAGAATAGCCGAGGATACCGGCGGCGTACGAACCGGCCGTCACGGAACCTTTCACCTCATTCTGATAGAAGGTCGAAGCGACATCCTGGCTGTTGCCGACAAGACCGCCCGCGTAAGTACCCGTCGTGGTGACATTTCCGTTGAAGGAGCAGCGGGTGAATTCCGCACCGTCCGCCACGCCGACGAATCCGCCGGTGCCGTTGGAAGTGCCCACGACATCGCCTTCCATAACGCAATGGCTGAAAACGGCCTTGCCGACGATCGTCGGGACGAAGCCGCCCTGGCGGGATCCCGTCGCCGTGATGGGACCCGTGACCTTGCAGTTCTCGAAGCTCCAGCCGCTGACGCCGAAGCCGGCGAAACCGCCCACGCCGGTCGTTCCTTCGATGGAAGCGGATATCTCGCAGTCTTTGAAGGCCAAATCAGCGGCATAGTTCCCGACATAGCCGGCAAATCCTGCGACCGAAGTGCCCTTCAGCGTGCCCTTGACCGTGAATTTTCCGAAGATGCTCGTGGAAGGCTCCGTGTTGGGCGAAACGTAGGCAAAGGTGCCGATGATACCGCCCGTATAGCTCTTGGTATTGGTAATGGCCATATCAACGGAGCAGTCGCCGATGTTCAGTTCGTCGGTTCCGTATCCGATGATGCCGCCGACGAAATTGCCGGCCGCCTGGATGCTTCCGGTGGCGGAGCAGTTGTCGATGAGCATCCGGATCCGGGAAGCCGCCACCGTCGAAGCGTTGCGGTAAGCCGACGCACCGACGATGCCGCCGATGCGACCGTCACCCGAAGTGGAGGTAATGTTCACCTTGGCCGTACAATTCCGGAAAATGACATCCTGTGCGCCATTGGCAATCTGCGCGACCAGGCCGCCGCAGTAGCCGGCGGAAGTGGAAAGCGTGACATCCACATTGCAGTCCGTGAAGTGGCAGCCGCCGGTCGCCGTCGAGAACATTCCTGCCGCATTGGCGGAGGTAATGCCCGTGGCAGAGCCGGTCACGGTGACATTTCTCACATACGCCGGCGTATTGTTGTTGCTGAGGCCGGCATACAGGCCGAGGATGCCCCGGGTGCCGTTGGTAAGGGCCACATCCGTGAACTTGATGTTTTCCAGCACACCCTGGAAGACATTGAAAAAGCCTGCGTTCCCGGTGTGGAAATTCTTGATGCTGAATCCCTGGCCGTCCAGATGGATGAATTCATAATTGGACGAATTGACACCGGTAAAGCTGTCGTCTCCGGCGAGGTCAATGTCGTTCATCAGCTTGAAAAAGACCGTATCCCGGGCTATGAGGTGACCCTTCATCGCTTTCAGGTCTTCCACCGTGCGCAGCTCGTAGGGATGGTAGCGTTCGCCCTGGGGGACGTCCCAGTTGCCGTCATTGAGCTTGACGAGGTTCATCTTGCCGGATTTGATCGTCACGGCGCCCGGGGTGAAACGCTTGCTGTAGGTCTTGTCGTTGTTGACCACGAGGGACACAGTCAGTTCCTCTCCCGCATTCACGGGGGTATCCGTCACCGGAACCTGCAAATAGGCGGTCAGGATCTGATCCGCACCGACCTCGGTGTCCTCGAAACGGAGTGTCGGGAAGCCGGAGATGGTCAGGCTCTTGACCGTTTCCGTGCCGACCGGGACCTTCAGGTAGAACTTCAGGGCACCTGTCTGATGGAAGGAGCCGCCGTGCGCCGCCGCCCATTCTTCGGAGAAGACAATCTCCTGATAGGAGTCGGCACCTTCGATCCAGGAATAATATTTCAGGTGGTCGGTGGAGCCGTTCCCCTTCTGGACCTGTTCCTCATACGAGGCGGAGGAAATCTCGCTCACGCTGCGGAATCCGTTCTCTCCTCCGGGGAGGATGATGTCAAAGGAAGTTCCTTCCGGAGCCGTTCCTTCAAATTCGGAATACTTCTCTCCGTAGCCCTCTTCCTTGATGGTGAAATCCGAATACCCGGAGCTGCCGACGATCGTCAGGACATCCGTCGGTTCCCATTTGAGTTCCAGTTTGTTCCCGGCGTCTTCAAGGGCCACCTTCGAAGGCGCCTCATCGGCAATCCCGACTTTGATGGTGACACGTTCTCCCTGCGAAGCGCGCTCGGGAGTGAGGTCTTGATGATTGCAGGACAGCGCAAGGAATGAGACTGCCGCCGCTGCGAGGCATATTTTGCTATTCATAACTTGATCAAAAACCTTTGACATCAGAAGTCTTCTTCATAAATCAGCCAGCTTCCGAGATCACCCAGCGAAGGGGCGTGATTGGAAGCCTGAAGGATATAGACCTTCTCCGGAATCCCCTGGACATCGCCGCAGAGGGAGATGACCGCCGTACGGATTTCCACATCGTTGGAACGGGCGACCGTCACCTTGACGATGCCGCTCTCGCTGTTGTACTCCGCCACAGCCCAATCCTTGTCGCTTTCCACGCTGACGGAGCTGTAGTTCGTCGTCACCTGCAGATTCACGACGCCGCCCTCGGGAGGAACGACGGCACCGTCCCAGACGACCGTCAGTTCACCCGCAAGGAAGGTCAGGATCTTGATCACAGCCCGTCCGTCCTCACGGGAAGCCACGAGCAGGACCTTACCGTTGGGGTTCAGTTTCTCCGGGGCCGTGACACAGAGCGTACCGCCCCCTTCGCCCGGCTCCACGGTAGCCGTGAAGCCGCCGTCGCCGAAGGCCGTCACGCTTACGCCGGCGACCGCGCCGGAGAGGGTATAGGGAATCCGGACGGTCCCGCCGGGGCCGATCAGGATATCGCCGGAGCGTTCGACCTCCAGTTTGAGGATGCCGCTGCGCGGAACGACGATCTTGCTGCCGTCCGAGGAAAGGGTGAAGGTGACGCTGTCCTCGTCCGTTTCGACGGCCGAGAAGATGGAGTCGGCTCCGCTGCCCTCGGCCACCACGGAGAGGTTGGACCAGGTTTTCCCTTCGTCATAGGAGACCTGCCACCAGCCGTTTTCCACCCGCAGGCGCGGGGTTACGCCGTCCTCGCCCTTCTCGCCGGGCACAGGGACCGCCGCATTGGCCGTCACCGGTTTTCCTGTCGCCGGATCGATCATCCGCTCGCCGTCAACGGTCCAGTAATAGAGGCCGTCTTCGCCGAGTTCTATGGCGATCTGCGGGGCTTTGATGGACAGCCCGCCCTGGACTTCCACTTTCTTGCCGTTGGAGAAGGTAATGGTGTATTTCCCGTCCGCCTCCGTCACGTCGGTGATGTAGTTGTTATGGCCCAGCGCGTCCACGATGATCTTCAGGGATGCGATATCCTCGTTCATCTGGTCGCACTTGGTCTCCAGGACGCTGATTCGTTTCTCCAAATCCGTAACCCGCTCCTGCAGCGCCGAATCATCATAGCTGCTGCAGGAGGCGAGAACAAGGCCTGCGGCCAGGGCTGTCAATAATCTTCTTTTCATATCTATTTCGCTACGTTTATAAGCACAGGATAATCGCCGCTTGTCAGATCCCAGACCTCCGTATCCCATCCCAGTTCAGACGCCTTGGCGCTGCAGGTGCCGCTGTACGGCATACCATCCCTTCCGGCCGCATCATCCACCAGGGCACGCGTTCCGTTCAGTTTGTAGGTCGTTCCCATCACCAGTCCGGTCGTACGGTAATTATTGGACAACGTTATACCGCTGTTCAGCTCGGATATAGCACCATTTAGTTCGTCAGTTCCTGCCACATTGCTGAAATCCAGCAATTCGTTCCAAGCAAGGCAATCAGACATCGAAATTGAACCATTCGTTCTCGATCCAAATATGCCTCCCACGCCTGCAGATCCACTGGTTCCTGCGGTTATACTCATTTTAGAATAACAATTACTTATTACAAGTTGAGTTGAAGCTGAGGAGCAGGTGCCCACGACTCCTCCTGCAGAGCCACTTGCATTTCCATAATAGGGCGATAAACTGGAAAGGATTCCTGCTGAATAACAATTCAAAACATTAATAGTTCCGGCAAATGCCAATGCAAGAATACCGCCTACATCTTGGCCGCCGACAACAGAACCTTCAAATGAGCACTCTTCAATGTTTTTAACACCTGTCCCATTCGCAATCCCGGCAATACCGCCACATCGCATAGAGCCTTTGACCGTCGCATCGGAAAAACACTTCTTTATGGTACCCGCATTATTGATATAGCCGATGATTCCAGCAGAATAAGAGTTGGCGCCATTGAATTCTGACGCAATTACACCAGATGACTTGCATAACTCAATCAAAAAGTTTGAGCCTATCGCTCGTCCCACGATGCCTCCAATCTGCTGTCCTTTTGACGTAATATCCGCAGAAGACTCACAATTCGAAATAGTTAGATTGGAACTGCTACTGTCGCCCATCCCTATAATACCACCGGCGTCAGAATTCCCTGCATTGGTCGAAATAATCTTTCCTGATACCACACATGCGGTAATCGTTGATGAGCCGGCGTTCAAATTGCCGACAATTCCTCCCACTCTTTGCGCTCCCGTAATAGTTGAGGCACTGTTGGCTTTGTCGATAACGACTTTGCTTGTACAAGAACCAACAATTCCACCGACAGAGATTCCGGTTCCTATGATTTCAGTTTTATCTCCAGTACTGCAAGAGTTAATAACACCACCGCCTGTATTATTAAGGCCGAGAATACCCCCGACGACTGTCGGTCCTTCCACCTTACTGGTTCCTTCGAGTTTACAGGAAGTCAAAACTGCACCATAATTGAGATAACCAACTAAACCACCGATGTTTTCCACTGAACCCGAAACCGTGACATTGCTGGCTGTTATATTGTTCAGCGATGCGGTCGCTACCTGATTAAATCCTAAAGCGCCTCCGACACTGCGGAGTCCTGTCACAGTCGCGCCTTCGATTGCGCCGTAATAGATTTTTACTGCCGTACTTCTGGCAATTCCTATCATTCCACCGACTGCAGAATTCATACGATCCGTTCCTCCACTGGCAGTCACAGTTCCATTACGGTAATGACAGGCTTTTGTAGCGTCCTCAGATTTTCCGAGCGTCACACCGGCAGCGTCCCCAATCAAGCCACCGACAATTCCCTGGTTAGCCGTCACATCCGCCGTTGACGAACAGGACGTCAGCACGTCAGAATATTTGGCTGCACCAGCAATACCGCCGGCATAAGAAGCGGTTTCGTTGGAAACAAAGTCCGCAATGGAACCCGTAGCTTCAACGGAACCGGCGGAAGAGCAGTCATCGTACGTCGTCTTGGCAGAGATCTGACCAGTGAGGCCACCTACGAGGGCAACTCCGGTTACGGAGCCGTTGAAATGGCTCCCGCTGAATGTCACGGTAGCCGTACCCGCTCCAACGAGTCCGCCAGTGCCGCCTGTCTTTATGGAACCGGCAGTAGTTACAGTGACCGCATCCGTACCTGTTCCCCCTACGGTACAATCAGTTATCGTCGTTGCCGCACCCGCAGAACCAATCAAGCCGCCAGATCGGTACGCCGCTGTAACGGCCCCCTTTTTAAAGGTGCAATTTTCAAAGGTACATGCTCTATTCGCAATGCGGCCAGCCAGGCCGCCCCCGTTCTGCGGAGTAACCGAACCCGAGATTTGCAGCGTCACCCCTTCTATATCACAATCCTTAACTGTCGCTCCTGTAGCAATTCCAACAAGACCGCCACATCCTGTATATTCACCAATGTTATTTGCAAGTGTGACAGTATTTGTTCCGCGAATGTCAACATTTGTAATTGTTCCATCCTGAAACCAACCGGCAAGAATACCGCTGGAGGAAGCATTGTTACCAGAAGTAATCGACGCATTTTCAATCGTCAGATCACTTACTTCTCCTGATATGTAACCGAAAAGTGAGTTATAGTTGGTGTTGCCACTCTTCACCACAGTCATATTGCTGATTGTGTGTTGATTACCATCAAAATGTATAGTCTTCACCGTCGTCTCCGCGTTAAGGGGCCCCCAGGCGACACTGCTAAGGTCAATATCCTCAATCAACTTGAAATAGAGCCCTTCTTGTCCGGATATGACTTGTTTCACATTCTGCAAATGCCGAACCGTCTTGATCGTATAAGGATCGCTCTCGGTTCCGTTTCCGGAC
>OCVV011287485.1_pt1 | contig 13200 bp, 9 predicted proteins | sample 1539721 | NCBI WGS metagenome assembly OCVV01 (sample SAMN02144230, study PRJEB22623) | gut metagenome | biome: sheep rumen | host: Ovis aries | place: New Zealand
GCTAAGGGCGCAAAGATAGCCTACATACAGCGTTCAAGAGGATATTCACTCAGACCCTCGCTGTCGGTTGATATCATCGGACAGATAGCAAGGGCTGCAAAGAATGCTGATCCCGATATAATTGTTATGGTTGATAACTGCTACGGCGAGTTCGTTGAAAAGCAGGAGCCTCTTTCCGCAGGTGCTGACCTTATCATAGGCTCACTTATCAAAAATCCGGGCGGAGCAATTGCACCTACGGGCGGTTATATCTGCGGCAGGGCAGACCTTGTTGAGAAATGCGCCGACAGGCTTACCTGCACAGGTATGGGCAAAGAGGTCGGAGCCACCCTTGATACCCCGAGAGAGATACTGCTGGGCTTTTTCATGTCGCCGCAGGTGGTGGCATCGGCAGTAAAGACCTCGGTGTTTGCGTGCAGGCTGTTTGAGAAAATGGGCTTTGAGACCTTCCCGAAGTCAACTGAGACAAGAACAGACATTATCGCATCTATCTGCCTTGAAAATGAGGAGCGCCTTACAGCCTTTTGCAGGGGCATACAGGCAGGCTCGCCTGTTGACAGCTATGTAACACCCGAGGCATGGGATATGCCGGGATATGATTCCAAGGTCATTATGGCGGCAGGTGCTTTCACTATGGGAGCATCAATTGAGCTTTCCGCCGATGCACCTATAAGGGAGCCCTTTGCAGTATGGCTTCAGGGCGGAATAACCTATCCGACAGGCAAGGCGGGCATACTTAAAGCCGCACAGGAAATAGCAAAACTAAATAAGTAAAATAATACCGTCATACGGCGGAATAATAAAACGGGGGACTAATTATGGCTGAAATATTTAGTGTAACGGTACAGGACATAATCGAACAGCTCAAGCTTGAGGTGATCTACGCACCTGCAAACATAAGCAGTTTGCTCGTAACTGAGAACGACTGCAACAGACCGGGTCTTCAGCTTATGGGCTTTTATGAGTATTTCAATGCAGAGCGTGTTCAGATCTGCGGAAATATGGAGTTTGCATATCTGGCATCTATCGAGGAAAAGAAAAGACATGACAGGATAGAGGCTCTGTTTGAGACAAAGATACCTCTCTTCGTTGTCGCAAGAGGTCATGAGCTCTACCCCGAGATGCTCGAGCTTGCAAAAAAGTACGGCGTGCCAATCGCCAGGACACAGGACAGCACCACTGCGTTCATCGCAGCGCTCATAGGCTATCTGAATGTTGAGCTCGCACCTAGGATAACCCGTCACGGAGTTCTCATCGAGGTTTACGGCGAGGGTATCCTTATTGTGGGTGAAAGCGGCGTAGGTAAGAGCGAGACCGCTATCGAGCTTGTAAAGCGTGGTCACAGACTTGTTGCCGATGACGCAGTCGAGATAAGAAAAACCTCATCAAGAACGCTTGTAGGACAGTCTCCCGACAACATAAGACACTTCCTTGAGCTTCGTGGTATCGGTATCATCAATACAAGAAGGCTTTTCGGTATGGGTGCGGTAAAGGTTTCCGAGAAGATAGACCTGATCGTTGAGCTCGAGCCGTGGGACAGCCAGAAGATCTATGACAGAATGGGTGTAGACAACGAGTATACTACCATCCTCGGCATTAAGATACCAAGCCTTACAATTCCTATCAAGCCGGGACGTAACCTCGCAGTTATTCTTGAAGTCGCAGCTATGAACAACCGTCAGAAGAAGATGGGCTACAATGCTGCTGCTGAGCTTCTTTCCAATCTCGGTCTTGACATGGATACCAAGGATAAGGTCAAGAACTGGGATACGTTTTAACCCTTAAAAGGAGAACATACTATGGAACAAGATATAAGAACAGACGGGCTTCTGGCTCTTGCCAGAGAGCTTGAGTGCAGGGTCATCTATGATGAGCCGCTTTCAAATTATACTACCTTCAAAACAGGCGGTCCATGCTATGCGATGGTAGATGCAGGCTCCGAGGATAGGCTTGCACGCCTTATCGGTGAGGCAAATGCAAGCGGAGTGCGTCACCTTGTTATGGGAAAGGGCTCAAATATCCTCTTTGATGACAGGGGCTATAACGGAGTGATTTTCCTTATGGGGCAGTCTGTCGATGAGGTAAGAATGCTCGACGATACAACTATTTACGCACAGGCAGGCTGCTCGCTCATAAAGCTTTGCCGCTTTGCTCTGGAGCATAATCTTACGGGCCTTGAATTTGCCTACGGTATCCCCGGAACTGTCGGCGGTGCGATATATATGAACGCAGGTGCTTACGGCGGTGAGATAAAAGACGTTATCAAGTCCTGTACAGCTATAAGACCCAGCGGAGAAATACACGTTACCGAGCTTGTTGATATGGGCTTCAGCTACAGAGAAAGCTGCTTTCAGCATAACCATGAGATAGTTTTCAGCGGTGTGTTCTCTTTAGAGCCGGGCGTTTATGATGACATTCAGGATACTATGGTAGACCTTATGGGCAGAAGACGTGCAAAGCAGCCTCTTGAATACCCGAGCGCAGGCTCTACCTTCAAGCGCCCCGAGGGTCACTTTGCAGGTCAGCTTATTCAGGAGTGCGGCCTTGCAGGCTTCGGTATAGGCGGTGCTGAGGTATCCGACAAGCACTGCGGATTTATAATTAATAAAAATAATGCAACAAGCGCAGATATACTGGCACTTATCTCAGAAGTACAAAAAATTGTACTCGAAAAGACAGGCGTTCAGCTTGAGCCCGAGGTAAGGCTTATACCCTATGATGATTAAGACAGTCAGAGAGGTAACAGAATGAAATTCGTGATAATAACGGGAATGTCAGGCTCGGGAAAATCCGCAGCAGTTGATGTTTTCGAGGATATGGGATATTACTGTATCGACAATATGCCGCCTGAGCTTATCGGTAAGTTTGCCGATATATGCAGTCAGTCCGACGGAAAGATAGATAAGGTTGCATTCGTAGTTGACATCAGGGGCGGAGATCTGTTTCTGAAGCTTCAGGACACTGTAACAGAGCTGAGAGAGGAAGATGTTGAGCTTAAAATACTCTTCCTTGACTGTGCCGACAATGTCATAGCAAGGCGCTACAAGGAGACAAGGCGTAAGCACCCTCTTGATGAGCAAAGCTACGGCGACCTTGACAAGGCAGTTGCCGCAGAGAGGCAGCTTCTTGTGCCGATAAAGGCGTTATCGGATTACTATGTGGACACCACAACAAGCTCGGTTGCGGAGTTTAAATCCCGTATTTCCCAGATGTTCAGCGAAGACAGCGAGTTTATGCATATAGATGTGCGCTCCTTTGGTTTCAAGTACGGCCCTATGCCCGAGGGCGACCTTGTGTTTGATGTAAGATGTCTGCCAAATCCGTTTTATATTCCCGAGCTTAAACAAAAAACAGGCCTCAACAGCGAGGTATCTGACTATGTCCTCTCTTTTGAGGAGGCAAGGGAGCTTCTCAAAAAGCTGTGCGAGCTTGTAGATTTTCTTATCCCTCTTTACAAAAAGGAGGGCAAAAGTCAGCTTGTAATAGCTTTCGGATGTACGGGCGGAAAGCACCGCAGCGTTACCTTCGCCGAGGCGCTCAGCGCTCATCTTATGGTTGAGGGTCACAGGATAAGAGTTACTCACAGAGATATAGAAAGATAGATATGAAAGAATCGTTTTCTGCGAATGTAAAAAAAGAGATAATCGAGAAGATAAACTCACGCTCCAAGGCAGATGTATGCTTAATGGGGCTTCTTACCTGCTGCAATCAGCTCTCGGATAAGGAAATATCGTTTCTGACCGAGAATGAAGATGTCAGAGACTTTTTCATAAAAAACGTCAACAGGCTTTTAGAGCGTGAAGATGCCGTCCGTGTGACAGAGCAGAGCCGTAAAAACAGCGGTTCTCTTTATAATGTAGAAGTCGCAGGCAGTGAAAACAGGATAGAGCTTCTCAGTATGTTTGCAATGGATCAGAGCAGAAGGCTTATGCCCGATGATCTCCCGAAGGAGAAGTATCTCCCTCAGCTTGCCGCAGGGGCATTTCTTGCCTGCGGCTCGGTCAATGACCCCGAGAAGAAGTACCACCTCGAATTTGTAATGCCTTCACTTGATTTGTGCAATGATTTCGGGCTTATATTAATAGAGCATTTTGATATAGTTCCCAAGCACATAGAACGCAAAAATTCGCAGATAGTATATATAAAAGAATCCGAAAACATCATTGATATGCTTGCTATCATGGGAGCGCAGATGTGCGCTCTTGAGATAATGAACGTCAAGATGATGAAGGATATGAGAAACAAAATAAACCGTGCTGTCAACTGCGACAACGCAAATATAGAAAAAACTCTTAAAGCAGCCGAAAAGCAGCTTGAGGATATAGAGCTTATCGACCGTACAGTCGGTCTTGAGGAGCTTTCGCCTGCGCTTCGTGAAATGGCAGAGCTTCGGTACAACAATCCCGACATAAGCTTAAAGGAGCTTGGAAATATGCTTACACCGCCTATTTCACGTTCGGGAGTAAATCACAGATTACAGAAAATTTCGGCTTATGCCGATGAGATCAGAGAGAAAGCAAAAGCCTAGGAGATAACCATGACACCCTTTGTTCATTTACATCTGCATAGTGAATACTCGCTCCTTGACGGTGCCTGCCGTATTGAGGAGCTTGTTTTGCGTGTAAAGGAACTGGGTCAGACGGCTGTTGCTGTCACAGATCACGGCAATATGTTCGCAGCGGTAGAGTTCTACAATGCCTGCAAGTCAGAGGGCATAAAGCCTATAATCGGCTGTGAGGTCTATGTAGCGCCACGCTCAAGGAAGGACAAGGAAGGTCGGATAGATGCGCCCTATCATCTCATTCTTCTCTGCGAGAATGAAGAGGGCTACCGCAATCTGATAAAGCTTGTGTCACTCTCATACACCGAAGGCTTTTACATGAAGCCCCGAATCGACAAGGAGCTTCTGAGAAAACATCATAGCGGACTTATCTGCCTGTCAGGCTGTCTTGCAGGCGAGATAGCAGTGCTTCTTGCCCGTGATGACTATGAATCCGCAGTTGAGACTGCTCTGGAATATCAGGGCATTTTCGGCAAGGACAACTATTTTATAGAGATACAGGACCACAAGGATATAGATCAGAAGCGTATCGATCCAAGCCTTATCAGGCTCTCAAATCAGACAGGCATACCGCTTGCCGCTACAAATGACTGCCACTATCTCAGACGTGAAGACGCTTATGCTCAGAGGATACTTATGTGTATCTCAACAGCAAAAACTATTGAGGACGAAAACTCAATGGCTTTCCCGACGGAGGAGTTCTATGTAAAATCGGGAGATGAAATGGCGGAGCTTTTCTCAAATTGTCCGCAGGCGATAGCCAATACTGTAAGGATAGCAGAGCGCTGTAATGTGGAATTTGAATTCGGAAATACAAAGCTGCCGTACTTCCATATTGACGGTGTTGAGGACAACGAGGCTTTCCTTCGTAAAATGTGCCTTGACGGTCTATATAAGCGCTATGGAGAGCCCTCTGAGGAAGCCTTCAAAAGGCTTGATTATGAACTTGACATCATTACAGGAATGGGCTATACGGACTACTATCTGATAGTCTGGGACTTTATAAATTACGCAAAATCAAAGGGCATTCCTGTAGGCCCGGGGCGAGGCTCGGGCGCAGGAAGTCTCTGCGCATACTGCATCGGTATCACAGGAGTTGACCCTTTGAAATATAATCTTCTCTTCGAGCGTTTCTTAAACCCCGAAAGAGTTTCCATGCCTGACTTTGATATTGACTTCTGCATGGAAGGCAGACAGCGTGTTATCGACTATGTTATCCGCAAGTACGGTGCAGACCATGTTGCTCAGATAGCAACCTTCGGAACGCTTGCCGCAAAGCAGGCTGTAAGAGATTCAGCACGGGCTATGGGCTTTGCCTATCAGGTTGGAGACAGCATTTCAAAAAAGGTGCCGAGATATGCAAAGCTCTCGGTATCGGTAAGGCAGGACCCTGCTCTGAGAGAGCTTTATAATACCAATGAGCAGGCAAAGCAGGTAATAGACACAGCTATGCGTATCGAGGGTATGCCAAGAAACGTATCTACCCATGCGGCAGGAGTTGTAATCACAAAAGAGCCTGTTGACTATTACGTTCCTCTTTATGCAAGAGACGGTCAGGTCTCAACCCAGTACACTATGACAATACTGGAACGCTTAGGGCTTCTGAAAATTGATTTTCTGGGGCTCAGAAACCTGACTATCATCGACCACTGCTGTAAGAGTATAAAAAAGAGTAACCCCTCATTTGATATAAATTCGATACCTATAGACGATCAGGCAGTTTTTGATATGCTCTCAAAGGGTCAGACAGGGGGCGTTTTCCAGTTTGAAAGCGCAGGCATGACCTCGGCTATAACAAGGCTCAGACCTACGGGCATTGAGGACCTTATAGCGGTCATTTCTCTCTACCGCCCGGGGCCTATGGACTCAATACCTACCTATATCAGAAACCGCCACAACCCCAGCTTAGTAACCTATAAGCACCCTCTTCTGAAAGATATTCTTGAAGTCACCTACGGCTGTATAGTGTATCAGGAGCAGGTAATGCAGATATTCCGTACCCTTGCAGGCTACTCCTACGGCAGAGCCGATATTGTAAGGCGAGCTATGGCGAAGAAAAAGTCAGCAGTGCTTGAAAATGAGCGCAAGGCTTTCATTTGGGGCGAGGAGGGTCAGTGCGTAGGCGCTGTTGCAAACGGTGTTCCCGAAAAGACCGCAAATGAGATCTTTGATGAAATGACCTCATTTGCAAGCTATGCCTTCAATAAATCTCATGCCTGTGCCTATGCCTTTGTAAGCTACCAGACGGCATATCTGAAATGCCACTATTATAAAGAGTATATGGCAGCACTGATGACAAATGCTCTTCTTGACAGCACAGGCAAGCTTATGGGCTACATCACTGATGTTGTCAAGCACGGTGTAAAGATACTCCCCATTGATATAAACAGCAGCGAGAGGGGCTTTGTACCCTGTGATGAGGGCATAAAGTTTGCACTGCTCGCAGTAAAGGGTCTCGGAGAGGGCGCGATCGAGCGCATTATCCGTGAGCGTGAAACCGCAGGGCCGTTTACCTCGCTTATGAATTTCTGTACCAGAATTCAGGGCAAGGATATAAATGTCAGAAATGTTGATGCGCTTATCAAAAGCGGTGCATTTGACAGCTTTCCGCACAACAGGCACGAAATGATAGATTCGTGTGCATTTGTTATGAGGATAGCCGCAGATGAAACCGACGGCGTTCTTTCGGGACAGCTTGACTTCTTCTCAAACAATGCCAATGTCAAGCCCGAGTACCACGTTGTGCCCTGTGAGGAATATGACAGGGAAACTCTCCTTGAATATGAGCACGAGGCTCTTGGAATGTACCTCTCGGGTCACCCGATAGATAAGTTCTTTCCGATACTCAAAGCAGGACAGAGCAAAACTGCCTCGGAGATAATAAACGGCAGTTGCGAGGAACAGAAGGGCTTCCGTGACGGAGACCGTGTTCACTACTGCGGAATGGTTATCGCCAAGAGACAGCTTATCACCAAAAAGGGAGACCTTATGTGTTTTATGACCATTGAGGATAAATATTCCCAGATCGAGATAATTGTTTTCCCGAAGGTGTATGAGCTTTGCGCTAAATTTATAGAAGAAAAGGCGCTCCTGCACGTTTTCGGAAGGCTTTCGGTCCGTGATGATGAGGAAACAAAAATTCTTGCAGACCTCTGCGAGCCTGTGGAAGACTTCTGTAATCAGCTGCTTGAGCGTGACCTTTGCGTGAAGCTCAGCAGTACAGATAAGGAAGCTGTGCAGAAGGTGATTTCCATAGCGGAGAAATACCGCAGTGAAAACGGAAGAAAGCTTATAATCTGGTTTGAGGACATAAGAAAAAAGACAGGCATCAAGGGACTGACTGCCGTTAATGTAAGCCGTGAACTCATTGAAGCGCTCAGTGACGCAGTGGGCGAAAACAACGTTGCCTTTATGATGCCCAAAAATACAGGAGGATACAATGGAGCCTAAGGACTACAGAGTAGACAGGATAGACGGTGACTACGCTCACCTGACAGAAACATCAACAGGAGAAGAGCTTCTCATTGCAAGAGCCCTTATCCCCGAGGAAGCCGATGAGGGCACACTCCTTCACTGGGAAAACCTTCAGTATACAGTCATCGGATCATAAAATGCTTTACTTTTTTGAGCATTTGTGATACAATGTAATTTGTGAACTACAATGGAAAGGAAATAAAACATTGTCAATAGCTTATAACAGAGAGGTTTTAGGCGGCGGAGTCGCTCTTAGCTGTGTTACTGACAGTAAGTTCAGAAGCTGCAGCGTAAGGGTAAGCTTCATAACGAAGCTTGAAAAGCACAGTGTTCTGAAAAGTGCGCTCCTTTTTGACCTGCTTACGACCTCAAATGAAAATATTCCGTCAAGAACGGCTCTCCTTGAAGAGACAGAGGGTCTTTACGGCAGCTATGTTTCACCTGTCTCAACGAGAATGGGAGACTATTATCTGACAGGTATAGGCTGCGGCTTTATTTCTGACCGCTGCACACTTGACGGCGAAACAATATCGGACAAAATGACTGACCTTCTTTTTGACTGCCTGTTCAGGCCGCATCTGGTTGAAGGCTCTTTCAATGAAGAGTATTTTCAGCTGAAGCAGAAGGAAGCCATAGATGCAATTGCCGCAACCGTCAATAATAAAAGAAAGTATGCTCTGAAAAAAGCCCGCAAGCTTGTTTTTGAGGGCGAGCCTGCGCTCTATTCCGACCTTGGAACCGAAAATGATGTTTTATCGCTCACAGGTGCAGATCTGCTTGCTTATCTCAAACAGCTTATGGATAACTGTGCGATAGAGATCAGCGTCAGCGGTGATGACAGCGTAAAGCGCTGTGCAGATATTATCAGAAAGCGTATTCTTCCGTTTACAAAAAGGGAGGGGATCGAGTTCCCTGAATTCAGGCGAATATCACCTATGAAGACAGAGCCTGTATATGAAACCGAGGATGCGGTTGTCAATCAGAGTAAAATGGTTATGGCCTTCAAGTCTGACTATAAGGATATTTATACCGCAAAGCTTTTCAATATTCTTTACGGTGCTTCGAGCACTTCAATGCTCATGGAGAATGTGAGAGAAAAGCTTTCGCTGTGCTATTATTGCTCATCGGTTTACGGCGACCGTAAAAATGTTCTTTTCGTTGACAGCGGTGTTGAGACCGATAATATCGACATAGCAAGAGAAGAGATCCTCAGGCAGTTAAGTGAAGCAGCAAACGGCAATTTCTCTGATGAGGATATAGATAATGCAAAGCGGGCGCTCTGTGACGGCTTCAGCAGCAATTACGACAGCCCCTACGGTATGCAGGACTGGTATATTGCTCAGATGACAAGGGGCACAGCTTATTCGCCGAACGAGGTCTGCGAGATGATAAATGCAGTGACCCGTGAACAGCTTATGGAGTGTGCAGCCTCATTTAAGCTTGATACAGTCTTTGTACTGAGGGCAGTAAGCGAGGTGAAGGCGCAGTGATAAACAAAGAGATAGTAAGAGACGAACAGCTCGGGGAGCAGTATTCCGTTATTCATCACAAGTCGGGACTTGATATAATGGTCTGGAAGATGGAGGGCTACCGCACTACCTCGGCTATGTTTGCAACCAAGTACGGCTCTTTCAATAATATTTTCAAAACCGCAGGTCAGAAGGAATATACAACAGTTCCGATGGGTATAGCCCATTTCTTAGAGCATAAGCTTTTCGAGAACGATGACTGTACAGCCTTTGCACTCTTCGCCCGGACGGGCGCATCTGCAAATGCGTATACTACCTTTGACCATACAGCCTACTATTTTAACTGCTCGCAGAACTGGGAGCAGTCATTGGAGATACTTCTTGATTTTGTTCAGAAGCCATACTTCACTCAGGAGACGATAGACAAGGAGCTCGGTATAATCGGGCAGGAGATAAGAATGGGTCTTGACTCTCCCGACAGACAGTGCTTTTATAATCTTCTTAAAGCCCTGTACAGTGAGCACCCTATAAAAATAGACATTGTCGGCACTGAGGAATCTATAGCGAAGATAACTCCTGAGCTTCTCTATGAATGCTATAACAATTTCTATGACCTTCACAATATGTTCCTTGCTGTTGCAGGAAATGTTGATGAGGATAAGGTCATTGAGATAGCCGACAGGCTTCTTCGTGACTGTGAGGACAAGCAGGTTGATACCTATATCCCCGAAGAGCCGAGAGAGGTCTGCCAAGACAGGATAGAGGCAAAGGCTGAGGTAGGCCTGCCGATATTCAATATAGGCTTCAAGGCGCTTCCGCTTGACGGAGAGGAGCGAATGAAGGCAGGGATCGCTTGCGCAGTAATGCTTGAGCTTCTTTCAGGCAATATGTCTCCGCTGTATAAGGAGCTTCTTGACCTAAGACTTATAAATTCAACGTTCTGCTACGATCTTATGCTCAAAGACGGTGTATTCTTCCTCTCCTTTGTAGGAGAGTCGCAAGACCCCGACAAGGTGCGTGAGTATATCCTGCGTGAGATAGAACGTGTGAAAAAAGAGGGCTTTGAGCAAAGGCGCTTTGATATTGTCAGGAAGTCGATCTACGGACAGCTTATCAGGGAGTTTACAAATCCCGAGCGTGTCTGCGGCGGCTATCTTGCATCAAGTGCGCTTGACGGTGCAGATGCTTTCAGCCAGATAAGAGCATTCAGAGCACTTACGGCAGAGGATTGCCGACAGGCAGCAATTGATTACCTCGACCCGAAGTACAGTGCAATATCTATAGTCAGAAAGGAATGATAAAATGAGTACGCTTATGCAGGTGCTCGCCGATCAGACCGCCAATGAGGCTCTGCTCGAAAAAATGAGGGCAAACCCCAGCAAGGTTTATTTCCCTAATTTCGGCAGCGGCGACAATATCCTGAAAAACGGAATCAACATCAACAGGGTCTTTTTCAAGATTCCCGGAACAAACATCGAGATTTACTGGTACGGCTTTCTTATCGCAGTAGGAATTCTGCTTGCCATGATCTACGGCTACAAAAAAATGAAGCCCGCAGGCATCGACCCCGACAGAGCGACAGATGCGGTTATCGGCGGTCTTGTCGGAGCTATTTTCGGTGCAAGGCTATACTATATTGTTTTTAATGCGGATATGAAATTCAAAGATTTCTTCAATATCCGTGACGGCGGACTTGCCATTTACGGCGGTATCATCGGAGCAATTTTAGTGGGCGGAATAATCGTCAAGATACGAAAGCTGAAGCTTACCGCTATGCTTGATATAGTAGCGCCCTGTTTCCTGATAGGGCAGTGCATAGGGCGCTGGGGCAACTTCTTCAATCAGGAGGCCTTCGGCTCAAACACAAAGCTTCCCTGGGGTATGCAGAGCCTTTCCACCATGACCTACATTTCCGATCATTTTGACGATCTCGGCGGACAGGTATCGTCATATCAGCCTGTACACCCATGCTTCCTGTATGAGTCGCTCTGGTGTCTGATAGGCTTTATCCTTCTGCACATCTATTTCAAACACAGAAAGTTCGACGGAGAGGTCTTCCTGATGTATGCAGGCTGGTACGGCCTCGGACGTTTCTTCATCGAGGGGCTCAGAACAGACTCCCTCTATCTTGGTAATATCAGAGTATCACAGCTTCTTGCAGGAGCCTGCGTGCTTATTTCAGTAATACTTATCTTTGTGTTCAGAGGAATAGTCAAGAGAAATTCCGACTATAAGTTCTTCTATCAGACCGAGCTTTCTAAGGCACAGCTTGAGCAGTACAGTACCTATGAAGAAAACAAGGCTGAGAAAAAGGCTCTGAAAGCTAAGATCAAGAAGGCAAAGGCTGACGACGAGAGCTTTATAGAGCTTGAAAGAGAGTACAATGAGAAGTTCGGCAAGGAAGCTGAAAAGAAGAGGATAGAAGAAGCTCTCAAAAAGGACAAGGAAAAGGCTGAAACAGGTGCTGACGAGGAGTATAACTCTATCCTTGAGGACGATGTTTTTGAGCCTAAGGCATCTGATGAGCAGAAAGACAAGACAGAAGAAGCTGAGAAGCCTGCACCCGAGCAGGACAGCACTTCCGATAATGTGAGCGACGATTCAGATTCGGGCGGACATACTCCCGAGGTTGAGACAGCTCCTGCGCCAAAATCAGCAGAGCAGAAGTCTCAGAAGAGCAATACCAAGAAGTCTGCCACCAAGCAGAACGGCCGCAACAAGCAGAAAATGAGAAAAAAGAATAACAGCATGAAACGCTGAACACACTTCGCATACAGGGGCAGCTCTGTATGCGAAGTTTTTTCAGGCATAACACCTTTTTAATACCTTGTCAGGGAGTATGAAACGGAACACGGCATTGCCGAGCCGACCTCTGCTTGACTGTCCGGCGAAGGTCAAAGCCCATCACAGCCGTCTGAGCCTGCGAAGCGGAAAACTTAACCGTTGAAAAGAAAAAGCCCTCAGAAACGCTTACAGAGCGTTTCCGAGAGCTTGCGGTTATTCGTTTCAATAGGGTTTGTGCCTGTTGCGGTATGCTCCACAATTCCTATTCGGACTTGTGTGGAACGGAAAACAGGTGCGCCATTAGGCTATGCCATGTGGAATGTCGTATATACAACAAGGAAGCAACATACTAATGTCATATTTATAGGACTTTTGAATATAACCATTGATATTGTACATAAATTCATTTATGATACTATGCCTTTCATAAGCTCTTCCAGTTCTTCGTCAGACTTTTCCATTAGCTCATCATTGTTATAGAACTTAGTGATGAGCGCACCCACGGGTTTGTCGTTATATGTGAATACAAGATCGTAAAGCCCTGCCTCACATTCCTCAGGGTTAAGATAAAAGCTGCCCCAATTCGAGTTTTCATCATCGGGGTTTTTATTAAGGTCAAGCATCTGAGCAAAGCCGTCGGCCTCCTCGGAAAGCGTGTTATCAAGATAAAAGGCAAGATCGTCCTTATGCCTGAACACCCAGCATTTCAGTCCGCTTTCGGCATCGGTATCCGGGTAGATCTCTACCCATTCATTAAGCATAAAAATGCAGCGTACACGTTCGGTCGGGTCTATTGCGTTGAAATCCGCTGTGCCTGCTTGGTTTCCTGCCAAACGGACGTTACGAAGCACCTGTTCCTCGCCGTCCTCAAGCGGGAATACGAATAACTTACCCGGCTCAAGTGGACCGAGC
>OCVV011252161.1_pt1 | contig 13197 bp, 11 predicted proteins | sample 1539721 | NCBI WGS metagenome assembly OCVV01 (sample SAMN02144230, study PRJEB22623) | gut metagenome | biome: sheep rumen | host: Ovis aries | place: New Zealand
ACATCGTTTCCTCCACTTCCAGCAACCAAACGGGGACAGTCCCCGTTTGGTTGCAACCATTTGGGGACTGTCCCCGTTTGGTTGCTTTGACGTTTCTAGCGCGGACGGACGTCGAGGCCCATGACGGTCGCGGCGAGCGCGCCCGTATAAGCGGGGGTCGCCGCACCGGTCGCGCGCAGGAACTGAACGCCAGCGCCGAAGAGCTTCACGGCGGCGGTCGCCATGGTGTCGGGCGTGTAATCCTCGATGTCGGCGAGCGGCACGAGCGGGCTTGCCTTTCGGCCCGCAGCCGACGGGTCGACGTAGAGCTGCGCCAGAAGCGGCAGCGACGTCAGCTTCGCCGCCTGCTTGGCGTACTCGACCGCCGACGATATGGTGTCGGCCGTCTCGAACCCGATGACCTCGGCGCCGAGGTCCTCCATGGCCGCAACGGCTTCGGGCCACCGGTCGGCGGGAAGCGGCACGCACTGCCTGCGCATGCCCCCGAACGTCGGAATTTCGGCGACTTCGTGCAGCTCGAACGCATGGTCGATGCCCAACGCCGCATCCTCGCCGTCGGACTGCCCGACAAGCGGCTCGACGGGAACGAGCTCGGTGCTGCCGATGGTCATCGAGGCAAACACGGGCTTGTCGCTCACCTGGGCGACGCCCATGAGCGCACATTTCATATCCGCGATGTTGTTGAACCCGCTGAGCAGGAACGCGTCAAACTCGACGCCGCCGAACGCACGCGCGGCGTCGGCGTATTGGGCACGGCTCTCGTTGAGCGAGGCTTTCGAAGACGCATCGAGAGGAAGACCACTCGGCCCGATTTCCACCAGCACGTGCTGGGGTTTCAGCCCGTTGGCTATCTCGACGGCAGCGGCCGCGAGCCGAGACGCGTCGCCATCCATGCGCAGATGAGCCAAGCGAGCGCGAGTGATATCCTCGGTCGTTGCGACGATGCATTGGGCGCCCGCCATAATTTCGAGGTTCATGGCGTCGTGAACGACGTCGGGCTCCATCAAGTTGAGGTATTGCCTGTCGCGCGCAGCGTCAATGCCCTGGCGCGCGAGAACGGAATCAATCGGCGCAGAAAGCACCAGCATGTCCTTGTCGAATCGCAACGCGATATCGGGCATGGTTCCTCCTATCTCCGTCATGGTTCGCAACCATAATAACCCGTCTGAAAGGTTACAGCGAAGTTACACGTTCACCGTTTGTTCACAGCCGCTCCGCAAATTGAGCGAATACCCGTCATACCCTATTCAAAACGCTTTTTTATAATAGCTTCAGCACGAGGAAGGCTCCCCTCCTTCCAGATGCAACTGCTTCGAGCAGTAGCGGTGCCAAGACACCGCATCATCCCCTCCTTAGACGAGGCCCGCTAGCAAAGCGGGCCTCGTCGTTTTCTGCAGGTGGGTCAGTGCCCTCTAGACCAGGGCGCCGCCGCAACTCGAGCCGAAACCGGCCGCGCAGCTATAGCACAGGGGGTTCGTGCGCACCTGGCGAGGCGGAAGCTGCCCGCCGAGCAAATCGTCGATCGTGGCGTCGCGACCCTCGATTTGAATGGGCAGGCCCAACACGTGATTGGGCTCGCAATCGTACAGTCGCCCATCGTAGTCGACGTTCACCATGTCGATGCACATCAGGCGCGTGATGGCCATGGCGTTGAAATTGTCAGCGAGCAGCGCCAGGTAATCGTCGAACATGCCCATGTCGAGCAAGTCGGCCGCGAACCGGCCGCACGCCCAGTTGTTGAACGCGAAGAGATGGTCGAACCGCACGCCTTGCTCGTTCTCGAGCACCTTGTGGTACGCAGCCTCGATCATGTCCTGCGGAAGCGGCAGGAACGGCCCCGCCACGTTGTATACGAGGTCGAGCTTGAGGTCGCCGCCGTTGCCGTACCCACGCTCGTTCAGCTCGCGGATACTCGCGATGGCCCGCTCGAACACCCGCGCGCCGCGCTGGTTTGCCGTGCCCTTGGGGTCGTAATAGGGCAGCGATGCGACGATCTGCGGCCCCACCTCAGCAAACACGTCGAGGAATCGGGCGTATTCCGGCTGCTGCTCCAAAGTCAGGTTGGTACGCACGATGACATCGCCGAGTTTGGCCGACTCGCGCAGGAACCATTCGAAATCGGGATGGAGCTCGGGCGATCCGCCCGTGATATCCATGGTCTCAAACCCGCCAGCCTTGAACGCTTCCAGGCATTTCTCGAGCGTCTCGCGCGACATGGCCTCGGTGTTCTTCGGGCTGCATTCCAGATAGCAGTGCCTGCAGGCGAGATTGCACACGTACGTGATGTTCACCTGCATGGTCGCTTGATGCTCGCGCGTCTGCAGCAGCGACGGCTCTCCGACGCGCTCTTCAAACGTCAGGTAATCGGCGCGCTCGTAGGCCTCGTCGAGCATTTTGAGGTCGACGGCGCGTTTGCCCTTGCGCACCTCGAGCGCCTGCTGCGCGCGCTCGGCGTTGAACGCGCCGCGGTGACCACGCTCGGGCGAGATGTCGAAGTATTGGCCGTAACGCGACGCCGCCAACATCTTGGCGGTGTTGCCGCTGATGGCGCGGGGCTTGTTCTTCACGAACCGCAAATCGACGTCCCAGTCGAAATAACGCGGCGTCTCGGCCATGCCGCCCAGGTACGTGGCATGTTGGCCGTAATCTTCTTCGGTGGGCTCGAGCTCTCCGGGCACGCACTTGATGGCGCGGACCGTGCGCGACTTGAAGCTCGTGAACCCCACACGCGTCTCGATGCCCAAATCGCCCACATGCATGTCATCGTCGACAGTCCAGACGAAATGATCGAACCCGGCGTAGAGCATGAGCCGGCGGAAATCTTCGGCATACGATGCGCCGCCGAGGCATTCGCCCCTCACGATCGGGTCGAATCTAATCTCGTCGGGAAGACGCCTGCTGGCGTAAACGTCCGAGAAGAACAGCTCGCCGCCCGGCTTGAGCACGCGATGGACCTCGGACATGACCAGTTCCTTGAACGGCGAGAGGTTGACGACGCAATTCGAGACGACCAGGTCGATCGACTCGTCCTCGATACCGCAGCCGGCGAGGTCCTCGATGTAGCCGAGGCGGAACTCGACGTTGCTCTCGGCGTAGCCGAACCGCTTCGCGTGCTCGTCGCGGTAACGTTCGGCGATCTCGAGCTGTTCGGGCGTCATATCGACGCCGATGACGCGCCCCGACTCGCCAACGAGCTTAGAAAGCACGTATACGTCGCGGCCCGAACCGCACCCCAAGTCGAGCACGGTCGCGCCTTCGAGCGCAGGGGGGATCGGCGAGCCACAACCGTAAAAGCGCGAGACGACCTCGTCCGCTACGAGCGGCATCACGTCAAGCACGTATTTGGGCGGCGCCTCGACATGGCAGCTCGTCGCGTTGGTGTGCAAATCATCCGACCCGGAAAGAATCTTCCCGTAGTACTCGCGCACCTCGTCATGTACGGTCGTCAGTCCCATCTCGTCTTCCCTCTCATACAACGCGGGCGAGGGGACGTTTCCCTTGTCTCGGGGCGAGGCAAGGGAAACGTCCCCTCGTCCATGCATTAGCTTAGTCTGCGTACCTGCTTGCCCTGCCGCCGTTGCGCCGGCCTTCGTCGGCGAACCCGAAGCATTCGGTGAAGATGACGCGGCATTTCAGGTTGTACTTCGACTTGATGGCATCCATCGCGTCCTCGGCGATGTCGCCGAAGGTCTCGGACTCGCACACGGCGCGCGCGTTCACAACGATGGCGATGCCAGAATACTCATGATCGAGCTTGCGCTCGAACTCGAGGTCGTAGTCGATGCCGACGATCGAGCACTTCACGAAGTCGTCGCCCTCGCCCGCTGCGAACAATTTCAGGTGCGGGACGTTGCGGCGCGCCTCGATGAGGCCCTCGCGAATCGCTTCCATGAAGTCCTCGATGACCTCGTTGAAGTCGATGTTCTTGCCGTTGCGCTCTTCGGCAAAGAAGCGACGGTTGTACCAGCACATCTGCGCTTCGGCGGAATCGAATTCCTCAGAGTCGGTACCCAAGTCGCGCCACTCGGCGGGCGCCTGGTGGGCAAGCACGTAGTCGACGACTTCGTCGACGCCCTCGCCCGTGCGGGCACTCATGGCCATGACGGGTGTGTCGGGGTACGCCGCGCGGATGAACGCGAGGTCCGACTCGCGCTCTTCCTCGTCGATGAGGTCGCACTTGTTCAAGACGATGACGTCCGCCTCGGCGAGCTGGGCGTTCAGCACGAACCGCATCTCCTCGGGCAGGTGGATGTCGGCCTTTTCGGGAAGCACCATGCGCAGACGGATCGGGTCGACCAGGCACACGAGCGGCAGCAGGTCGTACTTGCCGGGATAATCCTCCGTCAGCGTGACGTACACATGGTTGAGCGCACCCACGCCGCAACCCGGGATGTCCGAGATGACGATGTTTGCCCCGTCGTTGGCGAGCCGATCGATGTGGCTCACGAGGTCTTCAGTCACGTAGCAGATGCAGTCTCCCGTGATCTCGTTGATGGCGACGTCGGCAGTGCGCGTGTAATCGGCGTCGACGAGGTTCTTGGCGCCCAGGTCGTTGGCGATGATGGCGGAATGGCCCGGCTGGCCCGCTTCCTGCAGGCGCTTGTTGATGTTGCGCGCCATGGCGATCATGGTCGTGGTCTTGCCCGATCCCAGAAAGCCGCTGACGATCATGTACTTAGTGGTCATGTGATGCCCCCGTAAATAAAAAAGTGGTAGAGACGACTCTACCACTTTGTGACATATTCGACTATGTCTATTAGCTGTTTACCAGGGAACGGGCCCATTACGCCTGGCGTTGCTTCCACAGCGCGTTGTTCGCGTCGAGCCACGATTCGACTGTGCCGGTGTCGTACCCGTCGGTCGGGTCGATGACGAGCGCGTACATTTCCTCTTCCTTGAGAACCGCGTCGAGCGCGTCGGTCAGCTGGATCTCTCCGCCCACGCCGGGCTCGACGTCGGCGAGCAACTCCATGACGCGCGGAGACAGCAGATAGCGGCCGAAGACGGCAAGGTTCGAGGGAGCCTCCTCGGGTGCAGGCTTCTCGACGAGCGAGTCGACCTTCCACACGTCGTCCGACACAGCTGCACCTGCGATGACGCCAAAGCGTTTGACTTCCTCGTGCGGCACGGGCATGACCGCGATAACGCTTGCGCCACCGTGCTCGTCGGAGACCTCCTGCATGCGCGGCAGCATCTTGTTGCTGGGCACGAGCACGTCGCCGAGCAGCACGTAGAACGCCTCGTCGCCGGTCTTCTCGGCGGCGCAGCGCACGGCATGGCCCAAACCGAGGGCTTCGTCTTGGTACACGTAGCTCACGTTCATGTTGCCCACGCGCTCGACCTCGTCGGCATATGCATCCTTGCCGCGCTCGCGCAACAACGCCACCAGCTCGGGGTCGGGCGAGAAATGGTCCTCGATGGCCTTCTTCGCGCGGCTGTTGATGATGACGACCTCGTCCGCGGCGCTCGCAAGCCCCTCCTCCACGACGTATTGGATGGCAGGACGGTCGACGACGAGCAGCATCTCTTTGGGCTGCGCCTTGGTCGCAGGCAGGAAACGGGTGCCAAGGCCTGCGGCAGGGATGAGCGCCTTCATGGGCAATCCTTTCGAACGGGTGGAACGATGGGGACATTATAGCCGCCTGAAATGTTGAGATAATGCATCGTCGAGTCAAAGGGTAGAAAAGAGGTTGACGAGCGTGCTAAAATGCCCGCCGGACATTTTGCACGTGAATAGCGGAAAGAGAACTAATGGACCTGGCACAACAAGCGAAAATCGTCGATTCCATCCATGACACCCTCAGCGAATTTGTCGGTCAGCGGCTGCGCGTTCGCGCCAACATGGGCCGCTCGAAGATCATCGAAAGCGAAGGCACGCTGACGCAGGTGCACCCGCGTCTCTTCATCATGGAAATGGACCGCAAGCGCGGCCGCACGGCGCGTCAATCGTACCAGTACGTCGACGTCCTGACGGGCACGGTCGAGCTCTCGCAGAACGGCGAGCCCCTGTTCGACCCCTTCGTCATCGAGGCCGACCTCGAGCCGGCGCCGATCTCCATCGACGGCAGCCTGCTCATGGACGACGAAGAGAAGATCCTCTCGTAGCCGCAGAGCCCGAAGGCGTTCCATCTATATAAATAGTAGTTCTGCTTTGATTTGTTGGAATTAGATGGGCGTTTCTGTTTGTGTTGACAAAACGGGTCGATACCCGCAAAATACTTTTTTGCGCGAAAGCGCATCATACGTGGGGATGTAGCTCAGCTGGGAGAGCATCACGTTCGCAACGTGGGGGTCGTGGGTTCGAATCCCATCATCTCCACCACGTAATTCAAACAGGCCGGGATGCGTCCCGGCCTGTTTTGCGTTTCGGCACAGGTTGCGATGATGGGACGAGAACCGAAGTCCTTTCCCTTTCAGCTCACGCTCCTGCCCGCCCGAGCCCGTCCGGGAGCCTGATATCGACGCAGGGCGTTCGCCTAAGTTGTCCATGGGCCCCGTATCGGCGCGAGCCGCGACGCCGAAAACGTCCGCAGACGCGATATCGATGCAGTAAGCGCGTCCCCGCGTGCGGATATGGGATCCACGGACGGATTTCTCAGCCTCTTTGCACCGATATGCCGTCCACGGGCCCCGTATCGGCGCACGCAGCCGTCCGGGAACTCCGTATTGCTGCAAGGGCCATGGCTTCTCGCGCAAATACCAGATACACGGACGAAACCCACTTGTGCGGGAACATTGCCGCATCGCGCTGTCTTTTGAAGGGGTCAGACCTTGCACCTAGCCATTTGGAACTGTAGAGTTCCTAAACCTCACGTTCGCCTACTCCACGGAAACGAGTCAGATCGGGATGCGTCCCATCCTGTCTTATGCCGGGACGCAGCTTGCCAGATGATGGGGCGCCAAGCTAAGCGTCGCTTTGTCGGTCGATCAGAGAAAGCACGTAGGCGTCGGGGTCCGCCAAGATCTCTGGGCATTCCGACCTTCCCATGAAACGGCGCGTCCAGGCGCAACCGCCATAGCAGCACGGAAGCAGCTTGCAGGCCAGGCATTGGGGCCGATCATCGGGAAAAGCGAAATCGTCAGCCAGCTTTCGCGCCGCCGCATCCCAGTCTATGGGACCTTCGTCCGAAACGTTCCCCAAGCAATACGCATCATTGCCCGCAATCACGTGGCAGCTGGGATAGACATCGCCCCGCGCATCCACGTACAGCTCGTTGAGCCGCACGAGGGGACACACCGTGTCTGACGCCGCGAACGCTTTTGTGCGTTCGACCTCCCCGAAATCCCGAAGCACCTGGGCAAAGCTTTCCGAATCGACCAGAGGCGTCATATCACCGCGTGCCGCAGACGCGGGATTCGCACACACAGCGGCCGGCACCACGCGCATGGTCGTACCGTTGCGAACCCCCATACGCACAACGCGTTCTCGCAGACCGTCGACGCACTCGATGTTGCCGGCATGCACGTTGCAGCGTACGTGGATGGTCATGCCCGTGCGTAGGGCCTCGAGATTGCCCATAATGCGATCGTACGTGGGGCCACCACCCTTCAGGAAACGCGTGCTGTCGTGAGCCGCCCGATCGCCGTCGACGGTCACGATGGCTTTCGTCACGTGACAGCGCTCGAGCATGTCGGCATTTTTCTGCGTGAGCAGATAGCCGTTCGTGTGGACGAGCCCCTTGTACGGAATGCCGAAGCGCTCGGCCAGGACGAGAAATTCGTGGCTCAGACGTTCTACGACCCCTGGCACGAGCAGCGGTTCACCGCCAAACCAGTCCACCCTCAGCTCGTTATAGGCGCCCGTTTCCAAGCGCTTCTCTACGAAGAGCACGAGGGCGTCCTGCGTCTCGCGCGTCATGTCCGCGCTATCGGGCTCCTGAAAGCAATAGGAACAGGCAAAATTGCACCGCGCTGTCGGGCACACGGTGAGCATGAGCGGCAGGGGTCCTCGCGCGCAGGCGATGTCGAAGATCCGGTCACGAACGCGCTCGCGCACGTAGGGCGCTTCATCCACGGTGCACAAGAAACCGGCCGTCCGCCAACGGCGGACGACCGGCGAATCAACGGGCAGCGAAAGCGCTGCGTCGAACAAGTTTTTCTGTACAGCATCGAGCCGCTCGAGGCTGCCTGTGGCGAAGTTGTACAGCACCCATCCCCGCACGTCGGGCGCCTTCACCACATGGTTGAACTGCGAGTAATGCAAACAGGGCATCGTCTGAGTGGTCTACCCTTTGCATTCCCTGCCATTGCCAAGCCACATCAGACCGCCGCCGGCCACCGCTTCGAGGTCCTCATCGGATAGCGGGGAGCTTGCATCGGTGTCGTTGGCGATCTTGGCGATGATGCCGCTCGAAACCTTGGCGATGTCCTTCTCGTCAAGCTCGATGCCCTGAGCGGCGAAAAGTTCCTGGAGCTGCTTTGCGTCGGCGCCGTCGAGCAACGCCTCCTCGATCCTTTTGAGCTCACCTTCAGGAATAGCTTGGAGCACTTGCTCGAAATCGATCATCATCACTCCTTCTCTCGTGTTGCGAATTATGCATGCGTTAAGTTTAGCGCTTTTCGAAACAAACCCGGCGACTGCCGCATAAATCAAGGACTCCTGGCAACGGGGGTCCTTTTGTATACTGAACGCTCGCAGGAAACATAAGCTCGTAAATACGAGGGTTGGCACATGGACTGCATGAGAATGTACGACTTAATCTACGCGCTCGTGGCGCAAAACGGCCGCGAAGCCGAGCTGTTCGGAGACTGCGCGCCCGCTGCACGCGAGGCGCTCTCGCGCAGCTTGGCGGGCTCGAAGCTCCCCGAAATCTGGTTTGAGGTTCCACTTTCGGGCGACCCGTGGCTCGACCTTCATGCGCTCGTCGCGTACGAGGACGTCGCGGGAACGCAAGCCGCCTTCGCCGGCCAGGGCGGATCGTACGCAGACGCGCTCACTTGGTTCGCGGCCCAACCGCCGAAGGCGGTGCGCCAGCTCGCGCTGAGCTACGACACGCGCACGGGCGACGTCGACCACCCGGCGGTGCAGCTGCTCGTGAACAGCAGAGACGAGCCCGTTCCGCTCGGGTTCCTCGAGACCATCGGGCTTTCGGACGCGAAACCCGCCTATCGAACGTTTGCGCACAACATGCCAAAGGGATGGTATGCCTGCTACGTCGGCGCGTTCCCGGGGAGACTGACGGCAGGCTCTTCGCCTTGGGTGCGCGTGGAATGCCTCGTCAACGAAGAGCTTCAGCGAGCCTATACGGAAAATGCCGAGGCGCTTCTCGAGGATCTGGCGGGCGTCGGCCTTGAAGGCGTCGGCGAAAACGCGGCTGAGAGCATCCAAGAGCTCGCACGTTCCCCCTTCCCGCTAGAATTCCAGTTCAACGTAGGGCCCGAAGGCGCCGTGCTGCCCACCATCTCCAGCAGCGTTCGCTTTCAACCCGGAGACTGGACGAATCAAGCGCGCAGGGCAGAAATCCATCGCCTAATGCGTTGGATGCAAGACCGCGGCTTGGCTGACGAACGCTGGGAGCGACTTGACGAAACGCCATTCGCCAAACGCGTAACGTATGGCGACGAAAGCACCCTGCTCGCATGCTTTCCCGCGTTCGTGAAACTGCGTTGGCGCGCAGACCAGCGCCCCGATGCAAAAGCCTACTTGATGGCATTCGCGCGATAGGCTATCGAAAAACCGCCGGAGCTCTGTCGCGTAATTCGCGCTCGCCCGCCGTACGCTACTTCTCGGCAGCCGCATCGTAAGCTTCCCGCAACTCTGCGAGCATGCATGCGAATATGCAAGATGTAAGCTGGGCAGGCGACGCTTCGATGTGACCGCGCAGCCAATCGACAACGCAGCCGACGTTGCCATGGGCGAAATGCCGCGCGTCGAAGACCAGGTCTCGCGAGAGCTTGGGCACGTGCAGGTGGTCTTTGAGAGCGGCCTCGTTCGCCTCGATGCTGAACTGCAGGAAGCCTGGGAATGCGGCGTCGGGAGCACCTGGGTGCGCGGCTTCGACGAGCGCATCATGAAGCGCGCGTTCAACCTGCCGCCCACGTGGAAGGTCGTCGCCATGATGCCGATGGGCTACCCCGCGGAAACCGCCCATCCGTCGAACTGGCATTTCGCCCGCAAGAGCACCGAGGAGCTCTATCGGTTCCTGTAATTGCGCTAGACCATCTCGTCGAGGGTGCGCCATGCCAGCTCGGCGCACTTGACGCGTGCGGGCATGCGGCTTATAGCCTCGAGCTCGTACGCCTCGTCGAGGTCCTCCTTGTCGTCCTCGTCCAGCTCGTCGCCCTGAATCATGCGAAAGAACAGCGCCGTCAGGCGCTTCGCCTCATCGACCGACTCGCCGGTCAGCAGCTCGGCCATGATATCCGCGCTCGCCTGAGAGACGGCGCAGCCGCTGCCCGTGAAGGCAACCTCCTCGATGACGTCGCCGTCGTCAGACAGCCTGACGCGCAGAACCATCTCGTCCCCGCAGCTCGGGTTGACTCCTTCGTGCTCGTGCGTGAAATCGTCCAACTCGAACTTATAATCGGGATGCGAGCTATGCTCCATCAGCGCCGCCGTGTATACGTTTGCTATCATCTCGTCTCCAATGCCTCCTGAGGGATGCTTACCCGTGGAACATGCTCCACACGTGCTTGAGGCCCTCGACCAAGCGGTCGATATCTGCCGAATCGTTGTAGAACGCCAATGACGCGCGGCAACATGAGTCGATGCCGAGATGCGTCAGCAGCGGCTGGGCGCAATGATGGCCCGCCCGGATGGCCACGCCGTCCATGTCGAGGATGCTCGCCACATCATGCGGGTGCACGGTGCACACGTTGAAGCTGATCACGCCATGATGCAGGCTTGGGTCGTCGGGCCCGATGAGGCGCACGAAATCCAACTCTGACAGTCGGCGCATGCATAGCGCCACGAGAGCGTCCTCGCGCGCCTTGATCGCGTCGATCCCCACGCGCTCGACATACGAGAGCGCGGTGTCGAGCGCATAGATTCCGGCGGCATCTTGGGTGCCGGCCTCGAACTTCTCGGGAACGGGCGCCCAGGTTGCCCCCTGCTCGGTCACCGACTCGATCATCTCGCCACCGGTCAGGAACGGCGGCATCGCCTCAAGCAGCTCGTGGCGGCCCCACAGCACACCGATGCCCATAGGCCCGAACACCTTGTGGGCCGAGAATGCGAAGAAGTCGCATCCAAGGTCGTCAACGTCGATGGCGAGATGGGGAACCGACTGCGCACCGTCGACGATCATCGTCGCGCCGAACTCGTGCGCGATCTGCCCCATGAGTTTCACGTCGTTCTCGACACCCAGCACGTTCGACACGTGCACGCAGCTGACGATCTTGGTGCGAGGCCCGATTTTCGCCCGCATCTCCTCCTCGCCAATCAGGCCCTGCTCGTCGGCGTAGAGGTACACGAGCTTGGCGCCCGTGAGACGGCACACCTGTTGCCAAGGCACGAGGTTGGAATGATGTTCCATGATGCTGATGCACACCTCGTCGCCGGGACCGAGGACCGTGGGCCCGAATGCCATGGCCAACAAGTTGAGCGCCTCGGACGTGTTGCGGCAAAACACGATGTCGCGCGCATCGCGTTTGCCTTCAAGCCCCAGGAAACGTGCGACATGGGCGCGCGCTGCATTGATTGCCGCGGTCGCCTCGACCGACAGCTCGTACAGCCCGCGTAATGCGTTCGCGTTCATGGTCTCGTAGAAGCGGGCTTGCGCGTCGAGCACCGATTGGGGGCGCTGCGCCGTCGCCGCGCTATCGAGAAACGCGAGGTTCGGCTTGGTCGCGAGAAGGGGGAAATCGCTCTTGTACGGCGACGACGCCAGCGCCGACGCGCGCGCGTTTCGGCTTTCCCACTCGAGGCGGCCCGCCTCTGTCAGCATATGCTCGCCGCGCAGCTTGCCTTCCGCCATGTCACTCATCTCCCTCGAACAGCTCCGTGAACCCGGGCGACAGATGCTCGCCGAGCGCGAGCGCAGCGTCGCGGGCCGCGTCGTCGACGGCGTCGACGACGGCCTGCTCCAGGACGCTCGAGACAAACAGGCGCTCAGCCTCCTCGCGACTCAAGCCCCTGCTCGCAAGGTAGAACATCTGCTCATCGCGAATATGGCCGATGGTCGCGCCATGGTTACCCGCGACATCGTCCTCGTTGCACAGGATGACGGGCACGGTCTTGTTGTGGACGCCCTCGTCGACGAGCAGGACCGTCTCGTGCTCGGAGCCCTCGGAGCCCTTGCAGCCCCGGATGAGATCAATCGTCCCGCGCAGCGTCTTGCTGCTCGTCCCGGCGAGCACGCCGCTCGCGTCGAGATTGCAGGCGGTTTTCTTGCCGTGATGGCGCAACGAGTAGTTGAAATCCCGTTTCTGGCTGCCATGCGCGAGATAACGCGTATCTACGTCGATGCACGACGCATCGCCTCGCAGGTCGCCCCCGAGCCCGGCGAACGACTCGGCGGCACCGAGCACCGTCTGGCGCACCGAAATCTGCGCGCCGTCCGACGCGAAGAGCCCCATGTCGTCCATGTCGGCAAAACCCTCGCCGAGCGCCTGCATGCGCGTCACGTTGACGCGGGCACCCTCGCCGGCGAACACGCGCACGGTCGTGCCGGCGACGCCGATCGGGTCAGCCTCGCCAGCCGCGTTCGCACCGTCCGCCGTGGGCCCGCTCACCACGATCGACACGTTCACGACACTGTTCGGCGCCGCGACGACGTCGACGGCAGCGCAGCTGGCGACTCCCGGCTCGGCCGCGACGACGACTTGAGCATCCGCGCACGCGCCCTCGCCCGGCGCCACGACGACCCGGCTGCCGGCGGCGTCGCGCAAGAAGCACGCCGCCTCGTCGCCCAGGCCATGGGCGAACGCAGCCGCGAGCGACCGTGCGTCTTCGATGGCGTCGGCGTTAGCCTGGTAGGTTGATTGGGCGGTTCCGCCATAGGTCGCATCGGCCTCGGCGGCAACGTACGCCGCGCGTTCGGCCGTCTCTTCGGGGGTGGGCGCAGGATGAGCTTGTTCCCATGCCCGTTGCGCTGCGGCCAATGCGGCATCGAAGCTCTCGCCTGCTCCGCGCGCGTGCTCAGGCACGCTCACGCTCACGTTCGGCGCGATTGCCAGCCCGGCGGGTATCTCGATGCACGCATCGTTCATGTTCAGGAAATGCCACGTTGCGGCAGGCATCGCGCCCGCCTTCTCGAT
>OCVV011282956.1_pt1 | contig 13195 bp, 14 predicted proteins | sample 1539721 | NCBI WGS metagenome assembly OCVV01 (sample SAMN02144230, study PRJEB22623) | gut metagenome | biome: sheep rumen | host: Ovis aries | place: New Zealand
CTCTTTGGAAGCTTCAAGAATGCTTCTGCGATTGTCTTCAAGCTTGCTTGTTCCTTCCTTGCTTTTGCTGAAGCCTTCCCGCCAGCCGAAGCGATTCTTTTTCTTTCTTCCGGTGTTTTAGAAGATAAGGGAATCAAATTTTTTCCGTTTTTCATTGATCTTCCCCGAATAATAATTCCGATAATTCATCAAGCTTTGAAAGTCCGCTTCTTGTCCCTGCAATAAATTCTTTTATAACTTCTATTCCATAAACTGAAAGACATTTTTTGTATAATGCTTCTTGAATGTTGTTTTCTTCGTGCTTGCCGATTAAAGCATTTGCGATTGCTTGTGCGGTTGTGGTTGCTTCTGAAGTGTCTTCTTTTACCTGCATTAAGAATTGATTTGTTTTTTCAATTTCAGAATTAAGCATAAATTCATTAATAAGCATTTCTTTGAATGGTTGTTGCCCTATTGTATCGCGAATAAAATTTATTGATTTTAAGTCCCCTTCAAGTGCCTTTGAAATAACCTGAAGGCAAATTCTTTGAATGGTAGATTCTTCAAAGCCTTCCGGTGTTGTTTTCAGCATTTCTTCAAGTATGATTTTAAAGTGTGCTTGTTTCATTGTTCTTCACTTCCCTTGATTGTGATTTTCAATTTCGGTATAAGTGAATAATTTTCATTCAATTTGATTGATTTTCCTTGTTTGTGTAAATCAAAGCATATTTTCAACACTTGCAAGAAGCCTTGTTCTTTGTCCTGGAATTGCTTTTCAAGTTTAGGAAGAAGGCTTTTTTCAAGAAATACAATCAAAGTCCTTGTTCCTGGTTTATTTTCAAGAATTGCGATTGTGAAAGGATCTGAAGAAGCTATCACTTCAAGAATAGCTTTCCCCTTGCCTTGAATTTCTTCTTCGTGTTTGTATAAAAAAGGATTGTAAATCTTTCTATTTTTCATCATTTTTCAAATTCCTTTCTTTTAAAATTTACCTTCAAGCTTTTTATTGAATAAATCGGAAGACTTGCTTTGAAGCTTGTTGCATTCATCAACATAAATCATTGTTGTTCTTATGTCGCTATGTCTTGCAGAAGCTTGAATTTCAGGAAGTGGAATTCCTGCTTTTACTTGTTCATTTACGAAATAATGTCTTAATGAATGCGAAGTCTTTTTTTCATCATCAATCCCGCATAATAACAAGCTATTTTTTACGATTCTTGAAATTGATCTTGTTGTAAGTCTTTCATTTTGGTTTCTATCGCTTAAAGATATAAACAAAGCTTCTGAAGGGCTTTGATATTCCCTTAAAGCAAGATATTTGCGAATTGTTCTTTCTGCTGGAATAGTCAATTTTATAAAATCATCTTTTGAAGCGTGTCCCTTGCCTTGAATCATTAAAACGGGAATGCCTGAAATTGTTTGAAGGTCTTCAATGTTGCTTCTTTCAATTTCAATGCTTCGAAGTCCGCAAGTTGATTCAAGCAATATAATTGATAAGTTTCTTAAAGATTCAAGGTCTTCTTTTCCTGCATATAATGAAATTATGTCTTCGAATTCGCCTTCTGATATTGAAGCCTTTCGGTGTATATTTCTTACGCGTTCATTTTTTACCCCTGAAGCTATATCTTCATAAATACCAGCGTATGAAGTCCATTTGAAGAATTGCTTTGCGGTGTTTATATAGCTTTGAATTGTTGTTTCTTTATAGCCTGAATTTTTAAGGTGTTTTCTATATGAAATTATGTCTTCACGCTTTGGAAGTGTGATTTCCATTTCTTCAAAGAAATTGAATAATTGTTTTAAATTCTTGCGATAGGATTCAATTGTTTTCGGTGTTGTGTCAAGATATTCAATGAAGCTTGCTGAATAGCTTTCAAGATTATTCAATAATTGAATTTCGGTTTGATTCATCAAAATAATTTCGTTTTTCATAGGTTTTGCACCTGCTTTCTTTAATATTTATATTAAATTCTATCTTTATTTTATCATTAAAGATAATAGAAGGCAACAATATTTTTGAAAATACTTTTATTTTTTTTTTAAAATATTTGTATATGTATATATTTTTATTGTTTTATATTCATATTTTTAAATATTTTTTAATTCGTATATTTTTATATTTGAAAATAATTGTTTTTATATATTCAGCAATAAAGCAATAAATATTTTTAACAATTCAAAAATAAAAAAATATAGCAATATGAAAATATAAATATATTGCTTGATCCTGCTTGCTTTGGTCTTTCTTAAATAAAAAAGAAGATTCTTTGAAATCTTCCTTTTTTGTTTCTTTTATAAATAATTATTCTTTAATAAATAAGCAATCCAGCTTTAAAAATTCCCCCTATTTTTCCCAAAAATCCCCCTTTCATTCTTGTTTTTGCTTTATATATGTAATATATAACCTTTCTTTTTAGTATGCGATAACCCGGCTATTAGTAAAGCCGGGCTTTTTCGTTCCTGCATTTCATCAATTTTTTATAGGATCATTCAAGGTCTTCCAGCAATACGCAGAAAGAAGCATTCCGCTTGAATCGGGCTTCCGGTGGAATCGCCCTTGCCTTCAAGCTGGAATTTGCTTCCCTTTCTTTGTTTTTTGCGTTTATTTGCATTTTTAAGCCTTTCTTGAATAATTTACCGCCTAAACAATAAAAAGCGTTAAAATCGCATTTAAAGGGCATTCACGGGCATATTATAAGGCTATCAATGAAGAAAAAATAAAAAAGCACCTTCTTCAAGTGCCTTTGTTTATTGTTTTTTATAAGATAGTTTTCGCAAATCATCTGAATAATTGATTGAAGCAAATTCTTCCGCGTTCTGCAAATATCTTTTTAAAAGTGGAATTGCTTTCTTTGAATAAGAAATAATTTCGTTTATGTCTTTAAAATTGTGATTCAATTGCTTTGATATTCTTTCGATTAAAGAAATATTTATAATTGAAGGAATTTGAATTTCTTGAAGTCTTTTCTTTAAATCTTCCGCCGATTTCAGCCCTATATTTTCCGGCTTGTCAAAATCATTGTCAAATATAATGATTAAATGTCCCGCAGGTCTATTTTCTTTTACGAATTCAACAAAACTGTTGATTTCTTGTGTTGAGCATAAGCAAACGGCTTCAAAGCCTGATTGAAGAATTGTCAAGGTGTCGAAGATTCCTTCACATACAAAAATCGGTCTTGAAGTCTTTCCGATAATAATTTGATTGTAAATTTCTTTTGATCCAAGTTCAATATACTTGTTCATTTTGTTCCTTTTATGGTTATAATTCCAACAAATAAAATGATTTGATTCAGGAAAAGGAATTGTAATACTTCCAGGAATAAGCTTGTTTTCTTCTGTTTTAGAAGGTGGTATAAATCCAAAATTGAAACGTTCAATTGATTCCATAGAAAAGCCCCTGAATTTAAGCTGATTCAATGCAGATTCACTTTCTAAAAGTTTTAAATGATTCTTTTTATTGAAAGCAATTGTTTCTTTTAAAATTTCCTTCTTTGGTTGTTCCTGTTTTGGTGTTGGAAGTGGATCAAAATTTTTCTTTGTTCCTTCTTTGTTCAACTTCGAAAGATTGTCTTTTATAGAATCCAGGAAGTCAAGCTTTTCCGGAAAGGTTTCAATTCCTTCAATTATGCTGATAAGGTCGAAAATGTCCCCGCCCTTTGTATGTAATTTACAAGCACCATTGAAGCAAGAAAAATGATTGTATATTGTATCAATAGCAAAGCTTCTTTTATTATGACAATAAGGGCATTCAAATTGTGTTTTCGTTCCTGGTGTTTTTTTTAATTTCAATAAGGCATACGAAAAAAGCAATTCTTTTGCTTCAGATTTTTCCATAATTCAGCCCCCTTCCCTGAAAGTGTGAAATCGCGTTTCGCGTTTTTTATATTTTTAGTAAGCATTACTTTCTTACTTATAGATAGTAAGCAATACTTTTATTCTTATATTTTTAGTTTAGTCTTAATTATTAAGGGCAAGCCCTTTTCCTTAAATCCTTTAATAATTTGAATTTACAAATATAAATTCTTATATACTTATAGCCCGATAGCCTGAAGGCTGTCTTACCCTTTCTATAGGTTTTACCTATATACTATAAAAATTTATATACTTCGTATATAGTTTGATTTTCAACCCCGTTTGGATTGACCTCAACCCCGTTTGGATTGACCTTCTTCAATACCGGCATTTTTAAGTTATATATAATTTATTATATATAAAAGGCATTTTTCAACCCCGTTTGGATTGACCTTCAAAAATGCGACTTAATTAAAAATAATTTTTATAGTTAAATCGTTCTTTTCATACTTTGAAATTTGTTGATTGCTTACAAACAAATCAAGAAAGAAATAAATCGTTTCGCGAAGGTTTTCTTTCTGCTTTGGTGTTTGCTTTGAATAATCAATCCCGCAATAATCTTTTAAAAACTTCTTTAAATTTATTAAAGGTGTCAATTGATTTTTTGTTCCTTTAGATTCTTTTATTAAGATAATTCTTTTCAATAATTCATCACGAATCAAATTCGTTCTTGCGGTTGCTTTCTTCATTTTCTTTCCTTTTGGAAGATCAAGCCACATTTCACGATTGTATTTTAAAATATTTCTTGTTTCAAAATATTCTGAATATTCATACAATATCGGCTTTGAAGTAAATTTATAAAAAACATTATTTGAAGCTTTTACAATTTCGCCCGAAGCGGTTTTGAAAGTTCTTTCTTCTACTTCATACCTTCTTAATGGAAGTAAAATATCTTCAATGCGGATTTCTTGTTCTGAAATAAGTTCGCCTTCTTCGGTCTTTTTAATAAGCTTTATTTTTGCGGTGGTATATCTTAATTCATTTATCATTTTGTCAACTTCTTCAATGTTTTTCATTGAAGTTTTTTCGCTTGCGTGAAATTGTGTGCAATAAAAATCTTCATAAAATTGAATCAAGCTGAAAGGTGTTTCCGTTCCATAATACAAATAATAAGTGATAGTTGCATTTAAAATCGGCTTGAATTCTTCTGAAACAATCATTCCGCCTTTGTTTATATTTTCAATTTGAATTTCCGTTTTTATAGGATTTTTCATTCCGAATTTGTCTTCGAATTCCATAACTGAAGAAAAATTCTTCCCTAACATTCCGGAAATTAAAGCGAAGGTTTTCGGTCTTCCTTTATTTGTATAAATACTGCTTTGCAAGTCTTCTTCATTCAAAAGTGAATTTCTATATCTTATAAGGTTGTTTTTTAATTCGCCTTCTGGAAGTTTGATTATTACATCATTTAAGCTTTGAATTTTTTTTATTTCATCTTCAAAAGGGCTTTGCTGGTCTTCGCCTGATTCAGAAGCTTGCTTCAAATAGTCTTTTATCATTTGAAGCCCTGAATTAAAGAAATCAATGAATTTTATTGTTTCAGGATTGTTTTCCCTTATTCCTGCATTGACATAATACAAGGCTTGTAAATAGTCGCTTGCTTCAAAGCCTGAAAGATATTCAAAATTTGTTTCTTCAAACATTTTATTTGATAAATCGTTGTATTTATAAACTATATCAAAGGGAAGTTCCTTCTTTGTTGTTAAATCATTTAAAAATTTGAAAGCTTCTTCTTTCTTGCCTTTGATTCTTTCAAGGTCTTCCAATTGTTCATTATATTTTCTTGACTTTTTAGCCGATTCAGGAAGCGAATTCAAGAATTTTTCAATTTCAATTATATTTGCAGAAGCTTCAAAATAAGAATTTACATTTGCATTGAAATTGCCTTGTTCTTCTGAATATATGCAACAGTCATTCAAGAAGCTTGAAATTTTTTCGTTGTATTCTTCATATTTTTTAAATTTGATTTTGTTTTCTTCTTCAAGTTCAAAAATTCTTTTGTTGTATAAATCTTCAAAAGTATTGATTGAAGAAATATCTTCTTTCAAATTGTCAAAAGAAAGTTCCAACAATAAAGCAAGAAATTCGCATTTTTCAAAGTTGTTTTCTTCAAATTCTATTTTTAAAAGAAAGTCAATCAATTCTTTTACTTGTGAAAAGGAATATAAATTTTTATATAAAGTATATCTTATATCTTTTATTGAATAATCCTGAATTGTTGAAGTTTGTTCTTCGGCTTCTTCTTCATCAAATAAAGAAAGTTGCTTGAATTGTTCTTCTTTCATAAGAATTCCCCTTTCTATCGCGAATTGAAGTGATGAATCATTCATCAAGCTTCTTTTCGATTTGTCTATGATTGACAATTTTTATATTTTAAGGCTATTTCAAAGCCTTGAATTTGTATGTCCGCTATTACGCATTATCGGACATACAAGCATTAAATTAAATCGTTTATAACTTCAATTTTAATTGCAAGGTCTTCCCCTTCATCAATAAGCTTTTGAATGTCTTCAAGTTCATTGAAAGCAATCAATTCGAATCTTCTATTGAATATTTGAAAATTTATCAAATTAAAATCTTTAAATTTAAAGCCGAAATATTTTAAATGTTTTACAAAGCCTTCGAATTTACCTTTGAAGCAATATTCTTCATCAATAAGCTTGATTGAATTTGTTTGCTGATAAAATTCAAAATAAATAAAGTCAAAATCTTGAAGGATTCCTGCTTCATACATTTTAAAAATGAATTCATTATTTTTCATTATTTGAATTCACTTCCTTTTTAAGCTTCTTTTGTATATTGATTGATCCAGGCTTCAAGGTCGCTTTCTTTTATAAGAAATTTATTCCCGTATTTAATAGCTGGAAGCTTTGGAAGAAGTTCTTCCCCGTTTGCCCCTTTGCCTTTTATGTATCTTCTTATTTGTTGAAGTCCTATGACATTATGAAGCTTTGATTCTACTTCTTTTAAGGTCAAATATTTTTCTTCTTTTTCCATAAATTAAAAAGTCCCCCTTTTATTTTGCTTTTCTTATAATCTTGACAAGTCTTTCAGCTTCGTTCAAAGTGCCTTGATTTTCAGGCTTTGCAAGATATTCTTTTAAAGCTTCTTGAATTGTGTCTTTTATTGATTTGCTTTTGATAGTGCAGAAAGCACGCAACAAAGCAAGATCTTCTTCAGGCATTCCAAAAGAAAAGAATGCTTCACTGTCTTTTTTAAGTTGTTCTTTCTTTGGTCTTCCTGGTCTTTCCTGCTTGAAAACTTCTTCTTTTTCTTCAGGAAGGCTTTCTTCTTCCTTTGGTTGTTCTTCATCAAGATTGATTAAATCATTTAATTTTAAATCTTTTTTCATTTCTATTATTTCCTTTCTTCTAAAAATTCATTGATAAAGTCTTCATAATCTTTCGCCCCGTTTGAAGCTGGTGCATAGTCGAATAAACTTTCTTTGAAGGCTTGTGCTTCTGAAATCTTTACATTGTCGCGAATTGAAGTCTTAAAAACTTTTGTTCCGTAAGCTTCGGCAAGCATTAAAATATTATCTTTTAAAACATTGTGAAGCCCTTTTCGTTTATCGTATTTCACAAGAAGAATTCCTTCAATTTTTGCTTTTGGTTTCATTTTAGCTTTTTTCAAAATATTGTTTACTTCATCAAGCTTCTTTTTAAGGTTTGCAATTCCCTTGATTGAATATGAATCCAAAAGACAAGGAATTATAATTGAATCACTAGCAACAAAAGAATTCATTGTCAATAAATCGGTATTTGGTGCGGTGTCTATTATTACGAAGTCAAATTGATTATTTAATAATTTTAAAGCCCTTTGAAGTCGCAATATATTCCCGGATTCATTCATTAAAATTGCAGGAAGCCCGGCAAGTTCTTCCGTTCCTGCGATAAAATCATTTTTTATTGAATTGTTTACCTTTTCCGGATTCATTATGATTTCATAGGAAGAAGGCTTGTTCCCTTCGTTTCCGGTTGAAAAAGTGAAGTTGCATTGTGAATCAAGGTCAATTCCTAAAACTTTAAAGCCCTTTTTCTTTAGTCCATTATACAAATTAAGTGCGGTTGTTGTTTTACCTGCACCGCCTTTGTGATTTGCAATTGTTATAATTTCCATAAATTCCCCGCCTTTGCTATGACATTAAAACATAATTCAATCATACAACAAAAGACAACACAAGGCAACAAAAGAATTATTTATTTTTATATTTCAATATTGTTTTATATCAATGTTTTTTCAAAGCTTTTTATTAAGAAATTATGAAGTTCTATCAAATTAAAATCTTTTATAATGTCTTTTGCTGATTCATCATCAATCTTCTTGCTTCTGATAGCTTCATAAATTAAATATATTTTTTCGGTGTTTGGTATTTCATAAAGGGAAAATAATTTTCTTGTTAAGAATTCAAAATCTTCAGGTGTTAAGCAATAATTTTCTTTTTCTTTTTTTATGATAAAAAATTTTTTCAATTCCATTTCTTGAAGCTGATTGATCTTCCCTTTTTCTTTTAGCTTCTGAATATAAAATATAAATTCATAATCAAAGAATGATTCTTTCTTCATAGCTTCCAGCATTAAAGCATTTAAAATCGCATTAGAAGGCATTTTCTTTCCTTGCATTGATAATTATTCCCCCTTTCGTTTAAAATCAATTTAAAGCCCCTTCAAAGCCCTTTATTGCATAGCTTCGAATTTGTCTTCACAATCTACAACATAAAGTATTTTATGCGAAATAGGATTTTTCAAAATTGATCCTGAAATATTAAGCGGAATTTGTTTTTCTTTTAATGTCTTAAAATCTTCGCTTCTATTGACAATTAAAAATAAATTTTCGCTTTCTTGTTCGCCTGCTTTTCTTATAAATACATTGTAAGAAGCTTTTCCCTTTGCAAATTTTGAATAAAGGAATTTGCTTGCTTCATAGTTTTCAATAATTGCATTATTAAGAATAAATCTTCCGAAATTTATCATTCTTTCACTTCCTTTCTTCATCATCAATGCTTTGAATTTGCCTTCGAATTGCTTTCGCTTCATCTTCAGCCTTAAACATTAACTTGAAATAATATTGTTGTTCTTGTGCGGTTTTGCTTCCTTGCCTTGCTTTTAAATAATATTCGCGTGATTCTTTTTGCTTTTGGCTTAATTTTTGATATAGTTCAGCTTTCATTTTTTAAATTTCCTTTCCTTTTGCCTGAAAGTCTTCAAGCATTTTCTTTGTGATTAAATAGCATTTAAAATCTTCAATCTTGAAATAGTTCCCCGCTTCGATTTGTTCGGCTATTATTTCATATAAGTTCGCCTTGTTTTCTATTAAGGCAGAAAGCTTCTTTTCGATTGTGATATGAATTCCGCCTTCTTCATCACATAAAGCAAGAATTTCAAATCCTTCAGGGCATTCAAATTCTTTTGATTCTTCAATTATTTCATAGCTTGTCAATTTTCTTCAGTTCCTTTCTTTTCCTTATAGTCGATTATATTTGAATTATCTTTCGCGGTTTTCTTTAATAATGTATCTTTTAAAGCTTGTATATAGTCCATTTGTTCCGGGCTTGTTGTTTGAATTATTGTTCCTTCAAAGACATTTTCGCCGATAAGATTTTGAATCCATTCAGCCGATTTCAAATCGCCTTCAGAAGCTTTTTTCAATTGTTGTAATACAATTAAAGTCTTCAAATCAAAATTCGCTTTTTCTATGTCTTCAAGGCTTTTCAATGATTCAATTTCGGTCTTTTTTCCTTTACTCTTTGGAAGCTTCAAGAATGCTTCTGCGATTGTCTTCAAGCTTGCTTGTTCCTTCCTTGCTTTTGCTGAAGCCTTCCCGCCAGCCGAAGCGATTCTTTTTCTTTCTTCCGGTGTTTTAGAAGATAAGGGAATCAAATTTTTTCCGTTTTTCATTGATCTTCCCCGAATAATAATTCCGATAATTCATCAAGCTTTGAAAGTCCGCTTCTTGTCCCTGCAATAAATTCTTTTATAACTTCTATTCCATAAACTGAAAGACATTTTTTGTATAATGCTTCTTGAATGTTGTTTTCTTCGTGCTTGCCGATTAAAGCATTTGCGATTGCTTGTGCGGTTGTGGTTGCTTCTGAAGTGTCTTCTTTTACCTGCATTAAGAATTGATTTGTTTTTTCAATTTCAGAATTAAGCATAAATTCATTAATAAGCATTTCTTTGAATGGTTGTTGCCCTATTGTATCGCGAATAAAATTTATTGATTTTAAGTCCCCTTCAAGTGCCTTTGAAATAACCTGAAGGCAAATTCTTTGAATGGTAGATTCTTCAAAGCCTTCCGGTGTTGTTTTCAGCATTTCTTCAAGTATGATTTTAAAGTGTGCTTGTTTCATTGTTCTTCACTTCCCTTGATTGTGATTTTCAATTTCGGTATAAGTGAATAATTTTCATTCAATTTGATTGATTTTCCTTGTTTGTGTAAATCAAAGCATATTTTCAACACTTGCAAGAAGCCTTGTTCTTTGTCCTGGAATTGCTTTTCAAGTTTAGGAAGAAGGCTTTTTTCAAGAAATACAATCAAAGTCCTTGTTCCTGGTTTATTTTCAAGAATTGCGATTGTGAAAGGATCTGAAGAAGCTATCACTTCAAGAATAGCTTTCCCCTTGCCTTGAATTTCTTCTTCGTGTTTGTATAAAAAAGGATTGTAAATCTTTCTATTTTTCATCATTTTTCAAATTCCTTTCTTTTAAAATTTACCTTCAAGCTTTTTATTGAATAAATCGGAAGACTTGCTTTGAAGCTTGTTGCATTCATCAACATAAATCATTGTTGTTCTTATGTCGCTATGTCTTGCAGAAGCTTGAATTTCAGGAAGTGGAATTCCTGCTTTTACTTGTTCATTTACGAAATAATGTCTTAATGAATGCGAAGTCTTTTTTTCATCATCAATCCCGCATAATAACAAGCTATTTTTTACGATTCTTGAAATTGATCTTGTTGTAAGTCTTTCATTTTGGTTTCTATCGCTTAAAGATATAAACAAAGCTTCTGAAGGGCTTTGATATTCCCTTAAAGCAAGATATTTGCGAATTGTTCTTTCTGCTGGAATAGTCAATTTTATAAAATCATCTTTTGAAGCGTGTCCCTTGCCTTGAATCATTAAAACGGGAATGCCTGAAATTGTTTGAAGGTCTTCAATGTTGCTTCTTTCAATTTCAATGCTTCGAAGTCCGCAAGTTGATTCAAGCAATATAATTGATAAGTTTCTTAAAGATTCAAGGTCTTCTTTTCCTGCATATAATGAAATTATGTCTTCGAATTCGCCTTCTGATATTGAAGCCTTTCGGTGTATATTTCTTACGCGTTCATTTTTTACCCCTGAAGCTATATCTTCATAAATACCAGCGTATGAAGTCCATTTGAAGAATTGCTTTGCGGTGTTTATATAGCTTTGAATTGTTGTTTCTTTATAGCCTGAATTTTTAAGGTGTTTTCTATATGAAATTATGTCTTCACGCTTTGGAAGTGTGATTTCCATTTCTTCAAAGAAATTGAATAATTGTTTTAAATTCTTGCGATAGGATTCAATTGTTTTCGGTGTTGTGTCAAGATATTCAATGAAGCTTGCTGAATAGCTTTCAAGATTATTCAATAATTGAATTTCGGTTTGATTCATCAAAATAATTTCGTTTTTCATAGGTTTTGCACCTGCTTTCTTTAATATTTATATTAAATTCTATCTTTATTTTATCATTAAAGATAATAGAAGGCAACAATATTTTTGAAAATACTTTTATTTTTTTTTTAAAATATTTGTATATGTATATATTTTTATTGTTTTATATTCATATTTTTAAATATTTTTTAATTCGTATATTTTTATATTTGAAAATAATTGTTTTTATATATTCAGCAATAAAGCAATAAATATTTTTAACAATTCAAAAATAAAAAAATATAGCAATATGAAAATATAAATATATTGCTTGATCCTGCTTGCTTTGGTCTTTCTTAAATAAAAAAGAAGATTCTTTGAAATCTTCCTTTTTTGTTTCTTTTATAAATAATTATTCTTTAATAAATAAGCAATCCAGCTTTAAAAATTCCCCCTATTTTTCCCAAAAATCCCCCTTTCATTCTTGTTTTTGCTTTATATATGTAATATATAACCTTTCTTTTTAGTATGCGATAACCCGGCTATTAGTAAAGCCGGGCTTTTTCGTTCCTGCATTTCATCAATTTTTTATAGGATCATTCAAGGTCTTCCAGCAATACGCAGAAAGAAGCATTCCGCTTGAATCGGGCTTCCGGTGGAATCGCCCTTGCCTTCAAGCTGGAATTTGCTTCCCTTTCTTTGTTTTTTGCGTTTATTTGCATTTTTAAGCCTTTCTTGAATAATTTACCGCCTAAACAATAAAAAGCGTTAAAATCGCATTTAAAGGGCATTCACGGGCATATTATAAGGCTATCAATGAAGAAAAAATAAAAAAGCACCTTCTTCAAGTGCCTTTGTTTATTGTTTTTTATAAGATAGTTTTCGCAAATCATCTGAATAATTGATTGAAGCAAATTCTTCCGCGTTCTGCAAATATCTTTTTAAAAGTGGAATTGCTTTCTTTGAATAAGAAATAATTTCGTTTATGTCTTTAAAATTGTGATTCAATTGCTTTGATATTCTTTCGATTAAAGAAATATTTATAATTGAAGGAATTTGAATTTCTTGAAGTCTTTTCTTTAAATCTTCCGCCGATTTCAGCCCTATATTTTCCGGCTTGTCAAAATCATTGTCAAATATAATGATTAAATGTCCCGCAGGTCTATTTTCTTTTACGAATTCAACAAAACTGTTGATTTCTTGTGTTGAGCATAAGCAAACGGCTTCAAAGCCTGATTGAAGAATTGTCAAGGTGTCGAAGATTCCTTCACATACAAAAATCGGTCTTGAAGTCTTTCCGATAATAATTTGATTGTAAATTTCTTTTGATCCAAGTTCAATATACTTGTTCATTTTGTTCCTTTTATGGTTATAATTCCAACAAATAAAATGATTTGATTCAGGAAAAGGAATTGTAATACTTCCAGGAATAAGCTTGTTTTCTTCTGTTTTAGAAGGTGGTATAAATCCAAAATTGAAACGTTCAATTGATTCCATAGAAAAGCCCCTGAATTTAAGCTGATTCAATGCAGATTCACTTTCTAAAAGTTTTAAATGATTCTTTTTATTGAAAGCAATTGTTTCTTTTAAAATTTCCTTCTTTGGTTGTTCCTGTTTTGGTGTTGGAAGTGGATCAAAATTTTTCTTTGTTCCTTCTTTGTTCAACTTCGAAAGATTGTCTTTTATAGAATCCAGGAAGTCAAGCTTTTCCGGAAAGGTTTCAATTCCTTCAATTATGCTGATAAGGTCGAAA
>OCVV011337551.1_pt1 | contig 13195 bp, 11 predicted proteins | sample 1539721 | NCBI WGS metagenome assembly OCVV01 (sample SAMN02144230, study PRJEB22623) | gut metagenome | biome: sheep rumen | host: Ovis aries | place: New Zealand
GACACGGTTCCGTCAATGGGCCACGCAGCGCTTGCAGGAGTACATCATCAAAGGCTTCACGATGGATGATGAACGGCTGAAACGGCTCGGAGGGGGGGACTACTGGAGAGAGCTGCTGGACCGGATACGCGATATTCGTTCGTCCGAGAAAGTGCTATACCGGCAAGTGCTGGACATCTACGCTACGGCCGTGGATTACGATCCGAAGAGCGAGATGTCGATTGAGTTCTTCAAGATAGTGCAGAACAAGTTGCACTTTGCGGCGCATGGTCACACGGCTGCTGAGGTGATCTATCAACGTGCAGACAGTGAGCAACCGTTCATGGGGATGACAACGTTTAAAGGCGATTGGCCGACACTGAAAGATGCGCTGATTGCGAAGAACTACCTGGCTGAAGATGAACTGAAAGTGCTGAACAACATGGTCTCCGGTTACTTTGATTTTGCGGAGATCCAGGCCATGCGGCACGTGCCGATGTACATGAGCGATTATATTCATCAGCTGGATTCGATCCTGTCGTCGTCCGGGCAGAAACTGCTGGACAATGCCGGATTGGTGAGCCACCAGCAAGCGGTGGACAAGGCAACGGAAGAGTACCGCAAATGGCAGGAGAACACGTTGTCACCGGTGGAGGAGGCGTATCTGGAGACGATAAAAGCGTTGGCTGCGGAGACGAAGGGGAAGAAGTGAGAGCAAGTATGGAGCAGAGTCTTGCGACGCAGAAGGAGATATTAGAAAATATTAGATGAGTTTATTGGAGTTTGATAGGTCCAAAATGGCTAACAATGATCCAAAGAGATAAGATAATCGCAGAAAATTTAGTAAAAATAATAAATATTCGCGAAAATTTTAGTAAAAGTGGTGATTTTATTTGTTTATTCGCAAAAATTTTACTACTTTCGCAGCGGATTCTAAATTAAATATTTGTGACATGCAACGCTTATGAGGAACCGGAGAATGCGCGACTGATTTATAAAACCGATAAAGAAGAAAAATTATGCATATAACATTGATTGCAGGGGCGAGGCCCAACTTTATGAAGATTGCGCCGCTGATACATGCCATTCAAGCGGCACAGCAGCAAGGAAAGAATGTACAGTTCAGGCTGGTGCATACCGGACAGCATTATGACAAGAACATGAGTGACACGTTCTTCGAAGAACTCGGGATTCCTACTCCGGATGTGAACCTCGGTTGCGGCGGCGGTACACAGGCAGAGCAGACGGCGCATATCATGGTGGAGTTTGAGAAAGACCTGTTGGCGCATCCGACAGATATAGTGCTTGTGGTGGGCGATGTGACCAGCACCATGGCTTGTTCAATTGTCGCCAAGAAACTGAATACCAAAGTGTGTCACGTGGAGGCAGGTATTCGCTCTTGGGATCTGACGATGCCGGAGGAGATCAACCGTATGGTGACGGATAGTCTGGCGGATTATATGTTCACGACCTCAGAGGTGGCGAATGAAAACTTGCAGCGTTTAGGTGCTATTTTAATGGAAAACAAAAACAAAGAAAACACGCATTCCACCAGCCTAAACGGCCTTGAGTGTAATCAGCCACAGACACTATCAAGCGAGCTTGCAGCGTCAGTAACTGCTAACACTCCAAACCCGTTGTCCCAAGAACAACCGGTTGAATGCTCACAAAAACAAACGAAAACAATTCTGCAGCGCGTGTGGTTTGTGGGCAATGTGATGATCGATACGCTGCTGGCAAACAGGGCTCGGTTCCGCAAACCGCAGGTATGGGACGAGTTGGGGCTGCATGAGAAAGAGTACATCGTGATGACCATGCACCGCCCGGCGAACGTAGATGAAGAGAACCATCTGCGCTCGCTGATGGAACAGATTATCACGAATGTATATGGGCTGCCTATCATCTTCCCGATTCATCCGCGTACCGCCAAGATATTCTACAATCTATGGGGTGATGAGGAGGCATTGACAAAGCGTTTCCCGAACCTCCATATCGTAGAACCGATGGGGTATCTGGAGTTCAACTATCTGGTGGAGCGTGCGAAAGCGGTAGTGACAGACTCAGGTGGAATCACCGAGGAGACCACTGTCATGGGGGTTCCGTGTATCACGTTGCGCGACAATACCGAGCGGCCGGAGACCTGTACCATCGGTACGAACGAGTTGATCGGTACCGATCCGGCGGCTATCAAACCGGCGCTGGATATACTTTTTGCCGGGCAATGGAAGAAGGGTGCCATCCCGTCGCTTTGGGACGGACATACCGCCGAGCGGATAATTGAGATCCTCGCAGGGCTGGAGTGAGGGAGTGAAAGAGTGAAAGAATGAAAGAATGAAAGAGTGAAAGAGTGAAAGAATGAAAGAGTATGGAGGCAAAGTATTATTATAAAAAGTTGGAGGCATATAAAGAGTCAAAAACTCTAGTGATCATGATCTATAAGTTATTGCGAGGGTTTCCTCGGGAGGAGACATACGCTTTGTGTGATCAATTACGCAGAGCCGTGGTGAATGAACTAAATGACGTTACGCAGCAGATCAGACAAGTAGCAGCGCTTTTGTCAGGTATGCGAAATAAAGCGCTTGAGCGTATCCTTTAAACTTTAAACTATAAACTTTCAACTTTATAATCATGGATAAAAAATTTGTAGTAACCATCGGTCGGGAGTTTGGGACCGGAGGACGGCAGATAGCCGTGGAGTTAGCCAAGATACTGGGTGTGGAGGTGTATGACAAAGGACTGCTGAGGCAGCTGGAGGAACGGTACAACATGACCCAGGAAGAGCTCGATAAAGTCAAGGCAATGAAGAAGAGTTGGTGGTACGAGACCATCTCGCAGGATCTGTACAACGACGAGGAGTTCATCGTGCGGTCGCTGGCGGAGAAAGAGTCGTGCGTCATCCTCGGGCGGACAGGGTTCCATATCTTCCGCGATAACCCCAATGCGTTCAAAGTGTTCCTTATTGCAGACAAGGCGTTCCGCCGCGACAAAGTGGCGCGGAGGTTGAATATCAACGAAGGCAGTGCCGATCTGCTGATTAACAAGGTGGATGAGGCGCGGGAGAATTTCACCCATACCTTCAGCGGCAAGAGCCGGTACGATGCGCGGAACTACGACCTGGTGCTGAATGTAGCAGGGCTGGAGCCGAAACAGATTGCCGAGTTCATCGCCGAATGCGTGAAGGAGAGAATGATGAAAAATGAAAGATGAAAAATGAAAGATGAAAAATGAAAGATGAAAGATGAAAGATGGAAGTAGTATTACTTGTTTTGGCGTTTATATGCCTGGTGGTAGGTATCATCGGGTGTATTGTACCGGGGCTGCCGGGCACACCGGTTGCGTACGCGGGTTTATGGATTGCGCAGGCAACAGAGCGTGTCGATTTCAGTTGGCAGATGTTGCTGGTATGGGGTATCGTGACGGTCGTAGTGTCGGTGCTGGATTATGTGGTGCCGGCATGGGGCACGAAGCAGTTCGGCGGAACCCGATACGGCGTATGGGGCAGCACGATTGGTGTGTTCGTGGGCCTTTTCGCCGGGCCGTGGGGAGTAATCTTAGGTCCGTTGGTCGGCGCTGTAGTTGGAGAGTTATTAGGTGGCAAAGCGGCGGCTGAGGCTATCCGCGCAGGGTGGGGCAGTTTCATTGGTCTGCTCTTCGGCACGATCCTCAAACTAATCTGCTGCGGACTGATGACCGTCGCGCTGATTCAAGCGGTATGGTAGAGTTTCGCGTTTAGAAACCGGAAGGGATGCAGAAATGCATCTCTTCTTGTGTATGGGGATGGAGGAAGGTGATCTCCGCGGCGTGGAGGAACAGCCGCTCTGCCGGAGTGCCATAGAGGCGGTCGCCGAGGATGGGGGCATTCAGTCCGTCGGGATGCGCGGCATGCACACGGAGCTGATGCGTACGACCGGTGAGCGGGTAGAAATCCACCAGAAAGATACCATCCTCCCGCTGCTCACGGATAGCATAACGCGTGATAGCCGGTTTGCCGTGTTCCCTGTCCACCATCTGACGAGGCCGGTCGTAGGGGTTTGGCAGGAGGGGAAGGGTGATTAAAGATGAAAGATGAAAGTTGAAAGATGAAAGATGAGAGTTCTTATCTCGGCAAAGCCTCGAACGATCGGCTGAAGCCGTATGGAAAGTTGAAAGGTTATTGGGACGGACGAGGGCTTCGTAGCGTTTGAGGATATCGCGGCGCTGGAAATAGGATTGCAGAACCCTGTAGGTCTCGGGATCTTTGGCGAGGACGAGGAGACCCGAGGTGTCCTGGTCCAACCGATGCGCCGGTTGCAGATAGGCCGGTTGGTGTTCAACTGCCAGAAACGAAGCAACCGAAGGCTCGTCGTTCTTGCCGGGTACAGAGAGTAGTCCGGAAGGTTTGTTCACCACCATCAAATACTCGTCTTCAAAGATAATCTCAATCTGCCGGCAGAGTGCCTGAGTCTGCTTGGTTTCCGGCGAAGGGTCCATCTCCAGCCCCGAGAGCATATGACGAAGGATAGGTACGCATTTGCCGGAGCACGGGGCATAGAATACTCCTTCCTGCCTAATCTCCGTATGCGAAGGAGCTCCCACCCAGAACTCAGCCATCGCCACCGGCTCCAACCCATGCACAAAGGCATATTGTAATAACTTAGGTGCACAACACTCGCCTGCACCCGAGGGAGGAAGGGAAGTTAAAGTTGAAAGATGAAAGTTGAAAGATGAAAGAGATGAAAAATACTCGTCGGGCGGAAGGATAGGCGGGATATCGGCAAAGAGTTCCAAGAGGTTCTTGGACGAACCGGAACGGTTGAGAAAACGATAGTTGGCAAACAGCAGTTGCTGTAGCCGCCGGGACTCCTCACGCGAAGTGCCTACAGGCGGCGTCTCCATCTCATAGACCGGCGGCACAAAACCCTCGTGGTGGTACGAGCCGTCGAGTTTGGCAGAGAAAGCAGCGAGATAGCCTCCTTCATACACTAATACGCCGAACATCTTTCCCTGCCGGTGCAGTTCGCTCTCCGGGTGTGCATTCATATAGTCATGCACGCGGGAGATGACAGCTGCTGCCGCCTCTTGCGCCAAAGGATGTGGAGGAAGTGTGAAAGGCGATACCATGGGTCTTGCTTATAAATCGGGTACAAAATTACAAAAAATCTTGCATATGTCAAAATAATTTTGTAATTTTGCACGCAAAATTGATCCGAATGAAGCTGTTGCTGGTTATATTGTCCGTAATGAGTTTTACCGTGCAGACTAAAACGTCGGTGTCCGTAGATGGTGCATGGCCTTACGATATGCAGGTAGAATACAATAATACCTATCAGAAAGGCGATGTGCGTAAAGACGATGTTGCGGCATTGATGCTTCGCGAGTTGGGCGGAATAACGGTTGAAAAAGTAGAGGTATATGTGCGCTCTAATTCCGCCGGAGGAGCCGGTGTTTTTGAGGTACGGGCGAATGGATATACCGTGGGACAGAAATCCGGTACATTCAAAGAATGGACGGGCGCATATGACAACCGGACCAACCACCCCGTTACGTTGGTGTCAAGCAATGTGCCGAATGTGTACGATTTGACGATACAATTGATAGGTGCAGCCAATTCGCTGCACATAGAGAAATATGTCATCACGTACGGCAATGCACCTGCAAAATCCGTGACGTTCATGCGCGGTGACAGGGTGTATGCCACTATGACAGAAACACAAGGTAACGGAGGAATTTATCTGCCGAGCGTACCGGATAGCGCTGAATGGAAGTTCCGGGGATGGAGCGAGACGGAGTTCTGGCACAGCCAAACGATGCCGACCCTCTATCCGGCAAACGTACAATGCTACCCCGATGAAGATTGTACACTCTGGGCGGTATTTGAATACAATACAGGGGAACAGGAGGCAGGTTATGCAACCGTACTGACAGACGGCGAGTACCGGTATGTAAACAACGACAATAAAAAGGTCATTACCGGCGTGCCGGAAGAGGGAATCATAGGAGACGCTGTGCTTAATCTGTCGGATGAGAAACAGGTCTATTCATTCCGTTTTGCGGACTCAACGACAGCCTATATTACCCATACGCAAACCGGCACGCCGATAGGTTATTCCGGTACGCAGATGGCGATCAATAGCGCGCCGTGGAAAGTCTATCACGAGGGCGAAGAGACGATTTTCTATATCGAGAACAAAGGTAAGATATACGTGTTGTGGCCGAATATTCAAATTGACGCAGGTTCTACCAAAACATACGCCGGGTTACAGCAAGTATATTCATTGTCCTCGCCGATGCGGTTGTTGCCCGTAATAGAAGAAACGGGAGAAGCGTATTTCACCTGTCACCCCGAAGTCCCGATGGGAGTGGAAGAGGTGAAGGATGAACGGACGAATGAGTTAACGGGAGAACGAGTACTGATGCACCTCGGTACCTATCAACTGAAGATTAAGAACGGAAAGAAAATCATTGAATTATGAAACTACTGATCATCATAGCCTCTTTCCTGCAGGCTCTTTTAGCAGGAGATTATAACGCCAGGACGCTGAGCGCGGCGGAACAGGACAGTGTATTAGGGAATTACGAATTACAAATTACGAATGATCCGTCTGTCAGCACTCGCTACCGGCTGGAGAGCGAGGAGGAAGAGGTCATCTTCCGCCACTCACGGATAGCCGACTGGTATGTGACAGACACGCTGCACCATACGCGCAAGCAGTTAGGCGCAGGGATGAACTTGGGTAAAGTGCGGGACGCCGTGATGAGTCCGAACGGTCGCTATGTCGCCTTTGCCAAAGACAATAACCTCTATATCCATAAGTGCGATTTCGGTACTGAAGTGGCGGTGACCAAGGACGAGGACACGGATATCATCAACGGTATTGCCGATTGGCTGTATGAGGAGGAGTTCGGGACGACCGCTCTCTTTGCCTGGAGTCCGGACTCCAAACAACTGGCGTTCGTGCGGCTGGATGAACACGAGGTGCCGGAGTTCAGTTGGCAGACCTATCTGGGAACTCAGACCGATTATCCCCAGTATCCGGGTAAAGAGAGTTTGAGGTACCCGAAAGCAGGGTGCCAAAACGCCAACGCGTCTGTCTGCGTCTATGATGTGGCTACCAAGGGGATTGTGAGAATAGAGCCTACCCCCAACCCCTCTATGAAAGGAAGGGAGGATTATTACTACCCGAGGTTGAGATGGACGGAGAGCGGCGAGTTGGTCGTACTGCGCGTGAACAGGGACCAGACGAAGATGGAGGTGTTCGCATGCAATGCCAAATCGACCGTCTCGCACCTGTTGTATAAAGAAGAGAGCAAGCAGTATTTCGTCGATTATAGTCTCTTTGACGAATGGAAATGGCTCAGCGACGGACGGATCATTGTCCTGAGTGAGAAAGACGGTTGGAGACGCGCGTATTTGTATGATGCGCAGGGCATGGAGCAGAAGACACTCACGCCGGAGGGAATAGATGTAACGGCGGTTTACGGTGTGGATGAGAAAACACAGGTGCTATACTATCAGGCAGCGCCGACACCCGCTACGCGGCAGATTTATGCGGTGAACCTCAAGAAAGGCGAAATCGCCCAACTGACTACTAAAGAGGGCACCCACGCAGCCCGTTTCTCTGCCGACTACAAAAAGATGATCGATTGCTACCAGAGTTTTGAAACTCCGAATAGATATACGCTCTATAAAGTCGAAAGTCGAAAGTCGAAAGTCGAAAGAATAGAAACATTGCTGAGCAATGACTCGCTGGCAGAGGCATGGTCAGAGCAGGGTTTGCCCGAACCGGAAATGATGAAGATACCCAACGGCAAGGGGCAGGAGCTGGAGGCAATGCTATTGATTGACCGCTCCGCTAAAGGAACCAAGACCGCTACGCTACAGGATAAGAGACCTCTCATCGTGATGCACTATTCCGGGCCGGCAAGCCAAAGAGTGCTGAATCGTTGGCGCAAGAAATTTGAGTATGATTTGGTAGCAGAGGGCTACGCCGTGCTGATTGTCGATTCCCGTGGTGGAGATTGCCGTGGACGGGCATGGCGCAATGAGACCTATATGTCTCTCGGTCAAAAAGAAGCAGAGGACTTGATTTCTGCGGCTAAGTATATGGGCGCGCAGGACTACATCGATGCCGACCGAATGGCAATCATGGGATGGTCGTACGGCGGGTATCAGACCCTCTACACAATGAGTACCAAGGGGCATCCTTTCGTAGCTGGCATAGCGATTGCCCCCGTTACGGATTGGAGATTGTACGACTCCGCTTATACCGAGCGGTATATGAGAAGACCGCAGGTGAATGCCTCCGGTTATGAGGAATCCTCGCTGATGAATCGAGTCGCAGACCTGTCCGGGAACGTGCTCATCATCCACGGAACGGGCGATGACAACGTCCATTTCCAGCAAACCATGCAGTATATCAATGCGTTGGTACAGGCGAACAAGCAGTTTGAGATGCAGGTCTATCCGGACGATAACCATTTCCTGAGGAAAGGCAATAACGCCATCCACATGCATGAACGAATCCTGCGATTCTTAAGCTCCAATTTGTAATTTAACATTTAAATTTAATAGTTATGAAAAAGTACGCTTTAGGTATTGACTTAGGTGGTACAGGCACCAAGTTCGGTTTGGTTAACGACGAAGGTCAAGTATTACGCTCCAGCTCTATCCCGACCCAGCAATATCCGGATATTGACGAGTATTGCGACGTGCTCTGCGAGGGGTTGAAGAAACTCGTAGCAGACGAAGGACTGACGATGAGCGACATCGTGGGAATCGGCTGCGGTGCCCCGAACGGTAATTTCTACTCGGGCTGTATCGAGCAGGCACCTAACCTGCCGTGGAAAGGTGTTGTGCCGTTTGCCAAACTGATCAGCGAGCGGATGGGAGTCAAATGTACCATCACCAATGATGCCAACGCTGCGGCACAGGGCGAGATGATCTACGGCTCCGCACGGGGCATGAAGAACTTCATCGTCATCACCTTGGGTACCGGCGTAGGGTCGGGTATTGTGATTGACGGCAAGTTGCTGTACGGTCATGACGGATTTGCAGGTGAGTTAGGCCACTGCAAGGTCGATCACAGCGGAAACGGACGTCTCTGCGGTTGCGGTCAGAAGGGTTGTATCGAGGCGTACGCTTCGGCTACCGGTGTAGCCCGCACGGCGAAAGAGATCGTCACGGCAACCACTCAGCCTACGCTCCTGCGAAACGTAGCGGATATTGATCATATCACCTCCAAGGATGTGTACGATGCTGCGGAGAAAGGCGACTTGGTTGCCAAAGAGATCTTCGATTATACGGGTCGTTTGTTAGGTGAGAAACTGGCGGATTACGTTCATTTCTCCTCTCCGGAGGCTATCATCCTCTTCGGTGGTCTGACCAAGGCGGGGCACTGGATCATGGATCCTATCCGTGAGGCGCTGGATGCGAACCTCATGCCTATCTGGAAAGGCAAAATACCGGTATCTATCTCTATTCTCAAAGATAGCGACGCTGCTATCTTAGGCGCTTCTTCATTAGCTTGGTAAAACCTATCCGGAATATATTGCAGAGTTTGTACCCTTATGGTACGTTTACCGTCCCTTCTCCCTCCCTTTTAGGGGAGGGGCGGGGAGGGGCTGTTGCTTATCTTACCTTCGATGACGGACCTATCCCCGAGGTGACGCCAAAGGTGCTGGAGATTCTGGAACGATACGGGGTGAAAGGGACATTCTTCATGGTTGGCGAGAACATAGACAAGCATCCGGAGGTGTTCGGACAGGTATTGAGAGGCGGTCACGCGGTCGCCAATCATACCTACAACCACCTCAAAGGATGGCGCTGCAGCCTGAACGACTATATGGCAAACGTGGCGAAATGCAGGGAGGCAATAGAGCGGCATTCGACAAATATCAAATCTTCAAATCTCAAATTATTTCGGCCTCCGTATGGCAAGACCTGGATATGGCAGCGCCGCGCGCTCCTCAAGGCCGGATACACCGTCTATCTGTGGGACATACTGACGCGCGATTATGCCAAGACCCGCACGCCGGAGGCCATGCTCGCGCAGATACAGCGTGAGACGCGACCCGGGAGTATTATCAATTTCCATGACTCCCTCAAATCGAACGAGCGGATGTTGGAGGTCTTGCCGAAAGCCATCGAGTGGCTGCAAGGAGAAGGATATGAATTAAAAACGCTGAATGAGGAATAAAATCTATTATATATTGTTCGGCGTACTGCTGTTTGCGGGTTGTGCGAACAGGGGTATAGGGCCGCAGGGAGGACCGAAAGACTCGATCCCTCCCAAACCTCTCTATTCGGAGCCGGAGATGGGAGCACTCAATTTCAACGAGCATACGATAGTGGTCACTTTCGACGAATACATAGAGCTCAATAACGTGATGTCGAACTTGATGATGTCTCCGCCGCAAAGCACTCCTCCGGATATCAAAGCCCGCGGGAAGAGACTGGTGATAAAGTTCCAGGACACGCTCCGCGAGAACACGACATACACGATTGATTTCGGCGATGCGGTGTGCGACTACCGCGAACGGGTGCCTCTGCACGGCTATTCGTTCTATTTCTCCACGGGTGACCAGATAGATACATTGGAGTATAGCGGCAGAGTGTTTGACGCCGGGAACATGAATCCGCTGAGCGGTATATTGGTGGGAGTGCATCGGAACATGGCGGATAGCGCGTTTGAAAAAGAGCCGTTCCTGAGGGTGGCGAAAACGGATAGCGCAGGGGTCTTCCATATCCGGAACCTGCATGAGGGATCGTACCGCCTCTATGCGCTGGATGATGTGAGCCGGGATTACAGACTGACGGTCAGTGAGGCGCTGGCGTTTGCCGGCGAGCCGATCCATGTCGCGCCGGAGGCAGATACGGCTCAAACAGATAGTTCACGGACGGTAGCGGCACAACCGCTCCCGCCACTGTTCCTCTTCCGGGAAGAGCAGCAGAGACTGTATCTGCAGCGCACCACGCGACCCGAGAGGCATAAGATCCTGATTGCGTTCTCCGCCTCGCCGGATAGCATGGCTCAGATCCGTGCTACCACAGACAGCCTGCATTATATCACCCGGTTCAATGCCAACCGCGACTCGGCCACCATATGGCTTCTGGACAGTATGTCCATTGCTCAGGACTCATTATTCTTCGAGACCCGTTACCGCAGGACGGACAGCCTCTACCGGCTGGAATGGGGGATAGATACCGTGCGGGCGATATGGCGTGCGCCGCGGATGAGCGCCAAAGCCAAAGAGACGCAGGAACGCAAAAACCGTAACCGCAGGCTGGAACTCAAATCCAATGCCCGCAAGGGATTTGAGATCTTCGATACCTTGCAACTGCGGTGCATCACCCCGATGGCTGCGATAGAACAGGATAGTATCCACCTCTTCGAACGCGTCGATTCGATACTCAAACCCGTGCCGTTCTCTATTGCTGAGCATGATACTTTCCCGATGAGTATTGCTTTTGTCGCGGACTTTAAGCCGAATGGCAAATACGAACTGCGCATAGACAGTGGCGCTATCCATGATATCTACGGCGTGACGCACATTGCCGGCAGCTATCCGTTTCAACTCAAGGCGCTGACCGATTATTCCACGCTCCGCGTCAAACTTTTGCCGTCGGTCCATAACATGCGTATTCAGATACTGGACACGAAAGACAAGGTCGTTCGAGAGCTTCCCGCAGAGCCGGCAGGAACGCTCTTTGAGTACCTCAAGCCGGATAGCTACTATCTGAGGTGCTACGAGGACAGGAACGGTGACGGCAAATGGACCACGGGAGCCTGGGCGGAGAAAAGGCAGCCCGAACCGGTATATTATTTCCCCGAGAAGATACAGACCAAATCCAATTGGGATTTCGAGGAAGAATGGGATTTTACGGCGGTTGGGCAGACGGATGCCAAACCCCGGGAACTGATCAATGCATCGGCTAATGGCAAGAAGAAGTAAGGTTTTCGATTACGGGTTCATGATGTGCGGTCTGCTCATCCAGGTGGCTACTTTTCTGATAGCCAACCATGTAGCGGGCCTTGCGAGTGCCACGGGGTGGCTGTCGCTCGTCAGCGGATGTCTGGGCGTATGCTCGGTTTGCTTGACGTCTCAGGGAAATATCATGACTTATGCCTTCGGTTTCGCCCAAGTCTTCACTTATACCTATCTCTGCTGGACGCAGCGGTTCTATGGCGAGATAGGTATCAATCTCTATTATTTCGCTACGATGATCTACGGCGTCTATGTTTGGCGCAGCCGGTTGACGGATACCGGGGACGGAAAGGTCGTCGTCCCGCGGCGTTTGTCCCTGCGTACATTGCTCATCATCGCTGTGGCTACCATGCTCGGGGCGTGGCTCACAGGGTGGGGGTTAGCCGCATGGACGGATGATACGCAGCCGTACCTCGATGCGTTTACAACAATACCTGCGCTGGTGGCACAGGTACTGATGATTCTCGTCTATCGCGAGCACTGGTTCATATGGCTCGCGGTGGATATACTGAGTGTGGCGTTATGGCTCCGTGCGGGAGATTATTGCATGGCGGCGCAGTACGCTTTCTGGTGCGCCAACTGTCTCTACGGCCTCCGCCGCTGGCAGTCCTTCACCCATAACCTTTAGCCTCTAACCTCTAACCTCTAACCTATAACCTCTAACCTATAACCTCTCATTCGGCATCTCCAAGGTATAGAGGATCGCCTCGTTCTGGCGCACGGCATTACGTTTCTTCTGCCCCGGAGCGTAGAGGAAGGTCTCGGCGGTAACGACTCGTCCGTTCACTTGGTCCAGACGGGTCAGGCTCACAAACGGACCGCCCATCGCTTCGCCGTCCAGGATCTTCCACAGACCTCTCGTCTCCATCGCGTAGAACCCTCCTACGGAGTCTCTGAGCGCGGGCACCTGGCGCGTCACCGGCGGGAAATGTTTGTACTCCGTGCCCATGTGGCTGCCTTCCACCTGGGCGGATACGAGTTGTCCCATCACGGCATTGCGCATGGCGATGATAGAGTCGCCCGAGAACTGCTCCTGCGCCGTGTACGGATAGCTATAGACGAGCACGTCTTTCCGCATCGGTCCCTTGTTGTTGCAGCACCAGAGGACATCCACCGAATCCGCACCGTTTTTCATTTTTAATTTTTCATTTTTAATGATAATATAGTCCTCCGGGATAAGCATGTCGTAGCCCTGTCGGTTCAGTATCGCGCGCGCGTTCTTATTTGTATTCGCGCGGTAGAAACGGATCTG
>OCVV011082105.1_pt1 | contig 13193 bp, 17 predicted proteins | sample 1539721 | NCBI WGS metagenome assembly OCVV01 (sample SAMN02144230, study PRJEB22623) | gut metagenome | biome: sheep rumen | host: Ovis aries | place: New Zealand
GTATTTTTATTAGGACAGTTGTGAAAAATAAGCATTAAAAAAGGCCCTGACGGAGCAGAGCCTTCATCGGGTTAATATAATAACGATCAGACGATGTAGCTTATGCAGAAGTTACCATTTGTAATTTCTGATCCGCCATATACATAAGTTGAAATTTCGCCTGCAGATGTAATCTGATAGCCCTGAAGTGAATCATACTTATATCCGGGTACTCTTGTACCTGTAAGCCATATATTATTCTGAGGTCTATACTTAGCAGGGATACTTGCGATTGTGTAGCCTCTTCCTGCTTCCGGGGCTCTAACTGTACCGAAGCTGTTAAGTACAATAGTTACAACATTGTTACGCTTATAGCAGTTAACTGCACCGCCATATGTAGGGATCGGAATATAATCGGATTCAGTTGCAGATATAGCATCAATGCGTGCATTAGCAGCTGAAACAGCACCATTAGTTGTTGCTATCTGTTCATCAACAGTAATACGGGCCCAGTTTGCTGATCCTGTCCAAGGTCCCGGGGTTACAATTGCTACAGTACAAACATACAGAAGGCTGTTGTACATTACTTTCTGTCCGACATTATATACTGTAGTAGGATCAAAATTGGATTCAATTGAAGCAACAGCGCCGCTGCCTTTTGCATCTGCAGCAGCTGCAGCCGTAAGGGCAGCACCTGCATCACCAATTGCCTGAGTTGCATCACCCTGAGCAGCATCCGCATCAGACTGTGCATTATAAATTGCAGTATCGATATCTGCATATGCGTTGTTTACATCCGTAAGCCAAGCAGGCTTATCACCTGTAAGGAACTGCGGAAGGTTGTAGTGAGTAGTATGGTTAGTATGTGCCATGTTATTTCCTCCTTATGTCATACTAAGAGATTTTTGCCGTTAAAGTCATAATCATATGCTGTAAGATTATAAGCATCATAAGCGCCTGCCGTAAGATCAAGAGCATCATATTCACCGGCTGTAAGAGAGTTTTCAGTATGGAAATATGTAACGATATCAGTTACAACATTACGAACATCCTCATATGTACCTGTGATCGGGTTGATCATCATGGTATAATCGAGGACTTCAGCATCAATATAGTCCTTAGCATCAGCAAGGGCCGTATTGGCATATCCCTGCGCAAGCTGATCGTAATAAACATCCTGATTATCGATATAGGTTGTAAGAGCATTGATCTGAGCCATAACATAGCCCTTGTATTCTGTTGTGATCTCTGCTTTAAGTTCAATGAGCTGACGAGCAATTTCAAGGTTATTTGTCTCAATAGCTCTGTCGATCATCGACTGGATGTAATCTTCCGTAAGTACCTCGATCTTGGAGAACTCTTCAACGATATAAGCAGTAGTAGTCTCCAGCTCCTTCATCTTATTGATGATCCAGTCAAGGTTGAGCTCATGAAAATCAGTATATGGAAACTGATTTATAAAACCATTAGCCATAAGTGTTTACCTCCTTCCCTTTAATATACCATTATGCAGAACTCCTGAGCAAAGAGATCTGCAATATGTTCATACATATTCCAACGGGCAATGTCGAGCTCTGACTGCAGCATCTGCTGAGATGTTGTAACACCGATATTACCGAAGAGTCTTGCCTTATGGATATCAGTATAGTTATCAGTACCGTTTGCTCCGGCATTGCTTGAGAAGCTGCCATTATCGGTGACTGTTCCGGTATTGGTAACAGTACCTGTATGAGACTCATCCTGATCAACGACATCCTGAGTAGTACCTACATAGTTTGAGTCATTATATGCCTTCTCTGAATGAGTTGTTGTAACATCATTTGTATCTGACAGGTTATTTGTCATTGTGAGGTTATCTGTTCTTGTATTGCCGTTATTTCCGCTCTCATTACGGGTATTGTTGAATGATCCGGAGTGAGTATCTGTATACTCTTCTGTTCGGTCATAGTTGTACAGAGGATCATACTCGATATCCAGAGCCTTAACCCATTTCTCAAAAGTGCGGTAATTCTTCCTTGACCAGATATTGACAGCTGCAGTAAGGAAGTCGGGATCAGAATACAGAAGCTCAAACTCCTGACATCTCAATATGATAGCTCCGATCAGAGTATCTTTGTCGATACCTTCGGGCAGCTGCATTGTCTCAAAGACAGAATGTTCGGGATTAAGATAGTTCTCAATTCCTATCAGAGTTATCTTCGACTGCGACATTTACAGATCCTCCTTCCTTCTTTTCATAAGTCAGCTCGGCCTTGATATCAGTACCGAACATCTTATTAACGAGCTTCAATGAGCTATCGAGTGTAGCCTTCCAAACCATGAGACGGGCTGTAGCATCTTCCTGCCTTGATTCAGCTTCTGCGGTAACGAGTCTCTCCTTCTTGTTATAAGGAAGAGATGTAATACCTATCTCTGCATCAAACGAGCTCAGAAGTGTGCTGCGGTCCATGAGCATGTCAGTAGTCAGATAGCTGTTCTTGACATTAGATCTGTCGAGGAATGTAAGAGGATTTTCTTCCTTCGTCTGCGGATCCATAGCAAGGAGCGCATCATCATAGACTACGGCAGGATCCCCGGAAGCTATCTTGTCAAACACCTTTTTGAGTGACTCAGCTGCGGCCTTATTTTTTGCACCAAGGAGCCAGACGAGCTTGCTATTGACTATTGAGGTATTAATGCCGGAGTCGAGCATTGACAGGAGCATAGCATAATAGGATATGATGTCCCATATACCGAGATAGTCCGGAGTCAGCTTGATAAGCTCGCAGTCATCATGAATAGTAAATCTTCCAGACATGCCCTTGAGCTTTGGGTTGGCTACGATGAACTCAACAGGCTGATAATACCAGTCGAAGCCATTTAAGGCTCCGGGCTGGAAAGTCAGTCCGAACTTTTCAGAGTAGAATACACCGACATATCCATAAGCAAAAAGGCACCAGTAGAAAAAATCTCTTACTTCTCCCTGCCATGTCTCAGGTGTACCTGTAAAATCAATGGTTGATATCGCTCTCTGGAATAAGGACCTCTGCCAATATGCGTAGGTCACGGAATTACAATATTTCAACATGCTCGGCTGAAGATGTCCGGTTACATTGTTGATCTGTTCATAATTCAGCGGTGTATATCCAGTAGGTCTGTGATATTTCTTAGCCATTAGTTTATCCTTTCTATGAATCAGGCCCCGGCTCATAGCCGGAGCCCTCATCATGTTTTATAGGAAGTTATGACAGTAATCAGTTCATAACGAATACTACAAAGTTCTCTGTAGGATCTCCAACAGCGCCCAAACCGAAGTCAAACCAAGTATTGACATAGTTCTTACGCGCTTCGGGGTAAGTCGTTCTTGCTGCTTCAAACTGGAAGTCAGTAAGGACAGCATCCTTATCGAAGAGAACACCGAGTACATAATCGGAAGCGAACTCATAAGCTGTATCAACAGTAGTCTGTCCGCCTGTGATCATATTCTCGAGCCAACCCGGAACTGTTACCTTGAAATCAACAGCAACCTTGTCGGAGTCAGCGAGGGAGAATGTCTGCCAGAAGTCAACAGACTCGAACTGCTCGGGCTTCAGATATTCTGTATTGAAGATCTCGGGCATAACCTGAGCCTTGGCCTGCTCCCAGAACGGAGTATACATCATGAAGCGCTGCTCTGACTTGGGTGTATGACGGAGGATATAATGATCACCGTCAGCCAGTGTGAGCTTAGGAGCTGCATGATAGAACAGGGATCTCTTTGTCATCATGTTTGAAATAACCTTAAACTCAGAGATGAAAAATGCGAGGAACTCCTTAAGGTATGTAGTCCTGAGCTGTGCGCCCGTGTAGGATGTACCAAACCTTGCATTGTATGCTGCAGTAAGATCTACAACAGTACCAAGAGTCTTGATAGCAGAGTTAGCATCACCAATAGCACCAGCGATAGCCATACGGGAGAGCAGGGTTGTTCTGTTGTGAGCTTCCTTGCGCTGCTCGATGTCATTACCCTTTTCTGTGAGTACACCTGCCCAGAAGCGAGCCCATTCATCTTCTCCTGAGAATGCGATCTTGATCTGATCCTCATAACGGGTGATGCAGTCCTGCCATACGATGCTGTTGGCAAAATTCATCTCGAGAGGGTGTACAGGATGCTGCTCATACTGATCCTTAGTACCTGCAGGGTTTTCACCGGAAGCATCATTACCGTAACCGTCAGCAAAGTTTGTCATCAGGTCAGTATTGAATGCACCGGAAGGAAGCGCCCATGTAGAGTAGTAGGAGATCTTCCTGATCCTGTTGTTGAAATAACCGGAGTTGATAGAATCGATAAGCCAGAGCGGAGCCTTGTATGGTCTTGTCGCTGTGAAGAGACGAGCACCTACAATAGTCAGCGCATTGAAGATCTCATCTGTCGAGTAAGTCATTGCGATCTTGCCGGCATCCATGAAACCCTGTGCATCGATAACAGAAAAACTATCCTGACCGGTCAGCTGAGCCATGACTGCATTCATCAGCGCATAGCCGTCTTTTCTGTTGATAGACATTTTGTAGTCCTCCTTTAAGTTTTATATAAGTGCTTCCTTACATGAAGCTCCTTACCATGTCTGTAAGTGACTCCTGCTCTTTTGCTTTAGCTTCAGCAGCTGCAGGAGCCGAGTTGGAATGTACATTATCCTGCTGTAGCTTTGTTACCTTTGCTTCCGCTGCATCTTTTGCCTGCGTAAGCTGTGCAAGCTGTTCTTCCTTTTCCTTGATCTGAGACAGAAGCTCATCCATTTGTGCCTGCATCTCGGGTGTAATAGACGGTGCAGGAGCAGGATCTTCTGTTTTCTGCTCTGCTTCCTGAGCTTCATCTATTGCAGCGAGCTCATCGATGTCCTTCTTACTGTACCCTTTGGCCAAAAGCGCCAGAGTATCTTTCAAACCTACCTTTGCCATAATGTCATACCTTCCTTTATAAAAATTAATAGGACTCTTTGCAGGCCTTCAGGGTCTGTCCGGGATCAGCGGAACCTTGGAAAGCCTCCCCGGCTATGTGATCCTCTCCGAAGCTAATCGGAGCCCAAGGAATATATTACAGTCCTATTAATTGTACTATTAACACAAATAGGGGTAAACTTCAAGTTATATGTTATTAAACTTACGCTTATGCTGCGTATCGAGGATCTTTAAGGTAACAAGTAGATTATCACGGCCCCCGTAAGGCTCTAATATCTGATATATTTGCTGAGCATAAGCATAACGGGTATCAAAGTTTGGAACTGCAGGACCTTCATAACAGCCTAAAAAGGCCATAGTTGCATAAGTCAATTCGTCAATAGTCTTGAATTGAGCCATTGATAAACGGTCAGCAGTACCATATTCAAGCAGACAGTTTTGAGCTATTGAATAAGCAACAGGGTAATCTGTACTTGACCAGTATGACCTCCATAGAGGACTATACCATTTACTCAGAATGTCATTATCAAATACATACAGCTGAGCAAGTCCGTCATCTGGTGAAGCTCCTACAGTCTGCTCAGTTGTTGATAAGTTTGGTGCATGATTCGGAATACCGTTTAAGTAGATATACTGAGATGCAGGAGTAAACTGCATAAGGCCATAACCGGCCGCATAGTTTACGGTATTATTTTGCCAGCGCCAAGGGTTAAGTCCTGACTCTGCATATATATTACCGAGCATCCCGGATATACAAGTTTTTGTATATCCGAGAGGACTAAGGTAATTATATATCATATATATATTGTTAGTACCTTCAGCTGAGCTAATATTATAACCGCCTGAAGGCTTAGCTACAAAAGGCATATGTACTCCTTATTCTATAAAGAAGCCGGAATTGAGCATAGCATTTATCTGCTCTGATTCAGCTGCCATTGCTCCGATCTGAACATCAGCGCCCTGACATACTGTAAAGCCTGACAAAGTGTTCAATGTCTTTGTTTGATACAAGGGCCTGCCGAGCTCAGTATTATTCGTACCTACACATTCATAGAACTTGGCATTGAGATATGAAGTCGAGTGCATAGACATAAATGAGCCATTTGCACCTCCGCCTGATAATGTAGGATATTGGAGTCTTACAGCATCAAACGCCATTGAGCCATAGTTCATTACAGTACCAAGTACACCTCCGGCAGCTCCTACGGCTGAAGCAGGATTCATTGCAGCACCTGCTATCTGCAGAGCTCCGCCTGCTGCCGTGAACTGCATGTTGAGGTTGTTCTGGATCTCTCCGAGCATGTCTCTTGTAAGCTGTGATACCGTAACAGGAACACCGACCTGAGCCGTGCCTGCATATATCATGACATCAGTAGATGAACCTCTTACAAAGAGCTGTGATACACCTGTAGCGCATTCAGTCCTTATTGTGATAGTAAGAGTATTATCATCAATAAGAGATGCCGGATCCAAGGGAATAGTACCAAACGGCCCAAAGTACAGCTCATAAGCTGTATAGGGTGCATTATTCATGTACTTGCCCCTTGATGCAGCCTGCGGATGCTTCGGAATATTTACAGTAAGATTATCGGTATGTATCATTGTGCCCTGAGTAAGTCTCTTAACAGATCCTCCGGCTACCTCGATATCATAATATCCGAACTTCACATGATTATTTGTAGTAAGAGCTGCGTTTTTGTCAAACGGCAGAAGGATGACAGAATTGATATACTGCATCGGGTTTACCAGAGCCTTTTGTACAGCTTCAGAATATTCTGCTGTCTGTATACCGTAATGTTGAACATCCATGAGATAGTTTACGAATGTCTGACTCTCATTGTCATTCATCCAATAGTAAACATTTGAGCCTATCTGCTCATTATTTGTCTGTGATCCGATAACATCTCCGGCAATACACCAGACATAAGAATGTCCGTTTGTATATGCAAACGGATCTGTTATAGATACAAAAGTACCGGACTCCTTTACTTTCGAGATATAGGCTGTATCAAGGATATACTCATCTCGCTGAGAAGCTGACCGTAAGACATAATGAGATCCGGAAAGTATCGGAGTCTTGAATGTAGCCAGAAGGTCACATCTGCAGCTTATATACCAGAAATTCTGATGTGAGCTTATATCATCAATAAAGTAATACCTGCCCCATTCAGCTACATAGGCATAATTATTTCCTATAGGATTACCTCCTGAGAGCTTGAATGTAGGATGCAGAAGAGATGTATCATCAAGCAGGGTTACATCATAAGTAGATGCAGCACTAAGCTGTGCAGCTGTCGGCAGCTTTGTACTGTTTACCTTCTTCTGAAGATTAAGCAGCTTTAATGTAAAGGCCATAATATATCTCCTTACTTAATATCTTCGAGCTTATCGGATAACCTGTTTATTAACCTGTTTATTGCTTCCGTGCAGGCTTTGATAGCTTCCCTGTTCTCCGCATTGCTTTTATCGTACATCTCAAACATCTTATCAACATTCTTCTGCTGCTGGTCGAGCATATGTTTGCAAAAGTATGCAAGTCCTATACATGCTACGATCGGGAAGCCGAGAGTCGATATCATCGTCATTACTTCATTCATTTTATTTCACCCCTTAAGATCTTATTCACAAGGCCCTGTATGCGGTTGTAGTCATAGCCTGCAGCTGCTAAGTTATGCCTTCTTGTCTGTCCGTTACCATATTTGCCCCGGATAACATCCTTTGCTACCTTGATCTCCTGATCAGAATAGCCTGAGTTATTAGAAGGCGCAGGAGACGGTGCCGGAGCTGATACCAATGCAGGATATGCCGGGCGGCAGATTCCATATACTGTAGAACTTGAAATACCATAACTGCCCCTTGCTACCTTATTACCCTTGTTACCCTCTATCGTGATATATTTGCCGTCTCGAACTTCCTCGATGATACCTACGTGCTTATTTGAGTTGAGGAAGATCACATCACCGGGCTGACCTGTTTTCTTATCGACCTTGTAACCCTTGTCCTTCATATAGCCCCATAAATACTTGACACCTGCAGCGCAGTTATTCTTGGGTGCAGGACAGCCTAAGAAAGTCCTTGCCGGATCAGGTCCCATTACCTGACAGAATAACCAGCAGATAAAGATAGCACACCATTCAGCGCCCTGCTTCTTGGTATTAAACCATTGCCATGCTTCCGTATCGAAATACTTAGCATACTTTGTCCTGTTACCTGATTCCTCAGCATACCCTATCTGTGATCTTGCGAGATCTAATATCTTTTCTTTCATGGTAATATACCTCCTTTATTACCTGCATAATATCACAATTATTTATGGAATAATATAAGGCCCTCTCCCGAAGGAGAGAGCCCTGATAAGTAAGACATTTCCGGAGCTTAAACAAATACTAATAAATGGAAACACCGGGAAACATAGAGAATAATTATGAGGTTACTTCATAAGCTCCTTTGTCTGTCTTACGATATCAGCTACATGCTGGTTGGTGATAGGGAACCATACACGGTTATAATACTTATCACCGACCTTATCAGAAGGGAACTGTACCAGATAGATAACATCTCCTGCCTTGTACTTATCTCCGTTCTTCTTGACTGTCACTTCCTTGAGGATGCAGCTCTTGATCTGCACTCCGTTTACATCGAGGTCGATCATGACGATCTTGTCATTCTTCGTTGCTCTCGCTGCGAGGACCTTAACCTCATAGCTTCTTGCCGTTGCCTTAACTTCCTGATCTTCTGTACCAAACATAACCGGGTACCTCCTGTAAAAATATATATCCTCAGCTGTCGCTGTTAGGACCTCCTTTAAAGTTTTGAGTAGAACTTCGGAAAATTATCTACTTGCTCCTTAAGATATTCAGATCCTTCACCGGCTCTGCTGCCTGTATGAAGAAACTCATGAAATTCATCACCTTCCATTTTCCCGATAGACATTGAAGATTTACCATATAGAAAACCTGTATATCCGTTATCAGAATCATATCTGATAACAAGATTTGAAAAATCAGCCATATTAATCCTCCAAAAATTTGAGATCAGCAACATCTGCAGGAGTTGCAAAACAATGAACTTCAGTGACTTCAACAATATCCTTCTTAAACTTCAGCTGCTGCTTCAGTTGAAAATTATCACCCTGTAAAGACTTAACCTCACACTTGAGATCATAGATCTCCTGCTTGGCATCCTCGTCATAGTAATCAAACATGACTCTGTGAATAGCAAACATCAGCACAAAACCGCAAAAGAAGCAAACAGCGCCTATCATGAATTCTATCATTCTTTATATCCTCCTTTTCCAGTTGCCTTAAAATACAGATCACAATTTTCGCAAGGCTTGCATGTCGGGGCATTGTCGATAGTACTCATTACACAATTAAATGTGGCAATATCAAAAGTCAATTCCATATTGATATGTGCATCTTTCAAAGCCGTTTTCAAAGCATCTGCATCAATTAAACGCATATCAAACCTCCTTGCCGTTTACAACCTTGCAATAGTTCTGATATGAGCAGTATCTGCAGGCCTTCTTATAGTCATCACGATATACGCAACCCTGAATAGAGATCATAGCGATCTTGTTTACCAGCATCTGAATATATGTAGCATCTCCGGGAATGCGGTACATGATGCTGTCCTCTGTCTGGGACTCAATATAAGGAATAAGCTCATCATACTTCGCTACTGCCTTAATGAAACGGTCAAATTCCTCATCCTTGTCCTTCTGCATGTCCCTGCCGACAGCATAATACGATGTCTGCGTAAAGCTCGAATAATTGATAGATGTTCTCATAGATTTATACCTCCTGTTCTCTATGTATTATTAAGATAGCATTATACAATGTATAATGCAATGTATAAATTATTACAATTATATTACACGGCAAATATCTTCCGATAGTTCATGATCAGGTCATACATGGAATACTTCTCAAATTTCATCTTATCCTCGATGCACTCTACCCGGAGCTCCTGACCATGATCGATAAAAAAGAGCTTCTGGTGATTCTCTTTATTGAGATCCCATTCATAGCTGAATGGTCCCTGCGAGCTGCACATATAATACATACCGTCTGACGGCCTGCGATATATATACATATCCTTGCTCTTGTAATGTATCTTGTGCAGGCATTGCATATTCTTAATAGACATCTTCTTTACATTAGAAAAGTCATTATTTGCGAACTCACCGAAAAATGCCTTTTGAGCCCAGCCTGTACCCTTCATAAGACGATACATACCGGAATGCAGCTCATCCTTGGTAAGCGGTATCTCCTGCTGCGTAATGTAATGCAGCAGCATACCTCGCTCATAGTTGTAATAATGAGACTGTTTTCTGAAGGCCAGCTCCGCCATGTCATCTACTATCTCGAGCTCATTCGTGACCGGAGTTGAGATCTCTTCTGAGTTGGCAAACAATGCGAGCCTTAATCTCTGTCCTCTCTTTATCTTGTCTCTCATGACGGTCATTACAAAGTTAAGGAATGTCTCACCCTCTTTGCGCCTTACGACTTCTGTTGCCTGCGGTACGAACTCATCGAAGCAGATCCAGGAGGAACGGGAGAGGTCGCTTCCCTTTACTTTCGACACTCTATTTAAGCTCACGATCATGCCGATCGGAGCGCCTACGGGCTTACCTTCCTCATTGCAGTCATAAAAGCCTGCTATTCCCTTGTCGATAAGATGCGGTTTGATATTCCAGCCGAAGTCACGGTTAAGAGGTACAAAAGGGTCCGTATCTATCTTCATGTCCGGGTTGGATGCTCCGGTACAAAGAAGCTCTACATCGTCATTTGTCCTCTTCATATAGATGAAGAACTGCTCCGAGTCGACCATATACCGGAGGAAGCTGTATGTCTTACCCGGTCCTCTTCGGGACCAGACTACAAAAGTACCTGCATCCGGAAAGTCTGCTACATCCTTGCTGAAATGGTAATAGCCGTCATTATAATCTTCTGTTGGTGACTTAGTGATCATAGATGTCATAATTCTCCTCTCCATAATATTCAAAGTAATAATCGTCAGTCATTGTATACTCGAACTTTTCTACTGCATCGAGCTCATAATCACACGGCTGCAGGTCTATTGAGTCTCCGATCTCGTTGCCGAACTCATCCTTATATATGCCCTTGTCCGAGAATATATAGAAATGAGTCAGCTTGCCTGTAGTCTCTCCGTCAAATATGAAGCCCCTGCAGAAGTTATTAAGATCATCCTTGAGACATTTTGCACCTGTTTTCTTCGGTACACCTGCGACCGTGATATGCAGCTCATGATCGTCAGCTCCTCTTCCGGCATATCTCTTGGATCCGAGCACAACAAATTCCTCATACTCGGAGTCAGGCTCTGCTACTCCGAGCCAGTATTCTTTGCCATTTACCTTGACAGCTCCATAGCCATTTGCCCTCAGAAGCTCCTTACAATGATCATTATATTCTGCTATCTTGTCCTCATTCCAGTCATCAGAATAGCAGCTGTCGGTATCTGAGTAATACCAATGCGGAGGATATGCGAGCTTGCCCTCGTCATTGTAATAGCAGTTGACACACTTACCCAATTCAAAGAGATTCCGGAACGCATAAGCGGTACAATATGTACCTATGGTATAGCTCAGCACGGTGTTAGGGTTTTTAAGGAACTTCTCATACTCCTTCTGCATGTCCTGATCAAAGTCCTGCCTGTACTCTCCTGACTGATAGAATGCGGTATCTCCTTCTTTATTTATCTTATACTCGCCTGCTTCCGTGACTTCAATAAAATTCTCACGGACAGGCTTCTGGACCGTGAGACCGTACACACTATTAACACGCATCTTGGACAGGGTATAGTTGACCGGATCAGAGTCCTTTGTTGGCTTCTTCTCGCACTTGTCAGCAAACAGCTCATAGACATAATCGGTAAACCAACGGGGCAGATAGTCCTTCTTGGCATACTCGACCTCGGTACATTTGCACTCATCCCAGATATACTGGTCAGCCAGTACCTCGAGATCTATATCACATATATACAGGTTGACATAACCGGCCTGCAGGATCCTTCCGTTATCTATGCGCATATTGATAGTCTGCTCACACTTGGAAGCCTGAAGGGCAGGCATAGGAAAATATCTGTCCTTGAGCCGTATGTTGACAAAACTTATCTTAAATATAAATGCGTATCTGTCATTGTTACGCAGGATGTATTCCGGATCTATTGTCTTATCCATAGGTATAAATTTGCTGCATGGATATTTGTATGCCAGCAAACAGAAAGGATATGAAGATGCAAAGTCACGGCACTTGGTTATCGTATCAGCGAGGATATCAGAGATATAAAAGCGGTTTGCATGAGAATATCCGCCATGATAGAGCTTCATGAACTTGATCAGCTGGTCGAAGCTCAGAGCCTGTCTCTCGAAGTCACGATGACCGTTATGATTCTTTGCCCTCTCCCGGACCTCTTCTCTTACGATGCCCGTTGCCGTATAGACAATGGTATTAATATTCTTATGAAGAGATGTACAGAACGCATCAAGGCACTCTACGAGCGCCAAGGTATCATTCTCGATATATTTCAGCTCGGCTCTGGTAAACTTATGGTCCTGATCTCTGATCTCGTCATAGTCCCATGATCCGACAGCCTTCTGGTGATGTACATTAAGGTCCTTGGCCCATTTTTCGAGCTTGCATTGAGACAATATCAAACTATCTTTTAATATAATGCCGTTATCAAAGCCCAGCATGATCGGGTAATGCGGTTTGGTGTTGAGCTCCTTTTTGGGAGTACCAAACTGCTTGAACAGGAACAGGCGCAGGAAGGTATAATCGTAAGCAAGGTTATGGAAGAAAACATACATCTCATCTCCGGGCAGCGCCTGCTTGATTAGATCTAAGCATTGCATCATCTCAGATGGCTTATTGCCGTACAGAGTCACGATATTTGTATTATAGGCCCGGATCGAGATAGTCCATGCGCATACATGGTTAGGTAACGGATCCTTAGATATCTCATGACTCTTGGATGTTTCCGTGTCAGCTGAGATTATTACATCATTCCAAGTACCCTTCTGAAACTTGCCCTTTTTCTTGTAATACATGATATTCCGGGTAAGTATCGAATAATCGAACTTATCCCAGATCATCATGCGGTATCTATGATGCTTTTTTATATAACTGCTACGGATAGCAGCTATCTTATAGAGCTTATCTGTCATAACTTCCTACTTTATTATCAGATAAAGATATTGTTTACATTAATGCCATTCTTAAGCGCACGGTTGATCGCATCATTGAGGACCTCATCATCCGTATACTGAGCGAAGT
>OCVV011125269.1_pt1 | contig 13190 bp, 7 predicted proteins | sample 1539721 | NCBI WGS metagenome assembly OCVV01 (sample SAMN02144230, study PRJEB22623) | gut metagenome | biome: sheep rumen | host: Ovis aries | place: New Zealand
CTGAACGACAACTGCCCTGAAAAATACCGCGGACTCAAATGCCCGGAAGCAAGAAAGCTTGTCATCGAGGATTTGAAGGAACTCGGTCTTTACAAGGGCGAAGAAAAAATCAAACATTCCGTGGGACACTGCTACCGCTGCAACACCGTGGTTGAGCCTTATTTAAGCGACCAGTGGTTCGTCAAAATGAAGCCGATGGCCGAAAAAGCCCTTGCCGCATGGAAAAACGGAGACATCGTGTTCTATCCCCGCAAATGGGAAAACACATTCACTCACTGGATGGAAGGCATAAAGGACTGGTGCATCAGCCGTCAGCTCTGGTGGGGACACCGCATTCCGGTGTGGTACTGTCAGAAGTGCGGAGAGATGATTGTTTCCCGCGAAGACCCGAAGTGCTGTCCCAAATGCAACGCTCCCGAATCCGACCTGCAGCAGGATCCCGATGTGATGGACACCTGGTTCAGTTCATGGCTCTGGCCTTTCGGAACTTTGGGATGGCCTGAAAAGACAGCCGATCTTGCCGAATTCTATCCGACCACGGCCCTTGTCACTGCATACGACATCATCTTTTTCTGGGTGAGCCGCATGGTGATGGCAGGTCTTGAGTTTACGGGAAAAGCTCCGTTCCACGACATTTACATCCACGGTCTTGTGCGTGACAAACAGGGACGCAAGATGTCAAAATCCCTTGGAAACGGAATCGATCCGCTTGAAATAATCGACATGTACGGTGCCGATGCCTTGAAGTTCACTCTGGGCTATATGGCCGCACAGGGACAGGATGTTCTCGTTGACAAAGACAGCTTCAAGATGGGAAGCCGCTTCTGCAACAAAGTGTGGAATGCAAGCCGCTACATCCTTGGAAATCTTGAAGGCAGAAATCTTGTGCCCGTTGCCGATTCTGATTTGACAGAACTTGACAAGTGGATTTACAGCTGTCTCAATCGTGCAGTGGAAACTGCCCGTGCCGCATTCGAAAGCTACCGGTACAACGATGGTGCCTCCGCACTTTATGAATATTTCTGGAACGAATTCTGCGACTGGTACGTTGAAGCCACAAAACTCAGTTTCCGCGGTGACGACGACAATGAAAAAGACCGTGCCGCTTCTGTTCTGCTGAATGTAATGGAAGAAAGCCTTCGTCTGCTGCATCCCTACATTCCGTTCGTGACCGAAGAGATTTACGGAAAGCTCCCACTTGAGGAAATCGTGGAGAACCGGAAAAAGGCCGGTGCGCAGAAAATCATTTCCTCGTCGGTCTACACAGGCCTTCTGGTTGATGCCCCGTATCCTGAAGTTCAGGCCGACCGTGCAAATGCCCCGGTTGATGAAAGATTCGATGTGTTGAAGGATTTGATCCGCGGCATCCGTGGTCTCCGTGTCGAATGTGGACTCGATCCTGCCTCAAAGCTGCATGTTGCGGTAAAAGTCACAAAAGGCTCGTCTGCGGAAGTCATAAAGGAAAAGACCGATATGATTGAGCTCCTTGCCGGTGTAAAGCAGATTGACTTTGTGGAGTCCTCTCCCGCCAAATCAATCGGAACCGTGGGAAGCGGATTCGAAGCATTCCTTCTGGTTGACGAGGGAATCAACACCGAACAGCTCAAGGCACGCTTTGAAAAGGAAATCGCCGCAGAGGAAGCCTCCGTTAAAAAGAGCGAGGCCAAACTCAACGGAAACTTTGCTCAGCATGCACCTGCCGAAGTGGTTCAGGCAGAACGCGACAAAATGGCCGAAAGCAAGAGAAGAATCGAAAAGCTTACAGGCTATGTGAAGAGTCTCTAAGCGTTTCATAAAATCAAGCTGCTTTCAGGAATTCCGGCTTTCAAAGGGGGGTTCTGCAAGGCGGCTTGACTTTTTTCCTCGAAAAAACAGAAAAAGTAATAAACCTGGATTCCGGCACGGAAATCAGTTTGTTGAAAGCCGGGCTGTCTAAAAAGAATTGTCATGCTGAATTTATTTCAGCATCTCTCGTGAAAAGGAGATCCCGAATCAAGTTCGGGATGACGGTAGCAGCAGGTTCGGATTGACGGGGAAATCATACTGAACGAGGCTGTGTCATGCTGAACGTGTTTGCATGCAACCGAATTCAGCATCTCTTGTGAAAAGGAGAGGGACTGACCAAAAAGTATTGTCATGCTGAATTTATTTCAGCATCTCTTGTGAAAAGGAGATCCCGAATCAAGTTCGGGATGACAGTAGCGGCAGACCCGGGATGACGGTAGCAGCAGGTTCGGAATGACACTATGCAATGAAGTTATCGGACAATCCCCATGACACAAAACTGATTTCCGTGGGATTCCGGAATTTTCGGTTGATTTAAAAAATCCCCTGTGTTATAATGTACCAGAGGAGTACTAATTGTTTTTTGGATTTTAAAACAGCTTTTTTCCTTGTGCGGAGTGTATCTCTGCAATTTATAAAATGTGCATATCCTGGATTAAATGGTGGAAAGCTCTGAACTTCAGTTTTTGAAAAATACTGACGATTCATTTTAGAGATGCCCTGGTCTTTGGGTTTGTCGTTTTAGGCTGATTTCCAGGAGGATTTTTATGTCAGAGTCAATCGATCATGCAAAATTTGAGGGGAAGATTTTTTTCCCGCTGATGATGTCATTTGCGCTTCCGTCTGTTCTCTTCGGTCCTGCCGCATTGTTCATCGGAGCATTGAATTCAAAGGAGTATCTGCATACTCTCACTGATTTTTCTATCTGGCTTTATTTTCTTATCTGCGGTATAGGAATGCCTTTTGCCCTTTATTCATGGTTCCGCAGTTGCATACGAAAATATGACGGCACGAAAGAGGGCGGCATAAAAGTTTTGAAGGATGCAAAAGTCTTTTTCATATTCCCTGTTTTGCTCATTGTTTCAATTCAGTTTATTTTGGCCTGGCAGTTGTTTTTCCGTGCCAATCAGCGCGGTTTCGAATACATTCTGTTTGAAGGACAGAGCTCCTTCCGTTGCTGGGTATCCCTTCTTATGGGACTCACCTTTACGATTGCAGTTTCTTTCTATCTGACATTCCTCGTCAATGTGGAAAAATCACTCAGCTGGGTTCCGACCGTCAGAGGCCATTACGTCATGCACATTCTGTTCAGAAACACAATCATCATCGTTTCCTGCGTAATCGGTCTTCTTTGTCTTGTTATGAGTTCTCTTTTTGTTCCGGCAAACCTTAGGGACATGAACAACCTTGTCTGGGCGAAAGTGCTTCCTCTCTGCGGAGTCGGAGGTTTTGCGACCGTTTTCAATATCTACAACAGTTTCAAGGCCCTGAAAGACGGTATCAGCGAAATAAACGAATTCACCGGAAAACTTGCCGAAAGAAACTATCAGCTTGAGCCTATGCCGATCACCGCCCGCAATGAGCTTGGTGATTTGATGGGAAACATCAATCTTTTCCACGATACTATGGAAGATTTGTTGAGGAACATGAAGAATTCCGCTGTGGCCTCAATCCGCACGGCAGGCACTTTGTCTCAGAATATGGACCATGCAGGTGAAAGCGTCACGAACATCACTTCGAGCGTACAGAGCGTTGACATGGAGATGGAAAATCAGGCTGCGGTTGTCGATGAGTCCCAGGCTTCCGTGAACCAGATTCTTGGCCGCATCCGTGAACTCAACGACAGCATCGAGGGACAGGCCGCCTGCGTGAACGAGTCTTCCGCCGCTGTTGACCAGATGGTTGCAAACATCAATTCCGTGACTCAGGTTCTCGAGAAAAACGCCATCGCGGTAGGGGAGCTTGGGCATGCCTCCGATGAAGGACGCGGTGCTGTCAGAAATGCAGTACAGGTCGCGGAAGAAGTCATCAAGCAGTCTTCGGGGCTTATGGATGCCTCGAATATCATTCAGACCATTGCAAGCCAGACGAACCTTCTTGCCATGAATGCCGCCATTGAGTCAGCACACGCCGGTGAGGCCGGAAAGGGATTTGCTGTTGTTGCCGATGAAATCCGCAAGCTTGCAGAGCAGTCAAACAAGCAGGGTAAGATGATTAAGACCAGCCTTAAGACTTTGTCAGGCTCCCTTTCCAATATTGCAAGCAGTATCACAGAGGTTCAGGAAAAATTTGACATCATCTACGAAGTGGCTCAGACTGTGAAAAATCAGGAGTCCGTGGTTATGAATGCCATGGCCGAGCAGAACGAAGGCAACAAACAGGTCCTTGAGGCGATGAGAAGCATCAACGATTCAACCAACATGGTAAAGGACGGTTCGAACGAAATGCTCAACGGTGCCGAACAGGTTGCACTTGAGATGAATAATCTGGCCGAAGTGACAAGACGCATAAACGAAAGCATGTCTTCAATCTCTGCCGATGTGAATGAAATCTCGACGGCTATGGATTTGGTGTCTCAATCCTCAGCCAAGAACCAGCAGGACATCAACTCACTGGCCGCAGAAATCGGTACATTCAAGTTGAAGAACGAATAGAAGATTTGTGGAAGTTCCGGTCTGCGGCAGAATGACAGTGCTGCGGATTGGAATGAGGTCTTCTTTTCGGCTCTTTTTTGGATTTCTTGATTGGAATTCTGCTATCTACTATTGAATTCTTTCAAAAAAAGAGATATTCTATAAGTATAAAATTTTCTTATATATAGGAGTAAAATTTTTATGGCTACAGTAAAAGTTGCTATTAACGGTTTTGGCCGCATTGGCCGCCTGGCATTCCGCCAGATGTTTGATGCAGCAGGTTATGAAGTTGTTGCAATCAACGATCTTACCAGCCCCAAGATGCTCGCTCACCTTCTGAAATATGACACAGCACAGGGTGGTTTCGCAGGAAGAATCGGTGAGGGAAAGCACTCAGTTTCTTACATTGATGATGTTCTTGCAGAAGACGGAAAGACTGTGAAGGAACCCGGTGCTATCGTTGTTGACGGTAAAAAGATTACCATTTACAAGGAAGCAAATGCTGCCAACCTGCCTTGGGGAAAGATTGGTGTTGATGTTGTTCTTGAATGCACAGGTTTCTATGTTTCAAAGGCAAAGTCACAGGCTCACATCGATGCCGGTGCCAAGAAAGTTGTTATTTCAGCTCCTGCCGGAAACGATCTGCCCACAATCGTTTACAATGTGAACAACAAAACATTGAAGGCTTCTGACACAATCATTTCAGCAGCTTCCTGCACAACAAACTGCTTGGCTCCTATGGCTAAGGCATTGAACGACTTCGCTCCCATCCAGAGCGGAATCATGAGCACAATCCATGCTTACACCGGCGACCAGATGATTCTTGACGGTCCCCAGAGAAAGGGTGACCTCCGCCGCTCACGTGCAGGTGCACAGAACATCGTTCCGAACTCAACAGGTGCTGCAAAGGCCATCGGTCTTGTTATCCCTGAATTGAACGGAAAGCTTATTGGATCTGCACAGCGCGTTCCCGTGCCGACAGGTTCAACCACAATCCTTACTGCTGTTGTCAAGGGCAAGGACATCACAAAGGAAGCCATCAACGCTGCAATGAAGGCCGCTTCAAACGAGTCTTTCGGATACAACGAGGACGAGATTGTTTCTTCTGATGTTATCGGAATGCGCTACGGCTCACTCTTCGATGCAACACAGACAATGGTTTCAAAGATTTCTGACGACACCTATCAGGTTCAGGTTGTTTCTTGGTACGACAACGAGAACAGCTATACAAGCCAGATGGTTCGCACAATCAAATATTTCGCTGAGTTGAAGTAGAATCAATTCTGAGTTGATGAAAGGCATCTGCATCTGCGGGTGCCTTTTTTTGTTTATTTCCGTGAAACTGTTCGTGAAAAAAAAAAGACCGGGAATGAAACCCGGCCGTTGCAGATTCCTGCTGGAATTTTATTTGTCTGCCTTGTGTCCGTGGAACTTGAAGATGGATTCTCCTTTTGCGTTCACACTGCGCACAAACTGTATGTAGCAATTGTTTCCCTGTGTGAAGGCTTCCGCCAGATTCAGATAGGCAGTGCAGTCTTCGAATTTCTTATCTTCATAAAATACTTGCGACATTAGAATTGTGGATTCATACACATCGCTGGGCTTTTTTGCAAGTGCCATTGATTTCTGGAAATATTCCTTTGCAATCTTTTTGCTGCCTCCCAGAAAACCGGGGCAGTAGAAATACCACTGTGCAAGATTTCTCCATCCGTAGGAAAAATAAGGATCCAAATCAACAGCCTTCTGGAAATTGTCGCGCACACTGTAACCATATGTAAATGCGGTCTTAAGGGGCTCCAATGCCATATAAACCGATGTTACGCTTCCTGCAGAAAGATAAATCCACTTGTCAAGGGACTCTTCCTTGTGTGCTTCAAGATAATCGGCGGCTACTTTGGTCTGCGCACCCAACAGCTTAATCAATTCCTTTTTTGTGTTTGGCATCTGAATCCTGTATGTGTAGATTTCGCAGTCAATCAGATTCGTGAGAACCATCTGCTCCACTTCAGTCAAAGAATCAATGTCTGCCTGGTTGTCTGCAATCCATTTGTCAAGCAAATCGAGAGCATCCTGCGGTGTGTCAGACGCAGAAAACGGAATCTTCTGCTCCAGAAAATCCTCGATAACAGAAATCGACTTGTCGGAAAGTTTTACATCTGCAAAAGCGTTTGAAACCCCGGCTGCCAAAACAAGGGCTGCAGTCAAAAAAATCTTCTTAATCATTTTCATAATTAATCCTCAACTTTGCGCATTATATAGATTTTACGCTCTGATTACAAGTGGTTTTAAAAACTCAAACCTTCTAATCTATAGACAATTAAAATAAAAAAAGGTTTCACGAAAATGAATGTCAAAAGAACTCTTTCATTCATTTCCCTAGACTAATTTTCTTCTATAATATATACTGTGATTATGGGTGGAAAAACACAAAAAACGGCATCTGCTGCAGCAAAAACTGCCGCAAAAAAAACTGCCTCTAAGAATAATGATTCGCGGACTACAGCAAAATCATCCGCAACTGTAAAGAAATCAGCGGAAGCGAAAAAGACCGTGGCAAAAACGGAAAAAACTCCTGCAAAATCAACGGCAAAAGCAACGCCAGTAAAAGCGGTTCCCGCAAAAAAACATGCGGTCAAAGATTACGATGAGTCACAGATAAAGCATCTTGACGCATTGGAGCATATCCGTCTGCGCTCAGGAATGTATATAGGAAGACTTGGCGACGGCTCAAATCAGAACGACGGAATCTACGTGCTCCTGAAGGAAGTTGTCGATAATGCCGTGGACGAATTCATCATGGGTTACGGCAACCGCATAGATGTGGAGGTGATTGACAACCGTGTGAAAGTCCGCGATTACGGAAGAGGAATCCCCCTTGGAAAAGTCGTGGAGTGCGTGAGTGAAATCAACACCGGTGCAAAGTACAACGACGATGTGTTTCAGTTCTCTGTGGGCATGAACGGAGTCGGTACAAAAGCCGTCAATGCGCTTTCGTCATATTTCCGTGTGGTCTCGGTCAGAAAAGGCGAGTGCACCGAAGCAGTCTTTGAGCGCGGAAAACTTGTCTCTCAGCATACAGGCAGACTCAAAAACAAGCAGCCCGACGGAACCTATTTCGAATTCGTTCCTGACGTTGACGTGTTTGGAAAATACAGTTTCAATATGGAGTTCGTGGAAAAGAGGATTTGGAATTACGCCTATCTCAACACGGGCCTCACTCTCCGTCTGAACGGTCAGGATTACAAGAGCGACAACGGTCTTTTCGATCTTCTGAATAAAGAGATTGAAGACACCTGTCTGTATTCCATCGGCAGTTATCAGGGCGAGCACTTGAAGTTTGCATTCACACATACAAATGCTTACGGTGAAACATATTTTTCTTTCGTAAACGGACAGTACACTTCCGACGGAGGCACGCATCTCAATGCATTCAAAGAAGGATTCATAAAAGGCGTGAATGATTTTTTCCAGTCCTCTTTCAAAAGTGAAGACATCCGCGATGGAATTGCGGCCGCGGTTCTTGTGAAGGTGAAAGATCCCGTCTTCGAAAGCCAGACTAAAAACAAGCTCGGCAACACCGACATCCGTGCATGGATTGTTTCCGAAGTTCAGTCCGGCCTTGATGACTGGCTGCACAAAAATTCCAAGGAGGCACAGCTTTTAAAGGAAAAGATTGAGCATAATGAAAAACTCCGCGTGGAATTGGCAAGCGTTAAAAAACTTGTGAAGGAAGCCGCAAAGAAAAATTCCATCCGCATAGAAAAACTTGACGACTGCCGTTTCCATCTTGACGACGGACCGAAGGGTGAAAACTCAATGATTTTCATTACGGAAGGACAGTCTGCAAGCGGCGTTATGACACATGCCCGCGACTCCAATTATCAGGCCATTTTCTCTCTGCGCGGTAAACCGGAAAATATGTACGGTAAAAAGCAGAGCGACATCTACAAAAACGATGAACTCTATCAGCTGATGATGGCCCTCGGAATTGAAACCAGTGTGGAAAATCTGCGCTACTCGAAAATCGTGATTGCAACTGATGCCGATAACGACGGATTCCATATCCGCAATCTTGTGATGACATTCTTCCTTGGATATTTTGAAGAGCTGATTACAAGCGGACGTGTTTGGATTTTGGAAACACCGCTTTTCCGTGTGAGAAATAAAAAAGAAAACATCTATTGCTTTTCAGAAGAGGAAAGGGACAAGGCTCAGGCAAAGCTTGGAAAAAACTGCGAGACCTCACGATTCAAAGGACTTGGAGAAATGAACCCCAGCGAATTCAAGCAGTTCATCGCACCGGAAACAATCCATCTTACGCCGGTTGAAATAAGCCAGCTGAAAGTGATTCCTCAGCTTCTTGCGTTCTATATGGGAAAGAATACTCCCGAGCGAAGAAAGTTTATTGAAAATAATCTGCTTTCGAATTCTGAAATTGATGTTTGATAATCTGGAGAAAAAATGGCATTCGTAAAAAATCTTTTTGACAAAAACTTCATTGAATATGCGAGCTATGTTATCCGTGACCGTGCAATTCCAGATTTGGAAGACGGACTTAAACCCGTTCAGCGCAGAATCATGCATACGCTTTTTGAAGTGAATGACGGATATTTCCAGAAGGTTTCTTTTGTCGTGGGACGCACGATGAAATATCATCCGCACGGGGATGCTTCCATTTACGGAGCACTTGTGAATCTTGCGAACAAGGAAATCTTCATTGAAAAACAGGGAAACTTCGGAAATAAATTCACAGGAGATCCTGCTTCGGCCGGAAGGTACATTGAGTGCCGTGTGCATCCGCTTGCAAAAGAATTCCTTGTCACAAATCCTGCAATTACAAAATATGTTCCCAACTACGACGGTCGTGACACAGAGCCTGAAGTCTACCGCTCGAAACTCCCGCTTGTTTTGCTGATGGGAGCCGAAGGAATTGCAGTCGGTATGAGCACAAAAATTCTTCCGTACAATCTCCGTGAAGTGCTTGAGGCTGAAATCAAATGCCTTAAGGGTGAGAAATTCGATATCTATCCTGACACTTCCACAGGCGGTCTCATCGATGTTTCGGGATACAACGACGGAAATGGAAAAATAATCACGCGGGCTCAGTTCGACACAAGCGACGACAAAAAACTTCTCATCACGGAACTTCCTTTCGACACTGATGCAAAGTCGCTTTTGAAATCAATTGATGCCGCATACAAAGCCGGAAAAATCAAAATCAGCTCCGTGGAAAACTTCACCACAAACCGATGTCTTATTGAAATCCGTCTGCCGCGCGGTGTGTATTCAAAAGATGTGATTGACGCCCTTTACGCCTATACCGACTGCGAAAAATCCATTGCATGCCAGATGCTCGTCATAAAAGACGGAATGCCCACTGTGATGACTGCCACTGAAATCATAAAATACTATGCGAAAAAACTTGTGGCAATCATCAAGGAAGAGTTGGAGTTCGAACGCGGAAAACTTACCGATGAACTTCACGTGCGAACACTTGAACGCATTTTCGTTGAGGAGCGCATTTACAAAAAGATTGAAACAATGAAGACTGCGGAAGATGTTGCAAAAGCCGTTAAAAAAGGTTTCGTGCCTTTCAAGAGCGAGCTTGTGCGTGATGTGAGCGATGAGGATGTGGAGCACCTTCTTTCAATTCCGATCCGCCGCATTTCGCTTTTCGACATCAATAAAAACAAAGAGCAGGTCAATGTAATCAACGGAAGGCTGAAGGAAATCGCCCGGCGTTTGAAAAAACTCACTGCCTGTGCTGTTGAATATCTGCAGGATATGATTGAGAAATTCCAAAAGCTTGCGGATGAGGCTCAGAAGGATGGAAAGGATTTCACTCTGGATCGCCACACAAAAATCGCATCGTTCTCTGCCGTTGATGTGAAGGAGGTCGCAAAAAGAGATCTGCCTCTCCGTTATGACGAAAAGGGCTATCTTGGCACTTCTGTTTACGGCGGAACCGAGGTTTTGAAAGTGACTCCGTTCGACAGGGTTTTCATTATGCGTCACAGCGGAATTTATTCTGTCTGCGATGTGCCTGAAAAACTTTTTGTTGACACTGGAATGTGGTACTGCAATTATGCAGACAAAGAAATTATCAGCAATGTTCTTTTCACTGTGATTTACCGCGACCCGAAGACAAAGTTCTGTTTTATAAAGCGGTGCAGAATTCCAAGTTGGATTATGAACAGAGACTATCTCATCGCACCCGATGGAATGGAAGTGCTTCACGTTGACACAAGGGAAAAGTTCACGTTCACATTGCATTACACAAAAAAGCCGCGCATGAAGATAAAGGAAGAGAGTTTCAATTCTGCGGACTTTGAAGAAAAGGGACACAAGACGCAGGGCATCAGACTTAGCGATCACGAGACCGACAAAGTTGAAGTCGCTTCGGCAGACGGGCAGTTGACGCTTATTTAATCTGACTCTTTGAGTGACTTCGAGAAACTTCTGTTTTTCGAAGCTGCCTTGATTTGGAAAAAGGATTTTATTATGGAAGAAACCGAAAAAACAGTGCATCCTGATTTTAAAATCATGAGGATGATTTTGAATCAGTGTCTTATGAACAGAAGCAAACAGGGCTTGTTCACGTTGCTGCTTAAAACTTTTTTAGAGATTCTGCTTTGTCTTGTTACACTGGTTCCCGCTGTAAGTCTCATAGAGAGCGGCAAACCGATTCTGACAACATTTCTGATTGGAACACTGCTTCTTTTTTTTATTGCGTCCGTTGTGAACAATATGCTTGACTATGGTCTTGCCGTTGTGTTTGCCCGTTTGGTGGAAAAGTCTTTCGTCACAATGGGATTCCTTTTCAATGGATTCCGCGACAAGACAGGAAGAGTTTTTCGGGCATCCGTTTTTTTGACTGCGCTTGATGTGCTTATCTATGTGTTGGTTGGAGTGGGCGTTTATTTTCTTTTTCCAGAAATTGAATTGAGTCTTTCAAATAAGCAGACTGCAAAAATACTATTGCTTTCATTCAGCGTTGTTTCGATAATCGGTTTAATCGTCCATTTCATTTTTTCATTCTCGTGGATTATTCTTTACCGTGACGAAAAGAGCGGGGCACTCAAGGCATTTGGGAAAAGCATCTCCTGTATCTTCCGTCATTTTTTCCATTACCTTGGATTTTATTTTTATTCAGGTGGAAGGGATTTGGTTTCATTCATTTTGATTTCTTTTGTTCTTTTTTTCATTCCCTCCGATGCAAATGGCATTCTTTCACTTCTTGCACTTGTTCTTTCATTTGCCCAGATGGTCGAGCAGTTTAAATGTCTGGTAAGAATGAATTTCGCAACACCAATTTATTTTTATTCGATTTCTGGTGTGATTCAAATTCATAAATCCGATTATGTTCCGCCGCAGGAAACAATTGATTCATCTTCGACAGACGGGACTGCATCTTCATGAAAATCCTGTGTGAGTCTGCCGTTCAGGAAATCGATGTGAAGAATTCGCGTTTTATTGCGGAAGCATTTAACGTTGAAAGTCAGTCTGAGGCAAGGGAAAAACTTCATTCTCAAAAAGAGCGGTATTCAGATGCAAGTCATGTGTGTCATTGTTTTGTTGTTGGACCGAAAGGCGAAACGAATGGAATGAGCGATGACGGTGAGCCTTCTGGAACCGCCGGAAGACCGATGCTCGATGTGCTCAAGGGAAGCGGAATCACGAACATACTGGTCACGGTAACAAGATATTTCGGCGGCACTTTGCTCGGTACAGGTGGACTTGTGCGCGCTTATGGTGATTCTGTAAAAGCGGTTCTTGCTGTATGTAAAACCGAAGAACTGGTGGAGAAATCGACTTTCAAATTTTCTGCTGACTACGGAGCGTATGAGGCTGTCAAAAGATTCTATTCGAAATTCCATATCACAATGCTGCATGAAGATTTTGGAACAGACGTGAATGTCTGCGGTGAAATATGGAAAAGTGAAGAAGATGAATTTTCTGCAGGAATAAAAAATCTTACAAAAGGAAAGTCCGAAGTGATTTTAGGAGGAAAAAAATGCATCTGATTTTTATACGCCACGGCGACCCTGATTACAAAAATAATACGCTGACGGAAAAAGGAAAACGTGAAGCGGACTTGCTTGCCCGCCGCGTGGAAAACTGGCGCATTGATGATTTGTATCTTTCGCCTTACGGACGTGCTCAGGACACAGCAAAACCATTTCTTTCAAAAGTCAAAGTCATTCCTGAAACATTGCCCTGGCTCAAGGAATTTGACTGCAGAATCACCGATCCAAAAACAAAGCAGGAAAGAGGCTGCTGGGACTGGCTTCCGATGGACTTCTACGGTGAAAAGAAATTTTTTGACCGCGAGGACTGGCTTAAATCAAAAGCGATGAGGGGCGGGATGGTCGAAACCCGTTATGATTCTGTCTGCAAAGGTCTTGATGAAATTCTTGCTTCTTATGATTATTCCCGTCACGATCCATGGACTGCCGTTTATAATTGTCTTCCCCATTTGACGGATGAAGAGGCTGCCGTGGACACACATCTTCTGGCGCAGCAGAAAAATCTTGATGAAAGAAACATTGTTTTTGTCTGTCACCTTGGTGTTATGTTTGCAATGATTTCTCACCTTACCGGAATATCTCCTGTCGTTCTGTGGCAGGGTTTTTTCGTAGCACCGACTTCCGTCACCGTTCTGGGAGCGGAGGAAAGAGTGCCGGGGCAGGTTGTGTTCCGTGTGCAGCAGATGGGAGATGTGCGTCATTTGATTGAAGGCGGAGAGCCTGTTTCCGATTCGGGTTTTTTCGG
>OCVV011352263.1_pt1 | contig 13189 bp, 8 predicted proteins | sample 1539721 | NCBI WGS metagenome assembly OCVV01 (sample SAMN02144230, study PRJEB22623) | gut metagenome | biome: sheep rumen | host: Ovis aries | place: New Zealand
ATCCGTATAATCTCTATATTTATATAAAGAAGGAAGAATATTATAATCGGCATCTTCATCATAAGAATAAGACGCTGGTTCATAAGAAGGGGTGTATGGTTCTTCTGAAGAACTACCAAAAATAATTGGAACAAAGCAACTAGTTAATACTAAAGGGGTAATCATTAAAGGAATGATTTTAAATAATCTTTTCATATGATGGCCTCCTTCACTATATATTACCCTATTTCCTCTAAGGAATAATATATTATATTAAACTTTCTAAAAATAATAAAAGGGAAATTTCTTTCCCTTAAATTATGTTTTGATTTTATCGCACTATTTTTAAATAGAACGGAATGAACCTTTCTTAGAATGAAGTCTAACTGAGGCATTTTGTCTTTTTGCTAATTCTTTAGCATATTCAATAGCTTCAGCTTGAGTTGAGAAGGTCTTAACTGCTCTTTCTCCACCTTGGGCTTTAACTTGCCAGCCATTATCATGTTGAGAAATGTGATAAATCTTAGGAGAAGATGAAGATTCCTCTTTCTTAGCTGGAGCAGGTTTTTTCGCTGCAGGTTTTTCAGCTGGTTTTTCAGCAGGCTTCTTGGCTGCTTGCTTTTTAGCTTCTTCAGCCTTCTTAGCTTCTTCAGCTTTCTTTTCCTCTTCTTCTTTTTTAGCTTGTTCTGCTAAACGAGCTTGAACGGCTGCTCTTTCTTCTTCTTCACGTTGAATTCTTTCTTTTTCAGCAGCATCTTCAGCTTCTTTACGAGCAACTTCTTTTTGAACTTCTTCACGAATCTTAGCTTCCATTTCAGCCTTTTCTTGGGCTTTACGTTTAGCTTCAGCTTCTTCTTCAAGTTGTTTTTGACGAGCTGCTTCCTCTTCTTCTCTTTGTTTTTGAACAGCTTCTAAGCGAGCTTTTTCAGCTTCGGCTTTAGCTTTTTCTTCTTCTTCCATTTTACGAGCTTGCTCTTCTTCTTCCGCTCTTTGAGCTTCGTCAGCATCAGCTTGTTCGTTTTGTTCATCAACTTTCTTAACGTTAGAGATGTTAACCATACCGACAATGAAAGTTAAAAGGTTGAAGAGCATAGTGGCTCCACCAGCAATAACTAAGATGAGAGTCCAGATTTGATTTTTATATTCTGGAACTTGCCAAGCATAAGCTTCGCCACCAAGTAACCAAATTAAACCAGCGCCTAAAACACCACCGCCAAAGATACCGGCTAATAATGATGCAGGAGCGGCCAATCCAGCAGTTTTAACCTTGTTATCACCACCACGAATAATATAGGCAAGCCCAAACACGATACCGAGAACAACACATACTAAGAATGTAATGAACCCAATAAGGAAGCCCATATTAGTAAAGTCGAATTTTCCTTCTTCAAAAAATAAGAAGAAACTTCCAATAACTAAATGGTGATAAACCATATAACCAATAGATCCAAGAGCAAGAACCAAGGTTACAATTGCTAAAGCAGTAAGAGCTGTAGTCTTTTTTCTTGGACGAGCCTTTTTCTCATTATTTTCCATAAAAAATATTCCTTTCGAAATTTATAATATATTATATTACATATCATTTTTCTTTTTGCAAATATAAAAAAACTCGGTCAATTCCGAGTATTTTATTCAAATGGTGGATGCTACAGGGCTCGAACCTGTGACCTTCTGTACGTCAAACAGATGCTCTCCCAGCTGAGCTAAACATCCAAAGCTGGTAATTTTGTAATGGTGCCGTTGAAGAGAATTGAACTCCCAACCTACTGATTACGATTCAGTTGCTCTGCCAGATTGAGCTACAACGGCAAGAGACTGATAAAAATAATAATATGAGAGGGAATTAATTTCAATCACTTTTTTTATTATTATTAACTTTTCGTTCAATTAGTTTATAAATAAGGGCAAATAAACTTAAGGATAAGCCACTTAATAAAGCATATAAAAGGTTAACTAACGCCATATAAGTTGAATACACAAAAGTATTAATCCACGGAATCAAGATAACTCCTAAAAGAATAGCCATACAAGCTATATGACAAAGTGATCTAATAAACCTTTTTGAATTAAGAATTTCGGATGGTTTGTTAAAGAAGAAATAAGAATAAATAATAAGCCCAAATGAAAGGCTAGCAAACATGTGACATTGTCCACTACTTAAAACGTCATTTTCATTTCTTAAAACATGTTCAATATTATTAAGATTTATTGATTGATTTGAATTTAATAGTTCACTCATAGGAGCAATTAGGAAAATCATTAATTCAACCACTGTAAATAAAAAACCAATAAGAACTCCCCTAAATAAGACTTTTCGTCCCAAAGATTGGCTTTCTGGGGTTTTAATATCTTTTTTTGTTTCAACAAAATCGAATAAATAGACTAAAAAGATAAAAACTAAATTGATAATAATGAGTTCATTAGAATTAAAAGCAAATCCTAAGCCCAGAATTGGGAAGATGATTGTAAGTAAAAATTCAACAACTAAAATAGGTAGAAGTTCGCTAGCGCATTTTTTAAATGCATTATCGATAGTGGCTTCATCTTTTTCTTTAATAAATAAAGATAAAGGCAAGAACCCTATAGGTAGTCCAATTAAAAATGGATATGAAGCGCCTTTTATAATTGAAGGAACATCAAATTGATGAAGCAAAGAAGAAATAACCACAATAGCAATTGCAAAAAAAGCTAAGGAAATAACTATTTTGAATAAATCAACATAGCTCTTATAAAATGATTTTTCTCTGATTTGAGGATCTTTTACTTCGACAATAATGTGAAGGATAACAAATGCCAAATATAAGACAAACAAGATAAGTCCATCTGAATACCCTTTTCCCATAAAGTATGAGGCAATCAAATTAACAATTCCTGAGAATAAAACAAGCATAGAAAAAGGGCTCACCAAATTCCTAATAATAATTAAAAACAATGAACCCTTTTTGTTTTCCATATTAATATTAATTATCCTTTTTGTTTTTACGGATAATCCACTTAATTAAAACGATAATTTCGTGTGCAATTAGTGGTACGAGTGATAATGATGCAGTAATTATCCAAGCTTCCCAGCTAAGTCTAGCGGTCTTAAAGACATCTCTGACACCTGGAACTAAGATAACAAAGAATTGTAAGGCTACACCTGCACCGAAGGCTAAAGCCATCATCCAGTTCTTATTCTTAAAGACCATAACAAATGATCTTTCAGTATTAGACATACAAACCATGTGAATAAGTTCAGCAAAAGCAAGAGAAGTAAATGCCATTGTTTGGGCTAAATGAATAACGCCTTCATCAGTAACACCTTTAATTGCATCCCAGCTATAAATACCGTTAAGCCAGAAGGCTGATAAGTAAGCGATGATAACTGCAATGGTGATGAATAAACCATGCATAATAGTATCTCTCATACCGCCATGAGCAAAGATACCATCATTAGGATTACGAGGTTTTTGTCTCATAATATCATCAGCTTTTGGATCCATACCAAGAGCAATAGCTGGTAAGGAGTCGGTAACTAAGTTAATCCAGAGTAAGTGGATAGCTAAGAATGGGGTCTTAAATCCAACAATAATAACAAGCATCATAACAAAGACTTCTGCAATGTTAGACGAGAGTAAGAAGATAACAGTTTTCTTGATGTTGGCATAAATGCCACGTCCTTCTTCAACTGCTTTTTCAATTGAAGCAAAGTTATCATCAGTAAGAACCATATCGGCAGCGCCTTTAGCAACATCAGTACCAGTGATACCCATAGCAATACCAATGTCTGCTGCTTTAAGAGATGGAGCGTCGTTAACACCATCGCCAGTCATCGCACAAATGTTTCCATTAGCTTTAAAAGCTTTAACAATTTGAACTTTATTTTCTGGAGAGACACGAGCAAAGACGCGGACTGTCTTACATTTTTCTCTTAATTCTTGTTCGTTAAGTTCATCGATTTCTGCACCTGATAAGCATTGAGAAATATCTGAAGCGATACCAAGTTCATTAGCAATAGCAAAGGCGGTATCTTTGTGGTCACCAGTAATCATAACTGTGGTAATACCAGCAGTCTTAAATGTAGCAACTGCGCCTTTTGCTTCTGGTCTTGGTGGGTCAATCATCGCGGTTAAACCTACAAAGACTAAGTTCTTTTCATCAATCTCTTCTTTCTTAGAATAGCTTAAAGCTAAAACACGTAAGGCTTTAGAAGAGAAATATTTATTGGCTTCAGTGATATTTTTAATATCTTCTTCAGTAATCTTTCTTTCTTTTCCATTATCTAAGATGTGAGTGGTACGAGAAAGAATAGAATCTAACGCACCTTTTGTATAAATAATTGATTCCTTATCATTTAATTTGTGTTTGGTAGACATCATCTTACGAACAGAATCAAATGGTAATTCATCAATACGTGGAGTAGATTTTTCAAGAGCGGATTTATGTAAGTTAAATTGGTTTGCAAACGCAACTAATGCGACTTCAGTTGGATCGCCAAAGACACCTTCATCAACAGTGGCGTTACTACAAAGTGACATACCTGAAGCAAGTAAACGTAAATCAGCTTCATTATTTTCTTCCTTAAAATCTTCAGCTTTATAGAATTTGTTATCACTATAAGCTTCGACAACTGTCATCTTATTTTGAGTTAATGTACCAGTTTTATCAGAACAAACAACGGATACTGCACCGAGAGTTTCAACAGATGGGAGTTTTTTAACGATCGTATTAACCTTAACCATACGTTGAACACCGATAGATAAGACGATAGTAACAACGGCTGGTAAACCTTCAGGAATGGCGGCAACCGCTAAGGCAATAGATCCGAGAATTGCTTCGATCCATTCTGCTACAACAGTTTGTGTTCCGTTAACAAAAATCCAAACAATATCGATTAGAAGAACTAAAACAACAATACCAAGAGTTAAGATACCAAGAATCTTAGATAACTTAGCAAGAACCTTTTGTAATGGAGTATCTTCATCAACTTCATCATCAAGAGATTTAGCAATTTTACCAATTTCAGTGGCCATACCAGTCGCGGTAACAATGCCTTTACCACGTCCATATGTCACTGGCGTGGACATATAGGCCATATTCTTACGGTCACCAATACCAATTGGTTCGCTAAATACTAAGGAAGAATCTTTTTCAACTGGCAAGGATTCACCAGTTAAAGATGATTCATTTGTCTTTAAGTTAGCGGCTTCCACTAAACGGATATCTGCTCCGATTGTGTCACCTTCTTCAAGAAGAATAACATCGCCAATAACTAATTCTTCAGATTTAATCTTAATACGTTTTCCATCACGAATAACGTTTGTTTCTGGCGATGATAATTTCTTTAAGGCTTCTAAAGAAGTTTGGGCTTTGATTTCTTGAACTGTGCCAATCACGCTATTCATGACAACAACAGCAAGAATAATTACAATATCTGGCCAGTCACCAATATTTAAGAAATCAAAGTAGCCTGCTTTAACAGTTTCATAAACCGAAATACCTAAAGTAATCGCAACTGCGGCGAAAAGAACAAAGATCATTGGGTTATTCATTTGTTCAAAGAAAATGCGAATCCATGATTTCTTTGGCTTTTCTTGAAGTTTATTAGGACCAAATTTTTCTAATCTAGCCTTAGCTTCTTCGTTACTAAGTCCTTTTTCTAAATCGGTTTCAAGTGCTTCAACTACTTTTTCATTACTAATAGTTTCAAAGCTGACCTTTTGTTTCATTTCTTCCATTTATCTAGTCTCCTTCTACAAAAAGTTCTTTTTTATATTTCACACTATCTTTTTCAGTGATTTTTCGAATTGGACGGCAAGGATTTCCAAAAGCAACTACGCCTTCAGGAATGTCTTTAACTACGTTTGAGCCCATGCCAATGACGGAATTTTTTCCAATAGTAACGCCTGGGCCAATTGAGACATTAGCTCCAATCCAAACGTTATCTTTAATAGTAACAGGCTTTCCATATTCTAAATCGTGAGAATAGCCTTTGACTTCATCATATTTGGACATTCTTTCTTCAGCAATTAATGGGTGTGTTGCAGTTACAATTGAAACATTATTTGCAATAAAAACATTTTTACCAATACGAACTGGGCAAACATCTAAGCAAACAAAATTAAAGTTTACGTAGCTTCCATCACCAATATAGGTATTAAACCCATAATCAAAATAAATAGGTCCTCTAAGAATAGAATTTTTTCCTAAAGAACCAAGCAATTTATTCAATAATGGGAGTCTTTCTTTACTGCTAATACTGAGTGCATTAAAAGAGCAACAAATGTCTGAGGCCACTACTCTTAATTCTTGAAGCTCTTTGTCATCTGAATCATAGAGCTTGCCTGCTATCATCTTCTCTTTTTCAGTCATACGAAGGATATTATAAACGAAAATTTATAATTTTGTTATAAATATTCAAAAGCGTCATCAATCGTCATTATTTATTAATAAAGAGCACATCACTTGATTAGTATAAAAGAAGGTCTATAATTTTATCATGATACCGTAAGGGGGTATATAATATGAGCAAATACAAATGTTGTGAAAATCATTATAAAAATAAGGAAAGAGATGACGAATTCAAAGCTAATCTTACCACAAGACTAAATCGTGTTAGTGGACAAATTAATGGAATCAAAGCAATGATTGATGATAACCGTTATTGTGGAGATATATTAATTCAGATTTCGGCAGTTGAATCGGCTTTAAAAGAAATTGGATACATTATTTTAAACGATCACTTAAATACTTGTGTCAAAGATGATGTTTTAAATAACAAAAATGAATCGCTTGAAGAAGTGATTGAGTTAGTTAGAAAGCTGAAATGAAATGAAAAAAGAAAAATATAGTATCTCAGGAATGTCTTGTGCGGCTTGCCAGGCTAGAGTTGAAAAAGCAGTATCCAACTTAGATGGCGTTTCAACTTGTGCGGTCAATCTTTTAACTAACTCTATGCAGGTTGAATATGATGAAAAGTTAACTGATAATGACATTATTTCCGCGGTTAAAAATGCAGGCTATGGCGCATCACATTTTGTTGAAAAAGAAGTTAATAATAAGAAGCTTGATAATGAGACAAAAGTCCTATTGAGGCGACTTCTTATGTCTTTTTTAATTCTTATTCCACTTTTTTACATCGCAATGGGATACATGGTGGGATGGTATATTTTTGAGTTAGAAAAGCATTTAGTTATATTAGGAATAATTGAAGCTGTCCTTGCCCTAACTTTAATGATAATAAACCATAAATTCTTCACTAGTGGCTTTAAAGCGTTATTCCATAGTGGACCAAATATGGACACCTTAGTAGCGCTAGGCTCAGGCATATCATTCGTTTATTCCTTTGTGTTATTAATTCTTCTTTTTGTTAATTACAATAACCAGGAATTAATGATGCATTACTCGATGAATTTTGCCTTTGAAACCGCAGGTATGGTTCCAACTTTTATTACAATCGGTAAAACTCTTGAAGCATACTCAAAAGGAAAGACCACTACCGCGATAAAAGCTCTTATAAACTTAATGCCTAAAGAAGCCCATCTTGTTAATGGAGAAGTGATTAAGGATATCAAAATTGATGAAATTAAACTAAATGATTTACTTCTAGTAAAACCTGGGGAAAGCTTTCCAGTTGATGGAATTATAGTTAAAGGCGAATCATCCGTTAATGAAGCAATGATTACAGGAGAATCTCTTCCAATAGATAAAGTAATCAATGACGAGGTAAAAGCCGGAACAATAAATATCAATTCTGTACTTTATGTAAAAGCCACTAAAATTGGAAAAGAAACAACCCTTTCAAAGATTATCAAATTAGTGGAAGATGCAAGTTTAACTAAGAGCAAAATTTCTCAAATTGTTGATAAGGTTTCTTTAGTTTTTGTGCCAGTTGTTATAGGAATTTCGATAATTGTCTTTACATTTTGGATGATCTTTGGACAAGATTTTGTTAACACACATTTAAGCGTGCATAACACTTTACTTTCTTATTCTTTAGATAGAGGGATTTCTGTATTAGTTATTTCTTGTCCATGTGCTTTAGGCTTAGCTACCCCAGTTGCAATAATGGTAGGAAACGGGAAAGCCGCTAAAAACGGAATACTATTCAAAAACTCTCCTGCTATTGAAAATCTAGGTAAAGCTAAATTTGTTGTCTTAGATAAAACTGGAACAATTACAAAAGGTTCTCCAGAAGTAAATGGCTTTTCTACAATTAGTGATGAAAACGAATTTATTCAAATCGCATATTCGTTAGAACTTTTAAGTGAACATCCATTAGCGAAAGCAATTGTCCAAAAAGCTAGTGATTATGATTCAAAACAACTCGAAGTTAAAGAGTTTGAAAGTATTACTGGAATAGGTTTAAAAGGAAAAATTAATGGGGTTTCATATCAAATAGTTAATGAATCTTTTATAAATGAAAACAAAATTATTAATCCTTTTGAAGAAGAAATCAAATTATATAAAAATAAGGCAAACACATTAGTATTTATCTTAAAAGAAGGGACTATATATGGGTTTTTTGCTATCAAAGATGAAATTAAAGAGGATTCTAAAGAAGCAATTAAAGAGCTGAAATCTTTAGGCTTAATTCCTATTATGCTCACTGGTGATAATGAAGAAAGTGCACGTGAAATCGCTAAAGAAGTTGGAATTGAACATTATGTCTTTAAAGTACTTCCTGAAGATAAATTAGTTATCGTAAAAAGACTACAGGAATTTGGTCAAGTCATCATGGTAGGAGATGGAATTAATGACGCTCCTGCATTAACTCAAGCCGATATTGGTGTCTCAATTAAAAGAGGCTCTGATATTGCAATAGATTCGGCCGATGTAATTCTTATGAAGTCTACTTTAATCGATGTTGCGGCAGCTATTCGCGTTTCAAGAGCCACCACTTTAAATATTAAAGAAAACCTCTTCTGGGCCTTCTTCTATAACATAATTATGATTCCAATTGCCGCTGGCGCGTTAAGCTTTGCAAATATTTATCAACTTAAACCTTATATGGGTTCATTAGCTATGTCTTTATCATCATTATGTGTTGTTTTAAATGCATTACGCTTAAACATTTTTAAGCTTTATAGTATAACTAAATTTAGAAAAACCACTGATTTCGATATGTCTTTAGTGGATTTAACGATTGATCACGACGAGGAAAACTATATGAAAAAAGAAATGCATATTAAAGGAATGATGTGTGAACACTGTGTCGCTAGAGTTGATAAAGCTTTAAGAAGCGTTGAGGGTGTTAATGACGTCAAAGTTAATTTAAAGAAAGCAAACGCTATTATTAAATCTAAAGAAGAATTAGATAACGAAATCTTAACAAAAGCGGTTGTTGATGCAGGATATGAGGTAACAAGCATTGAATAATTTCAGAGAAGCCAAGATTGTTAGAACAAGTATCGTTGGCATTATTGCTAACGTAATTTTAGTTGGCTTTAAAGTGTTCATTGGTTTGCTTGCTCATTCTGTATCAATGATTACTGATGCGATTAATAACTTAACTGATGCGTTAGGAAGTATCACCACAATCATTGGAACAAAAATAGCTAGTAAAGATCCAGATAAAAAGCATCCATATGGTCATGGAAGAGCAGAATACTTAACGGCAATAGTTATTGCAGCGCTTATCTTCTTTGCAGGTGGCACCGCTATTACTGAATCCATAAATAGTTTAATTAATAACGAAAAACCATCATATGATGTCTACGCTTTTATCGTTATTGGTGTGGCTATCGCAGTTAAGATTGGATTAGGAATCTATTTTAAAATTCGTGGTAAAAAACTAAACTCCCAAGCTTTAAAAGCAAGTGGAACTGATGCCTTACTTGATTCTATTTTATCCACTGGTACTTTAGTAGCAGCCTTAGTTGCAAGATTCGCTGATGTCTATATCGATGGTTATATCGGTATTGGTATTGGTTTATTCATTATTAAATCCGGTATTGATGTTATTAGAGAAGCTTTTTCATCCTTACTTGGCGAAAGAATTGATAGTGAGTTAACCCACAAGATTAAAGATGATATTTGCTCCATTCCAGGAGTCTTAGGTGTGTATGATTTAATTGTCAATGAATATGGTCCAGAAAAGATGATTGGAAGTGTTCATATTGAAGTAAAAGAGTCGACTTCTGCAGCGAAAATTCAAGAAATTACCACAAATGCAGCAGCCTTAATCTACGCTAAATATAAGATTGCTTTAACGATTGGAATTTATGTTTTAAATGAGAATGATCCTATAGCAGTTGCGATTAAAGGTAGAGTTAAAGAATTAATAAAAGATAACAAAAACATCTTAGAGTTACATGGTTTCTATATTGATTATGGAACTAAGCTTGTTAAGTTCGATTTAGTCCTTTCTTATGATGAGAAAAAGCCATACGATTTGATTAATTCAATCTCAAGAACTCTTAAAGAAGAATACCCTGACTACAATTATTACATCAATATCGATAATGATTATTCTGATGTAAAACAAAATAATTAATAATTTCCTATATTTTTAATATAATTGTGTTATTAGAAGATAGGAATTTTTATTATGGGTCAAGAAGAAGTCATCATCAAAATCAATAATTTATCCAAGATATATAATGAAGGAAAAGAAAACGAAGTAAGAGCTTTAAACTCAGTTAGTTTTAGCTTGAATAAAGGCGAATTTACCGTTATTCTTGGTCCTTCTGGTGCAGGTAAATCCACTCTTCTAAATATCCTTGGTGGAATGGACACTCCTTCGTATGGTGATTTTATTTTTGAAGGCGCTAATGTATCCAAATATAATCCTGAAGAATTAACAATGTTCCGTCGTAAAAAGATCGGATTTGTTTTCCAATTCTATAATCTAATCGCTAACTTATCTGCAGTGGAAAATGTTCAACTAGCTTCTGCGTTAGCAGATGACCCATTTGATTCATACGATATTTTAGAGAAAGTTGGACTTGCTAAAAGAGTAAATAATTTCCCACCACAACTTTCTGGTGGTGAGCAACAACGTGTTGCTATTGCTAGAGCCTTAGTTAAAAAGCCTCAACTTCTTTTATGTGATGAGCCAACTGGTGCTTTAGATTCTAAAACTGGTTCCACTATTATCGCTTTACTTAAGGACATCTCTAAGGAATTCAATATTTCAGTCGTCATGGTAACTCATAACGCTAAGATTGCGGAATGTGCGGAAAGATTAATCATTGTTAGGGATGGCCAAATCGATACAGATACCGTAAATAAGAATCCTAAGAAACCTGAAGAAATAAACTGGTAATGAAAAAAGAAGCAAGAAAACTACTACTAAAACTTGGCCTTTCCACGATTAAACAAAACTGGAAACAATTTTTAGCAATCGTTGGAATTGGTGGACTTGCTATTAATCTTTTCGTTGGTTTATTAACTAATGCGTCATCATTTGAGTATCGAGTTCATTCGATGCATAAAGACGGTAATGTTGCAGATGTATTTTTAACTTTAGATCCAAGAAATCCTGATCCAAATGATTTAGATAAGATTCAAGATATCGCTGCGAAATATGGTTATAGTGAAGAAAGATTTTATACCTTAACTGGACTAAGTTCGAAAAACGCACTATGCGCGATATCTTATTCTATGCCTTCTATATCCGCTCCATCTGAGATAATAAAATCTAGTCCAAAACAAACAAACCATAACTTCTTTATTATTGATGAGGTTTTATGTGAATCTAACGCTATATCCACTCAAACAATTGACTTTGATGTTGGAAAAATATGCGATGTAACTATTGATACAAGTTATTTTAGCTTATCTGAAGAAGAGTTAAACCAAATCGATGTGCTACTAAAAACAGGTGCCAAAAACCCATTTAGACAAGATAAATTTATTCTTAATTTTGAAATCACGGGAATAATGAAACATCCAGAAAATATATCGAGAGCAGCCTATTCTCCATGCTTATTTATGTGTTCTAATTCTGTATTTAGAAATTCTTTACGAGATAAATTAGCAGAGTCGTTCACCGAACTAGGATTAAGAACAATCTGGAGAGAAGGTTTTGAAGGAATATTAAATTGGGGAGATGGTAATCCATATGGTTCAACAATATCATTCCCTACTGGTAATCAGTTCTTAATGAAGCTTTATGATAAAAACAATAAAGAAAAATTAATGAATGAACTTGAGATATATTTTTCAAGTAAAGCCGTTGATAACCATTTAATGTTACAAGCAATTGATGATACTTCAGGAGGAATGGAAGTTAATCAAGATATAAAGCAATCTTATCAATTAGCTTTTGCTTTTCCTCTCATCTTCTTTTTAGTGGCTATTCTAATTATTTTAACAACGTTTAGACAACTGATTTTAAAAGATAGAAACCAGATAGGAACTCTTAAAGGGCTTGGTTTTAAGAATAAAGAAATTTATCTATATTACTTTCTTTTAGTGGGAGCCATAACAACAGTCAGTTTTCTCATTGGGGCGGTTTCTGGGCCGTTTTTGATTCCTTTCTTGCTCGAAATGAAATACAAAATCCTTTACACTCTCCCAAGAGTTACAATAGTTTTTCCATGGTTTTATGCTTTCTTAACTTGGTTAGCTTTTATTGCTATTTCAATCTTAATTACTTGGTATGTATCAAGAAAAGAAATCAAACTAAAACCAGTTGAATCTATGAGACCAAAAGAGATAAATGTCATCTTTAAAGCAAAACGAATTAAAAAGAAAAAAACCGATAAGGCTAATACATTTAAACTCGCAACTCATTTAGCGTTTAGAAATATGATTAGTGACCCTGTTAAATCATTAATGGTTTTGCTTGGAATGATTGGGTGCACCGCTTTACTTTGCTGTGGATTTGGAATTGAAGATACGATTAATAAAGGGATTAATGATGACCCATTTGTTCATTCAGGAGCCAATATGACTTTAGCCTATGTATACGAACAAGAAAACTCTAAAACCGATATCGATTTTAAAATTGAAGATGATGAAGGAGAATTACTTATAAATGGTTATCAGCCTTATTCGAGAGTGGCGTTAGAAATTAGTCATAATTCAAGTTCTTATTCATCATATATTCAAGTTATGGGAGAATATCGCGCTTTCCAAGGTGATACAAACATCCATTATTCCATGAGTGATCTTCCAAAAGATAGCGTTTATCTATCTTCTAAAGTTGCTAGAAAGCTATCGGTCAAAGTTAATGACACAATCTCATTTGAATATAGTGGGCAAAGAATCGAAGCTAAGGTTAACA
>OCVV011343189.1_pt1 | contig 13187 bp, 15 predicted proteins | sample 1539721 | NCBI WGS metagenome assembly OCVV01 (sample SAMN02144230, study PRJEB22623) | gut metagenome | biome: sheep rumen | host: Ovis aries | place: New Zealand
TCATGTTATGATTTGTCTTGAAGTCGTAGGCGGTCATATAGAAAAGGATTATATGGAGGATATGTTCGGAGATAAAGGGGTGCTTTATAATGTCCATTATCCGATAAATCCAGAAGCTGTGAAAGAAAAAGGTTGCGATTTTGTAGCTGCACTTAGGAAAGTAAATCAATCCGACGAATATTGACCATATCATTGCAGACAGTTTATCCCGCAACATCAAGTTGCACAATCTTTCTAAAAAGCACTTGCCAGTTGGTGGAACTTACGGAGCATCTTTGTTAATTTATATTTGTAACCCAGAATAAAATACGAATTGCAAATATGGATGCAGCACCACAAACGCGGAATTTTTAAGGAGGTGGGAAAAAATGAGTTTTGGAAAGAACCTTCAATATTTTAGAAAGCTTAGCGGGAATATGACTCAGGAAGCTCTGGCAGAAAAACTGAACGTAAGTCGCCAGACAATTTCAAAATGGGAAATAGATGCGGCAAAACCTGAGATGGACAAGGCACTTGAAATCTGCAAAATCTTTAACTGTTCCCTGGATAATCTTTTTAGAGATGAAATGGATAAACAGAGTGATTCCTATTCTAACCTCCGGCTTGAAGAAGTTCCCGACTTTCGTTATGTGGAGCACACTGTAATCAGCACGGAGCCCGAAAGCGATGCGATTGGCAGAATGTACAGGCTTGCAAAAGAAAATGGAATAGAAGTTCCCCGCGTTATCGGCTGGGATTTTCCAAATCTTTCTCAGGAGCAGATCAATGTTTTTAATATGCACGGATACACGGCGGCTTTGATTCTACCTGATGGAGTTGCGCCTCAGGGTTGCAAAATCAAAGAACAGACAGCACATAAATATGCGGCAATTCACGTTGACCGCCCCTTTGAAAATCCTTTCGTGACAATTCCGGGTGCCTATCAAACGCTTGGAGATTTTATGAGAACTAATGGCCTTGTTCAGTCAGCCGAGGGCGTTATTCCTTGCTTTGAAACCGATGGCGAGAGTATGGATATTTATATAGCTTGCAGGTAGAGGAAGCGTATAATGAACTATTCAAACACAAACGAACATTTATACGACGACATTGCCATCTGGGAAAAAACTGACGGCAGGGATTTGTTTGCCCAGATGCCTCTGGCACCCGATGCAAAGAGCGCTCCAACTGTGCTTGATTTTGGCTATGGCTTTGGAGAAAATCTTTTTGCCTTGAGCAATGCTTATCCCAATGGAAAAATCTACGGAATTGATTGTAGCCTGGTCTGCCAGAAAGAGGTAGGCGAAAAAGTTGCAGCCCGTGGAATCAAAAACATCACCTTAATCAATAAGGAAGTTCATAATCTGCAGGATTTTCAGGACAACTCTCTGGACTTAGTGCTGCTTTACGATGCACTTCACGGTGGAGACGGCAAAGGCAAGTATATGCTTTACGAAGAATCTCACCGCATTCTAAAAAAGGGAGCCTGTCTTTCCATCCTACCTGTTCACCTGAACAACTGGCGCGACCACCAAGGAAAAAAGAAAACCTACACCCCCGCCAAAATAAAAGCCGAACTAGCCGAATATGGTTTTGAATACACCGGCACCTGCCCCCAGAAAGGCGTCCACTGGGAAAAATGCCATACCCTATACTACATCAAAAAAGGTACAATAACCTTTGATGTGCTGGAGAAGGTGGAGGTGATGAATTTTAGAAAGCTCCCGTGATGACACCTTACTCTGTCATAAAGAAACATTGTTGCAGCTATTCTTTTGTTACCATCACTGAAGGAATGATTCTTTGTGATAAAATACAAAAGATTTGCGGCTTTTTCCTGCACCGTAGGATAAACATCTTTTCCGCCAAAGGTTTGATAGACCGCACTAATACTACCTTCAAAGGATTCGTCTTTTTCGTTTCCAAAAAGAGAACTTGCATCGCCGAACTTCATTGAATCAATAACCTTTCTGGCTTCTCCATAAGTGAGGCGATAATTTGCAGAAGTTCCATCCGGCTTTTTTACACTAAGATGATCATAATCATCAAGCAAATCAAGTGCATAAGTATACTGCTCAATGACTGAAAGAATCTGATTTGTATCCAGCTGATTTTCTGTTCGACGGATTATCTGTAAAGTCTGGCGAAGTTCTTCGAGGCGGCGGTCATTTGCAGCATAACCTTTTAGAATATATTGCTTGAGTACCGAGTTTGCCCATTTACGGAATTCTATACCACGCTTAGACTTTACACGGTAGCCGACTGAAATTATGACGTCTAACGAGTAATATTCTACATCATAAATTTTCCCATCAGAGGCAGTTGTCGCAAAATTTGCGACAACTGAAATACCCTCCAATTCTTCTTCAATCGCATTCTTTACGTGCTTTCCAATTGTCTTTACATCACGATCAAAGAGAGAAGCCATCTGTTGACGATTCAACCAAACCGTTTCATTTTCAAAAGGAACCGAAAGACTTACAGATTTGTCTACGCTTTCAAATAGGATAATTTCTTTCTCTGCCACAAATGTCTCCTGCCAACACCAAAAATCTCCATTTAATTTTACCAGACAATGACGAGAAAAGCATTAAACTAGAAGTTTAAAAGTTCAGACAATAACTCTCTGTATTAAGTCAATCCAAATATTTTTCAAAGCTATCTGAGTCTTTCATTTTTGATCTACTCAGAAACCGGTACTTTTACAACAATTTTCCGTACTAACGAACGTTCGTTAACGCAAACTCCCGGCATATGAACATCCTGTGGATAGAGGATCAGAAAATCACCAACTTCAAGAACATAGTCTGTGCATTCATCATTATGATGGAAGAACATCACGTCCTTGGACTCGTTGTATTCGTCTTTGATTTCCATTTTCTCAATCGGAGTTACGGCAATCAATTCTCTACCGCTCAAAATCAGCTGAATGTCGATGAACTTTTTGTGAGCCTCATATTTTGCCTCACTACGTGCTTTTGTTGTATATTCCTGCACACTAACATAAGCGCCGCTTTCAAGCTCATATTTCCCCACCGCAGCCCCGTCTGCCTTGTTTACAATAAAATCATAAGCCGACGGACACAATTCTTTAATCTTGTTTAAATCTTTCATATTTACCTCTTTTTTATATTATCAAAATTTTTCGATTTATTTTATAGCGGATTATTTATTGCTTCCCACAGTCCACTCAGTCCATTCAATGTGATTATACTGCATTACATCGTCAGATTTTTTCATGCCGAGTTTTTCATAAAAGGGAATTGCATTTTCGTTAGCAATCAGATAAACGGCAATATCTTTTTCACCACCGGCAAGCTCGTGAGCCTTTTTCATAAGAGCACGACCGATTCCCCGCCTTTCATAATTTCTGTCTACGCCTAAATCTGTAATATAAAGCCAATAACAGAAATCAGTTAGTCCGAACAAACACCCCACTACAAGTCCATTCTCATTCCGCGCCACAAGACTAATGGACACATTTTTCACAAGCTTTGGAATACGCTCATAAAAGCGTTCCTTAGGATATTGAGAGCCAAGGTCTGTGCGTTTGAGAAAATCAATGTATTCTTCTGCGCTGATTCGCTCTTCTTTTATTGTGATGTTACTTTTCATTTTTCAAATCCTTTTGTATTGAACTGAACAGGCATCGCGATTCAAGCCGCACTTTTTATAAAAGGGTTTATTATAATCAATAGAAATCAGCTGAAGCACAGAGACATTTTTCTCTTTTAGCGCCTTTTCAAGTTCTGCCAGCAGCTGCTTTCCAAACCCCTGCTTCTTCTTTTCTGGAATTACGAAAAGCTCAGAAACAAAAAAGAAATCTTCTTCGGCATAGGGGTCCACATAACCCAGTACCGCACCGATTATTTTTCCGTCATCAAAAGCCGCAAGTCCCATTGCTTCAAAGTTACCCAAAACCGCACGGATCCTTCTTTCGGCTTTTTCCTGCGTCCAATTTTCATTCCACGGTTCTTCAGAGTATGACGCTGCCATAGCCCCTGCGAGAACCGGAATATCATTTTGATTTATTCGTTTTATTTCCATAAGTTTATGAGTTCCACTTATACACTATAAAACTATCTTACTATTTCAGACTAAATCATTTCAACAGTAAATATGTTTATTAGAAAGAATTATTTGACAGATAATTCTTTTCTCTTTTGAAATTCGATATTAAAAACATATAAATTAACAAATATATAGGAATTATATGTTTGTTTGTTCATAGGACATCAAAGATTCCTTTGTAGTTAACATATAATCTCAACTTCCAGCCTAAATTATATGTTAACCAATTCTAAAAAACAGTGAGAAATCAGACTTATACCCAATAAAAAAAGCATCTTAAGCGATTTTAAACATATATTTTAAGTATTTTGGTCACTTTATATGTTTAAAATGAAAAATATTAGGATTCAGATTGGCAAGTAAACATATATTATTTATAAAAATGGTAAATTATATGTTTTTTTTCAATTATTTAAACAAACTTACTCTATTTCAACGAACTCTTCACCAGAGCATCCCATCACTCCGTCTTTTCATCACAGCATCTTCCCCATCTCCAAGCGCATGTTATGTTCTTCCGGCCCGCGGTTGGAGTAGGCATACCTGTCAAAGCCAATAATCTCAAATCCGTGTTTTTTATAAAATGAAATTGCCTTAAAGTTAAAGGTCTGCGTTTCGAGCACCACCATCCGGGCACCACTTTTTTCAGCAGCCTTTAAGATAGTCTCCATGAGTTTTGTGCCAATCCCGCTTCTTCTGTTAGCCTGGTCAATCACGCAGATGTTCGCAATCCTAAACCGATTGTTCCATTTTTCTAAGAATCCTTCAACCATGCCAATAAGTTTGTCGCCTTCAAAAGCACCATAAGCAACAGGATCTTCAAGCCAGTCCGACAGCAAATCTTCATTAAGCGTCATTCTAAGAGGCTCTTCACTCATCTCCCACTTAATAGCAAAACCTTCGCTCTCCGGTTCAATAGAAAGATACCTGTCCGAAAGAATCTCCGCCTGATATTTTTGGCCCTTATATTTTTTGTAGTCCAGTTCCTTTATAATCATTTTTTTCTTCCGGGCGCATCTGGCTCTTCGAGCCAGTCGGGTGTTCCGCCATTCCGCTTTCGCTCCAGCCTCCTCGAAAACGGTAGTTTCGCCAAGCTCAACCACCGTTTCCTGCGGTGGCCGCCTTCGGCGTGGCTCCATACCCTTGCGCATCTTCCTACTGCAAATTTAATTCCATATCAATGCATTCCCAGTCAGCACCAAGAATGTTTATAACTCTTTTGCTGAATGCCTTAAACCCCACAGCCTCATAACAGGCTTGCGCCTTTGGATTATTTGCAAAAACTCCAAGTGTTGCTTTGTTAGCCTTCAATTCTTTCTTGGCATATTCAATTGCAAGCTTAAGCATTTTCTTGCCGTAGCCTTTGCCACGTATTTCCGGAGAGACAATAACAAAACCAAAGCGCACTGTCGTTTTCACTTTGGTATCAGGAATCAAAACAAAGAGATGCCCGATTACATTTTCTTTTTCATCAACTGCTGTAAGCGGGAAAAAATCCAGACCGGCTTTTCTCTCTGCGTAATTTTCATTCAACTCATTTCCCATCAACGGAAACTTCCCGATTCTATCGGCCGACCACTGGAATAAAGTTTTTTCATCCTTTACCCAGCTGCAGATAATCCGAGAGTCTTCGGCTTTATAGGGTCGTAATTTCATGTTCATATTCTATAATCCTTTGCTCAAAAACATTTCCATAGGCTGTTCATAGCCCGGGATATTCATTACAAGACTGCCACAATCTTTGTAGCCGTTTTTTCTATAAAAGTGCTGGGCAGTTTCATCAACCTGAGTTGAAGTCAAAACCATACCGTAGCCTTGAGCCTTCATATCCTCCTCCCAATGCTTCAGCAATTGTTTTCCGTAGCCCTTATGCTGTTCCTGCCAGTCTATAAAAAGCAGAGTGCAAAAAGGAGTGTTGTCCCAAAACAAATTATAGCGCAAAAGTCCAACCGGCCTGTCATCTGCAAAAATCACGTAGCCTTGTTTGCTGGCAACCTTGTTTTCAAATTCTTTTTCCGGCAAATGCTTGTCCAGACTGTACCAAAAGGTTTTATCATTTGATGTTACGTATTCTATTTTTGTCATTATTTATTTCTCCATTCTTCCAGAATCTTTAAGCCCTCGTCAATTTGCTCGCCGAGGACTTCCTGGATTTTTTCGAATTTTCTTTTTGAATGCATTGTATCCATAACTCGCAGCAATTCTTTTTTGCCATACTTTTGAATAAAGAGCGCCATGGCCCTTATCGCATTTGTATCTTTTCCAAGGGAGTAAAAGCCTTTCTTACAATCATAAAGCTCGCTGCATTCGTAACAACCATCCAGGCCTTTTTCTTTGCAACAGGCTGTGTTAGGACAGACTCCATCCGGCGAGCAGGTTGCAAAAGAACAGGTGTTGTAAATTGTCCTGCAAGAACCACACCAGGCAGTCAAAAAGCAGTGGGCGCAGGAAAGTCCGCAATAGGCAATCTGATCCACACCTTTTTTTGCCTGCTGACACAACTTGTTTTTGATGCGCCTCATCGCTTCTACATGCATTATCCAGTGGCGAGACATAGGCATCTGAATCAGCCCTTTGATATTTTTACTGCACCAGTAATCAATCAGCCAGGCGGAACTTTCGTCCGGGCTAACGCATTTGCTGGCAAGAAGCCGTTCCTTGTCCTCGTCCGTAAAAGTTTTCTTCAAATCAGCAAACTGCAAGCCCGCCAGCATTCCATTTGTAGACTCCATCACAGCCTTGCTATATTCATAAGTTGATTTGATATTCAGTGCCTTTGAAAACTCAATCATCGCATCGCCGTCAAGCTCGTTGACAGTTGTAATAACCGAACTGTTAGTTTTATCTAACCAACCATTCTTAAAAAGAATCTGCTGGTCTTTCAAAATCAGCGTGTGCACAACAATATCTTCAATTCGGAAAAGATGCCAGAGTGACCAGGCAAGCGTCGTATGATGCGCCCCCTTTCCCACACCAAAAGGCATCTGATAAAAAGCCCCAGGCGGAAAGGTTTTTACAATAGAAGTTATCTGCTCAAAAAGCTCGGCGCGCAGCTCAAAAAGAACTTTTATTCCATCAGCAAAAGTCACTTCCTTCGAAATGAGCGTCTGCATCTTTTTGTTTTTATTTGACCATTCTGTGTCCATATTGTTTCCTATAACCAGCTTTTTATAAATTGCTTTGTAATCATCAGTTTACCGTGATCTGTTGTGATTGGATAAGCGTCGCCAAAATCCAGGGATTTTCCAGAATTATCGAAAACCTGTCGCCCCTTTACTACCAGAACTTTCTTACTGATGCTGCCATTTTCATCTATTTCCATTATCAAAAAAGAGCAACCATTGTCACCTGGCTTCATCAGCAGACGAACTTTGAGACCACTTTTTATTTCTATCCAGGTATTCAGAATTATGTTTTCCATTTTTGAATAATTATATCATACTTTTCTATCTATCATTTTTTAAATTACTTCCGAATAAATCTTTTCAGCCACAGCTTCCAGTGCTTCATTTTCATAAATCGGCTTTTCTGCAATAAATCCTATATAATCTTTTTCAATCCACCAGTCTCGCATTTCAACCTCACCAAAATCATCCCTATTACTTCTTGTCTGATGACGTTTAAGAGTTTCTTCAAAAGGGATGTCGTAATAATAAGCAAAGATATTATCGCCAAACAAACGTGCAATTTCTTCGAAAAGCGACTTGTAAAAACCCGTGTACAAAATGCCTTCGAGAATTGTAATCTCATAATTGTCGTGGCCATATTTTACAAGATTTATCAAAAGTGGAATTGCAGGACAATCACGACCGTCCCTGACATTCAGCATTTGTCGGCGAACCAGGTCTTGTGAGATGAGAAGTGAAGTTTTTCCAAATCGCTGCTGGAGTTCTTTTGCGAGGGATGTTTTTCCGCTTCCGGAGTTTCCGCGAATTAAGATTAGTTTGATCATTTTTTCCTGATTACTATAATAACATAAATTCTAATAAGAATGGATTATTTTTTCATTTCGTAAAAAAACATATAAATCAACAGAAAAATGTAAATTATATGTTTTTTTCCACATATAAAATAAATCTCTTTACTCTGTTAACATATATTTTCAGATTTTATTCAATTATATATGTTAACAAAGTCTTAAATTGCATTACAAAGATGAGTATTAACGAGAAAAGAAGATATCTTCTTCGGTTTTTAAACATATAATTCAAGCAAATCAGCGAATTTATATGTTTATGTTCTTAATAATCAAAAAATAAAATTACAAGTTAACATATAAATTGCATTATTTTCTAAAATTATATGTTTTTATCTGATTTTCCGCTCACCCAAAGCAAACTTTTCGTTTCCCAGTTTCATCTTTCCAAGACAAAACGCTCAACCTTCACACTTCCATCCATCTCGGTCGCTGCAATCTTAAAACCGCACTTTTCCGTATAAAAGCGGACATTTTCTTCTTTATCCACCGGAGTTATCAGCGTAAACTTTTTCCAATCCTCATAATGCGATTTTGCAAATGCCACAGCCGCAGTTCCAATTCCTTTCCCCTGAAATTCCGGCCTAACACAAAGGCAGCCAATTTCATAAATGCCGCTTTCAACAGCCTTACATGAAATGCAGCCAACTGCCATCCCGTCACACAAAATCACAAACTTCGGAAACTCAAGGATAGACCGCTGCATCTCTTTAAGACTTCTTCCATAAGCGGGGCACTCGCCGTATCTGATAAAATCCTTGTAAAACGCGGAATTGTAAATCTCTATTAGAAGTACTGCGTCTGCAACAACCGCTTCCCTAAAATCTATTTTCATAAATCACACCTTCGCTTCGGTACTCCGCTACTTCTCGACTTCACAACGCTTACCAACACTCCACCGTTCCCTCACTCCATCACCGCGCGCCCGGCTCTGCAGATTTCTACAAGCCTGTAGCCGCCTTCTTCGTAAATCTTTTTTGGAGTTTCTCCGTCCGGCCAGATATAACAGTTTTCTATTCCCCGCTCCTTGCACCATTCCACATACCTGTAAAAAAGTGCACGCCCGGCACCCAGCTTTCTGTACTTCTTAGAAACAATCAGATAATCAACCCGGCAGGCTCTTTCAGAAATATGACCATACAAGAGCCCAACAGGCTTCCCCTTCAAAAGAGCCGCAAACATCCAGGCTCCCGGATATTCCAGAGTCTTTTTTGCAACCTTGATTTCCCAGGGCTCTTCTGCTTCGACTAAAACATTTTCAGTTTCTTCAGACCACTTTTCAACCTTGCGGATTTCTATTTGAGGGTTTGGAACAATTTCATTCTTTTCTTTAAGGAACATAAACTCCTGATTTTCAGTCCAGCTTCTGTAACCGCCTACCGCAAGTTCATCTTTAATTTCATCAAACCAGTTGTCATCCAGCATCGACTGATAAATTATCGGTCGGCTTCCCTTTGCTTTGTAAAAGTCAGCAATATCAGAAAACACCGCCTGCAGATTTTGAATCCGCTCCCTGTAAATCACCGCATGATTAGAGTCAAAGGAATCTTTATTTTCCGTATTATAAAACAGAATCCCATAATCCCGCTCTTCAAAGTTTGTAAAAATTTTTGGGAAGAGATCTTCTTCGATGTAACAATCTTGAAGGTTCATTTTCAAAGTCCTTTTTTTATTTTGGGCGCACCAGGCTCTCCGCTACGCTCCGAGCCTGTCGGGTGTTTCGCCATTCCGCTATCGCTCCAGCCTCCTCACTTCACTCACTAACTACCGTTAGTTCGTTTCGTTGCGGTGGCCGCCTTCGGCGTGGCTCCATACCCTTGCGCATCAACATTCAATTAATTTCTCGTTGGAAAATACAGAAACTCATACTCCACAGGATTCACAAAACCCAGCCGTTTGGCAAGCCTAACTGATTCTGCGTTCTCTTCATCACATGCCCAGATTGCTTTCAAGCCCATCGTTTCAAGTTCTTCCAGAGTTTTAAGACAAGTCGCAAAAGCAAAGCCACGTCTACGATATGGTTCAAAAGTGTAAATCCCAATTTCCGTAAATCCGTGGGCAGTAAAGGCAGCCTCACTCTCGCAGCAAACTTCGCCATTTTCTACAGCATAAAATCCAAAGGCTTTTTCAAGAAAAGCTTCTTTTGTGCCATAATTCTGCAAATGCCAGTTTTTATAATCTTCCGGCAACTTGTCAAACAATTCACTTGTAAAAGGTGTGATTTCCACATCACATGGTTTTTCTAAAACTTCTTTTCTTTCTATAAACTCAAAGCGCGGAATTATTTTTGCAAACTCTTTTAGTGGATATGTACCCTTTCTCTCCGGAACCCAAATTACCTGAAGCCAGTCCTTTTTTATAACTTCGCCCAAAACATCTTCAATCCAGGGCAAATCCGCATCATCGCTGATATAAGTCCAGCTCATGTCCAGCCTGCAGATTGCTTTTGTGGGAAAAGTGATGTCATCTACAAAAGTCTTGCCCGTCATCTTCCCATCAAAATAACACCAGAGCGCAGAATTGTTAGGCTGCTTTTTCTGAAAGAGCGACTTTATTAAATCTCGTTTTTCTTCGGGTAATTGGATGAACATGAGGACTCCTGATAATTTATTCTTTATAAATTAAAATTTGCTTAATGATTTTTATTCAATCACTTCCCCTTCAATCTCCGAAGCAATTTTAGCATCTTCGATTCTCATACAGCATTCTTCCATTTCCGTATAACCCAGGTAATTTATATTTCCATACCACAAAACTTCTTCATCTATTATTGCAATCTTTTGGGACAAATCATCTTTTTCTTCTACTCTGATTCCTATGTTTGATAAAAGTTGAATACAAGTCTGCAGTTTATTGTTCTTTGTTTCGTCACTTGCTTTTTTGACATAGACAATTATCGTCACTCCTTCTGCTATCTTTTTTGCAGTAAGCAGGGCGAAGGTTTGTGTTTCTGTTTTTGAAAGATATGGCGCAGTTATTATAATTTTTGATTTTGCATTCGATATATCTTTTTCAAAATCATGGAGATATTCTTCTTTAGAATATAGCCTGGAGTTTGTTTCACTTGAACCATTCTTATCAAATTCTTTTTCTTTCTGTTTGATTGTATAACCAAGCTGCTTATATCCTTTCAATCTGTTTTGATACATCCTGTCAAAAACAGGGATTCGGAAATCAACATAGTCATAAATGATAACCTCTTCCTTGCCTGCAAAGTTTCTATGGAGACGACCACAATATTGAGAAAGAGTTCCCTTCCAGCTAAAAGGCATGGCTAACATGAGGGTATCAATTCTTGGATAATCAAATCCTTCCCCTGCATATTTTCCGGTTGCAAGAATTATCAAGCTTTCTTCGGTTGGAATATTATTTAGATTTTCCAGCTGCTCTCTTTTTTGTTTTTGGGTTCCTTTGCCAGTAATTAGAACAACATTTTGAGCGCAATCTTTTAATTGCTCCTGCAGAAATTCCAGATGTTCAAGTCTTTCTGAAAGAATAAGTGGTGTTCGCTGATTTTCGATTGCGTACTTTACATCAGAAATAATTAATTCATTACGTGCAGAGTTTTCAATTATTTTTTCATAGTACTGATTTATAGACGGATTTTTATTATCAGCTTTTTCTGCAAGAAAATGAAAGCTTGTAAAACGGGGAATAAAATAATGATAAAAAGACTGAGCTGCATTCATCTGTTTTGCTGTTGTTGAATATAAGATTTTTCCACACTGGTAAAAAATAATTTTCTGATGTCCGTCGCGGCGGATTGGGGTTGCAGTAAGTCCGTAAACATATTTTGATTTAAAACTGGCCACAAGATTTTCAGTTGTAAATGCCGAGACATGATGACACTCATCTACAATCAGCATTCCGTATTTATATGAACGAGGTTTAACTTCGTCGGATTTTTTTTCTATAAGAGAATTAACAATCGCAATATCTATGATTCCCGTTGATTTATCTTTGCCAGCTGCAATCGTACCTGGTGTGAAATTCAAAAATTGTTTAATGGATTTTTTCCATTGTTCAAGGAGCGTATGCGATTGTACAAGAATAAGCGTGTTGATTTTTCTTTCTGCGATAAGAGCCGAAGCAACCACCGTTTTTCCAAAACCTGTTCCTGCACAAAGAATTCCTGTGTCTGATTTTAGCATTTCTGCAAGTGCTATTTTCTGTTCATCATAAAGAGAAACTTTGTTTTCTATTTCGATTGCTGCTCCAGTTTCACGCGCATCGGAGATTTCATATAATGCTCCGGCCTCTTTAATTATATCAACAATCGTTTGCAGATTGCCTCGCGGTAGAAGAAGATATTTTTCAATTTCTTTTGAACAGTCAATAAAGCGCGGAATATTATACAGGGGAAGATGCATTCTAAGATTTTTATAATATTCTGGATTCAAAAAAACTGCAGTACGTCTAAGAATACCTAAGGCACGTTCTGAGATTCCTGTCTTTTCTATTTCGATATAATTTGAAAGTGTGATTTTGACTTTTGAAGGGAAATCGTTTTTAGTTAAAAAAGCATTCTTGTAATTGAGCTTGTTGAAATCCTCTTTAAGATTTATTCCACTTGACGCCTCTAATACACTTTCATCTTTTTCAACAAAATCTGGAATCAGTTTTTCTATTTCTCTAATTACACCTCTAATAGATTTTTCATCAATTTTCTTTATAGAACTTAAAAATCGCCACTGATCATCAAAAGGCTTGAAAGCATCATCAACAAAAACAGAGTGACCTTCTTTTACTGCCTTCCCCTGCAAAGGCAGAGCAATAAGATTCCCATAACCTCCCTTTGGAATTTCATCCTGATTAGGGAACATCCTGTCAAAGCTTTCAAAAGAAATTGAATGTCTTTTTTGCATTGCAAGTTTTAGAATTGCACTGCCAAAATTTCTTGCTAAGCGAGCAGAGATATTTTCTTCAAAGAAAAACCACAAATGTCCGCCATTTCCAGAACGAGATATTTCCATATAACTAGGAATATGCAATTCAGAAGAAGTTTTGTGAACAGCAAGAATATCTGATTTCCAGAGAGCGGCATTTTCTTTATGATTATCAAAATCAATTACAAGAAAGCGGCAGAGATTTTCTGGTAACAAGGGATAAAGGCCTATAACATCACGTGCCAGCTCGTCTTTTCCAGCAAGATGATTATAAA
>OCVV011299867.1_pt1 | contig 13186 bp, 11 predicted proteins | sample 1539721 | NCBI WGS metagenome assembly OCVV01 (sample SAMN02144230, study PRJEB22623) | gut metagenome | biome: sheep rumen | host: Ovis aries | place: New Zealand
TCTACCCAATCGCCATAGCAGTACTCCGGATACAGCGGCCTGTACCAGAGGTCGTTTGTCACAAAGCGGTTCCACGCCACGTTTTCGGAGAGGTATTCCGGTTCCTTGCCGTTGATGAAGGCGTCATAGCCTTCGGAGATGGCGATGGCCTCGCTCCACACGGCATCAGCCGCGTCCCGGAGAAGGCCGGAGACGATGGTGATCATGGACAGGATGACGAAGAGGGCGATGATGGTGATGTAAGACATGGGTTTTCTTCCTCCTTTGCCCGGCGGCTTTTCCCGCCTGCGGCAGTCGATGGGTTCTTGGGTTGGGGATCCGGTTCATTGGGGTGGTGGTCTGGGTGGCATGGCTGTTCCTCCTTTCGCCTGAGTCTGCTGTTGCCTCGGCATCAAAAAAAAGGAGAGACTGTCTGACGACGGTCTCCCCTCCCCCACCGGTTTACGCTCAGAAGCTGATGCTTCCTCAGTACACCAGATATATGATCTTCTCCAAGTTCCGCCTGGCATCACGCAAAAATCAAGATATTCAAGGAACAGTCAAGTCTTTCAAGCATTTGTCAACTTGACAAAAGACCAAAGTCTGATTAGAATAAAGCTACGGTCAACTTATAATCAAGAGCAATCAAGAAAGGACAAGGTGCTGTCAATGAACTGTCAATATACTATCGAGGATCTGGCAAGCAAGTGTCAAGTTTCCAAGCAGAGCATCTACGCATTGATCAAGAAGAATAAAGATTTTGTCAACCAAAACTCAAGGAAGCAGGGCCGTCAAATCAAGTATAATCAAGCAGTGCTTGACCTGTTCCTCGACTATTATGGCAAGCAGGCAGGCGAAGAAGCTGTGCCGGAAGAGACTGATCAGGCCCAGACGGAAGCTCCTGATGCCGAAAGCAAGCCTGAAGAAGAAACCGTTGAGGGTGTCCCGGAAGGGGAGGAGCCTTCACAGGACAAGCAAGAGACATCAGAAAGCGAACCGGCAGCTGCTGCCGAAGAAACGCCTGGTAAACCGGAAGGGGAGGACACAGTCTCCCTGAAGGAACAGATCGCCAGCCTGACTGAAGAACGGGACGCGCTTCGCGACCGTGTGCAGGAGCTGGAGAAAAAGCTGGCAGAGACGGAAGCTGAGCGGAAGAGCCTTTTTACGCAGAACGGAGCCTTGCTTTTGATGCTTCAGCAGGAGAAGCAAGAGAAGATGCTGTATCTGCCGAAGCCGAAGAAGACGATAGGGGAGAGGATCAAAGGCTGGTTCAAAAAGGGCGAGCCGTCATCCTGACGGAGAAAACCTACACTCTTGCAGGATGCCACTGACCGGAGAATCCCTACACTTTTCCATGCTTTTGCGACCGGAGAAAACTTACATTCACCGGAGAAAATCTACACCGATCCCCGGAGAGAACCTACACTCCATTACCGGAGAAATGCTACACTTTGCCGGAGAAAACCTACATTCCAGACCGCCGAAACCACGGCGGTTTCTTGATTTGCGCGCTCTCTAAGTATTCTAAGTATATTAACCCTAAGTATATACCAAGTAGCAACAACAGGGTAAAGTAGAAGTTCGCCACCAGAAGAAAGGTGTAAAGTGTCAAGCTGATATTCCATTTTACACCGTTATATGGTATACTGGCAACCGAGGAAGTGAGCACATGGCCAATGGAAACAAAGTGAACGCGAGCCGGACACAGTATGTTGTCAAGGCGAATGACCTGATCAGGAGCACCAGGTACAGCCTGACCACACAGCAGCAGAAGATCATCCTTTTTGCGATTTCCAAGATCAAGCCGAATGATGACCCGCATACAACCTACGAGCTGAGCATAGAGGAGCTGTGCGCGACATGCGGCATTGAGCTTGACACAGGAGGATTCTACTACAGGGCGATCAAGCAGGATCTTATCAAGCTTACACAGCGGCTCTGGGTTCAGCTGCCGGACCAGTCAGAGGCGACCATATCATGGATCGGTGATGCCCAGATTATCCCGCTCTCCGGCATGGTCTACATTCGTTTCCATGAGCGGATGATGCCGTACCTGTTTGATCTGCGGGAACACTACACCCAGTACCATCTGCAGGACATACTGCTTTTCAAGAGCAAGTACTCCATCAGGCTTTACGAGCTGCTCAGGTCCTATATTCCTCAGCGTGTGCTGGATGCCGGCAAGTCGAGGGATGTGACGATCCCTCTGGACCAGCTCCGGAGGATCTTCGACATGGGGGACAAGTACAAGAGATGGGCTGAGTTCGACCGCAACGTGATCCGGAAGGCAGTGCAGGAAATCAATGCCTTCAACGAGGAGATGTTTGTTGAGTATGAGGGCCTGAGAGGCAAGGGACGGGAGATCACGCAGGTGTGGTTCGGGATGAAGTCCCCGACATCAGCCCAGAGGATGGCGGCGAGGGCAAACATCCGGAGCAAGCTGAAATGAACAGTACCAAAGAAAACGTTATTGCGAAAAGTACCAAAAAACAGCGTGAACCGGCAGGAAAAAGGCAGTCAGACGCAGTACTATATAAAACGAACGTTTTAAATAATACTGTATTTGCAGGGAGGAGAGAATCGTGGCAATCATTTATGGCTACTGCCGGATCAGCCAGAAAAAGCAGAACATCGAGCGACAGGTGAGGAACATTCAGGCGGCATATCCCGATGCGATCATCGTACGGGAGGCCTACACCGGAACCATGATTGAGGGCCGGGAGCAGTTCGAGAAGCTGCTGAAGCTGGCAAGGCGGAAGAAGCTGGATATGATCGTCTTTGACAGCGTCTCCAGAATGTCCCGTGATGCCGAAAGCGGGTTTGAGCTGTACAAAGAACTTTACGGCATGGGTGTTGAACTGGTGTTCCTGAAGGAGCCGCACATCAACACGGCGGTCTACCGTGAAGCAGCGGAAAAACAGATTGAGACGATCAAGACGGGCGACGATGCAACGGACGATCTGGTTGACGCGATCATGTCCGGCATCAACAGGTATATGATGCGGCTGGCAGAGCGGCAGATCCAGCTCGCATTCCAGCAGGCAGAGAAGGAAGTCACCGATCTGCACCAGAGGACGCGGGAAGGACTCCAGACAGCTGTTCTGAACGGCAAGACGCTGGGAAGGCCAAAGGGATGCAGGCCGGTGATCAAGAAGGAAGAACCGGCGAAGAGGCAGATCAGGAAGTACAGCAGGGATTTTGACGGAACGCTGGATGACAAGGCGGTCATGAGGCTTGCCGGCATTAGCCGCAACACATTCTACAAGTACAAGCGGCAGATGCGGGAAGAAGCATGATGGGAGAATGAAACAATGAGCGAGATTCGGGGACAGGCCACGAGGATCGGAGATATCGGAGAGGACTTCGTCTATGAGAAGTTAGGGGAACTCCTGCACGAGAGGGAAACGTTGCTGGACAAGTGCAAACAGCAAATGATAGAGGGCGCGGACATCTTTGCGGCTATATCAACGGCTGTAATCAATCGGGGATACATACGAGAGAGAAACGGGTTCAATACAGAGATCATCACAGAAGGCCAGGGAACAGACGCCAGTCCGGAGCTTCTTGGTACCATGTTTGAGGCTCCGAATGGCGTTCTGAGGTTTGGGATTGAGGTGAAAACGATCAACAACTTTATCTCAAACCAATACAGATGGGGCGTGGACAAATACAGCATACTCGGATTTGATTTGTATGAGGATCAAAGGCGAAGGGACAGACCTGGCGGATATATAAGGATGCTGGCAATACGGGAAATCCTGAACAACCGGAGCGGGAAAGGATACGGACGATATGTGCTGAGCGAGGAGGAGTACGAGAAAATATCCAGGGAGATCAGGGAACACAGGATGGAAACAGAGGTTGGGCGATGTGCATTTGGAACGGTATTGCCAGGGATGATTATCTGGGTTCTTCTGGACGGCGGTGTGCAGACTGAATGTGAGACCGGCTGGAGACAGACACAAGCAGGAAAGCCGTTCGCCTGTATCGTGTTCAGAAATGTGGAATCTCTGTTTGACAGTCTGAAAAAACTGGCAGAAGAGGGCGGGCTGGAGATTGATCCTCTGCGGAAGGAAGACGGGACAACATGGGTGAGGGGCGAAGGAAGAGATCACATTGCGATGAATATGTGGTACGTGCCGTTTGAAAAGCTGAGCGATTTGGCGGAAGTGCATATGATTGATGAGGCTCCGGATATCACGGGAGCCAATGGTGTGGGGAAGCATTACTACGCAGAAAACAGGGCCTATGTGGCAGATGCTCAGGTTCAGCAAACAAGGCTTGATTACCTGAGGCAGCTCGCTGGCGGGAAAGTGATATACTATCGCACCGATCCACACGCAGCCAGCATGGAATGAACAGCATCTCACCGGCATCTCACCGGCAATCATTTGAAAATGCCATTGGAAGGCCGGTGAACACAGGCACAGAGCAAGGGCCATACAGGGCAAGGATCTGCAAGGATTCCCCGAAAGCGGTCAAGAAAATAATGCAATAAATGGTATAGAAATAAACCAGAATCACCATGTTTTGCATTTTGGGAGTAAGAAATGATCGAAAAATCATTCCCTGTCTCGGCAGAAGAAGGAAAGACCGGAGAGCGGTTCGTGCTGGCGCACATCGAATCGCTCTTTGCCCATGACCAGGTGCTGAACCTGAGGCTTGTGGCGCAGGAGAAGGTCATTGCGAGGGATCTGACGGGCATTGTTGCCGATCTGGGCGAGGAAAACGGCCAGTTTGTGCCAGAATGGGCCGAAGATCAGGATATTTCTGGAAAAACCGTCAGGAAGTACAGATATCTCACGAAGGGATCCATCGAGGTCAAGACCGCGTGGAACTTCCTGTTCAGGACGAACGATGAAAACGAGGAGACCGGGACCATCGGCATTGAGCTCTGGTCGAACGAGACGAGGAAGCAGCCAGGTTTCCTCCCGGCGATCCTGAATCCGGAGAATGCGGCGACAAAGCAGCCGGCTGTCCAGCCTTTGGCGGTCGTTTATCTCCTGATGGCCTATTCCATGCCCTTTGCGGGCATCGTATTTGACGATGTGAAGGCCCTTATTGCGAGACTGGAGGACTACGGAAAGCGAATCGGTTTCGACATCCATGCGCAGCTGCCCTGCGGAGAGGATGCGAGAGACTGGAAACCCGGCGAAGCGCTGCTGATCCAGAATATGTGGCACATCCCGTTCCGGGAGCTGGCAGATCTGGCGACAGTCACGATGATAGGCGGCAAGCCAAGGATGAGGCCGGACATCATATCCCTTGATGGGAAGAGACAGTGTCCAAACCGGTTGCAGGAAGCCAGATACAGCTACCTTGAGCAGTGCGCGGACGGACGGAGCATGCCGCAGGATGAATCCATGCGGGAGATGTTTGAGGCGAGAAGCCAGAACAATGCCTTTGCGCGGATCGATCACAATCTGGCGATGCTGGATCAGACAGACTGGTCGGCTTATCCTTGCCTCCAGCGGTTCGTCACCGGCAAGGCGAAAGCGGTCTTTGAGCATCTGAGAGTGCTTATGCTGAACATGCTGGCGCATGAGGTTCCTGAATGGGAGGAAGCTGGCATGTTCCTGATCACGAAGTGGTATCTGATCAGATGGGCCAAGGAACATGACTTTACAGGAAGCGAAAAAGCTTGGCAGTCTCACTTGGTGTTGCTTCAGGATCTTGGACTCGTCCTTTTTTACAGGCCTGTACGGACGGGAGAGGCAGATCCTCTGCAGAGGATGAATGTCCAGAGAGGGATATCGCAGGGAAAGAAGCCGAGCACATACCGGAGCGTGCCGTTCTTCACGGAGGAACTGCTGAGGACTGCCGACCGGATTGCAGGACAATACAGGGGCGTCAAAGCGACTCGGATCACAAAGAAGCTCGTTGCGAGAAGCCGTGGACAGCGGGTAGCGGATGCGCTGTATCTGGATGACAGGAAAGAGAGCCTCCAGAGCGACTATGTCATGCGGGTGTATGTCAGAACGATAACCCAGAGAACCTCAGAGAGCGGGTACGCGTTGCCGGAAGAGGTGTTCAAGGAGGCAGAGCGGGAAATCGAGAAGGATGTGGGCTACTGGGATTTCAACTGGTTCGATGACAGTAATGCGGAAAAGGTGAATGCCATGCAGATGTACCGGCATGACATGGAGGAGTACAGGCAGCAGAAGGCGTTCCTTGCTGAGTCTGCCGGGTGCGAATACCGTGCGCTCAGCAAAGAAGAGAAAAGAAGGCTTGGGCTTCCGTCTGGCTTCAGGAAGTGGGCCTTCATACCAAAGCACTCACATGATTAATAATCAGGGTACCTTAATATCGATTGCGAATCATTCAGCAGAGATGTCTCCATTTGAACTGTTCGTTAAAATATTATCTGGAGACTTGCAATGCAGGAATACAAAACAGTTTTGTAGAATGTCTCCATGTCTCCAGAGAAATGCATAAACAATAGTAATGTCTCCATGTCTCCACTGTCTCCAGAAAAAAGGAGGAGAAATAATGAACTTTGATGCACCTTACTATGAACATGATCACCGTCTCCCAGAAGTCAGCGAAGGTTTTCTTTCGACAAAGCCCTGTGACTTCATCCTTGAGCATCTCAACCATGAGAAGGAGGGAGACAAGTATCTTTTCTTCGACAGGCTGAGCCGTGGATATTATACAGAGCAGGATTATTTATTCTGGACTCCTTTTTTGGACGCAGTGCATTTTTGCAAGACAAAAGAGGACTACAGCGACTGTCTGATGGCGATTAACGCGAAGTTTGGCAAGTATACCCACTGGTTGTTGGCGGACTCGCTGAACACATACTGGGGATATATGTTCTTTGGGATCATACCCATCGGAACTGAACCCGATAAAATGCCTCAGGCAGCTGGCAACGCGCGGGCTTTTATGCTTGCGCATTACAGGGATCCTTCAGCGCATATGGAGGATGTTCTGGATGTCCCTCATCCGGGCGAAGGAGAGGCTGTGAGGATCCATCTTGGAGAGCACAAGCTTTTCGGAGAAGGCGAGGGTACAACTGCCACATATAAGACATCATACGGGGAGCCGTTTCTGATCTACCCGTTCAGGATCGAGCATGATCTTACAACCGACAAAGAGAGTATCTGCATCCGGTCGTACCATCTGGGGCCAGACCGCAAAACAGATGTGGTTATCCCTCTCAGCTATATTGCTGATCCTACCAAGCTGATGAAACTGCTTGATTATGGGATACCGGTGGACAAGCTGTCGGCAAAGTATCTCAGCGGTCTCCTTACAGAGATGGTTTTTCACAGCCGGGACGAGATTCCGGTATTCTACCGGACACCGCATATCGGATGGCTTGACGAAGTGCCTGACGGAGGGTTTGTCCCGTACTTCTCACGGGCCATCTTCTCGAAGGAAAATCAGTTCGGGCGGGAGTTTGAGGCTGTCAGCGCATTCTCGGGCTTTCTGTCTGACTGGAAAAAACTGATTGCCCAGTGGCGTGACAAGGACCATCTGACTCTTCGGATCATTCTTGCGGCATCCTTCTCATCGGTTCTTGTGCGAAAGCTTGGATGCCTGCCGTACATCCTCGACATATGGGGTTCTGTGAGCGGACTTGGAAAGACAGTCGCCCTGATGACGGCTGCAAGCGTATGGGGCAAGCCTGGCGATGACGACGGTTACATAAAAACATTCAACAGCACAGACATCGCTCTGGAACAGGCGGCGCAGTTCTGTTGCGACCTCCCACTTCTCATAGACGAACTCCAGACCATTCAGGGCAGGCCTTCATTTGACAACCTGATATACCAGCTCTGCGAAGGCGTTCCTCGTGGCAGGGCTTCCAGCCAGGGCGGTCTCCGCAGACAGGGAGGATGGAAGAACTGCATTATCATGACGGGTGAACAGCCTGTGGTCAGTGCAAACAGCCGGGCTGGAAGCCTGAACCGTGTGGTCGAACTCTGTTGCAGAACGCCACTCTTTACGGACTCAGCGGAAGCGATGAACGACTTTTGCAATCAGCTGAGGCAGAACTACGGGACAGCTGGAAGGTTCTTTGTGGAGAGGCTGATGCAGGAAGGCAGCATGGATCATGTCAGAAGTCTCTTTGCTGACTACCAGAGGGAGCTGATCAGCATAGCGAGCGGAAAGCAGGCCTTGTCAGGTGCGCTGATTCTGACCGCAGACACGTTGATTGACGAGTGGCTGTTTGAGGACGGCCTGAAGATTCTGCCGGAAGAGCTTGCTGCCTTCCTCAAGAGTGACAATGAGATAGACACGAACAAAAACGCCATGGATGATCTCTGGGACCATATTCATAAGAACATGAGGGACTTCACGGAGGAAGGACGGTTCATGCTGGGCGAGTATGGCAAGGTAACCGCAGGGAAAAGGGTTTGCGCCATGCGCCATGCCGAGTTCATGAGCTTTGTCAGGAGTCACAACTACAGCCCGGAAAGCCTGATGGAATGGGGCGTGGGCAATGGCAGGATCATAGGAGGAAACGGAGAGGTCCGCAGAAGCGTACGCATTGGCGGACCCAAGGCACCGTCGGTATGGTGCATCTGCCTTGTTATACCAGAAGAAGCGGACGATGAAGAGCCAGATGATGACTTGACGGCAGATCCTGAGAAGGATACAATCTAACAAAGAATAACGCTGACTGTGAACAGAGAAGGAGGAGGCAACAGTGTCTGAGTGGAAGTTTGAGAAACATTCACCGATCGATCTGACACCATTTAAAAATCCCGCATATTCGGTATCGTACGATGATATCAGGTGCCGGGCAAGTATCTTCCGGAGCTTTATAGAGCGGAAACTTTATACGGCAGAATCCATCACAGTGCAGATGAAGACAGAAAATGGGCAACAGTGCTATACCGCATCCTTATCGTCCAGTGAGTTGTGGATAAAAATCCGTGAAAACCGTTATAGGATCCGTGAAAAGAAGGGTATAAGAGTGACAAAGCGTGTGTTTGCCATTCTGGCAGAGATGGCTGGTGCACGCGAAGGAGAAGTTGCCGTTGGCTTTGGAACAAGGGACGAATCATGCCAGCTGAGTGGTAAAGCTCTTTCAGACCTTGCCTGTATTGTAAGGGATTTCAAAACGAGCAGACTGGCGGAAATCCTTCCGGAAGACAATGGAAACGTTACTGTGATCACACAGTACAACTCTTGACCTTCCAGCGACGCAACAACGGCCTGATCCGTCATCAACGGGTCAGGCCGTTTGCTATTGTTATGAGGCCATGCCCTGTGCTACAATCTGGTGGAGAGTACAGCACGGGAGGCCTATGAAACGATGAGCAACGAAGGCCGGACAGATTGTCACGATCCAGAAACGCGGAGCTACAATATGTCCCGGATCAGGTCTACCCATACCAAGCCAGAGGAGATCGTTTCCAAGCACCTCTTCCATGCCGGCTTCAGGAACTACCGGCGCAATGCCAGAAAGCTGCCGGGATCGCCTGACTTCGTCCTCAAAAAATACCGTGTTGTTATCTTCGTCAACGGGTGCTTCTGGCACGGGCATGGATGCAAGTACTTCCACTGGCCAAAGAGCAATACTGAGTACTGGACAGCGAAGATCAACGGCAACATGGAACGGGATCAGCGAAAGCATCAGGAGCTGGAGGATCAGGGCTGGAGAGTGCTGACGGTTTGGGAGTGCGATTTGAAGGACCAGCAGCAAGAGATTCTGGAATGGCTTGTCTCTGCAATCCGGGAAACATGATGCTGATTTGCGGATTTTGTGATATAATCGGCACGAGGTCGAAGCAAAGACGGAAGGATTTGGGGTTAATGAAGGAGTTCAGACTGGGCGAACTGTTCTGTGGACCGGGTGGCCTTGCTTACGGTGCTATGACAGCACAGAACGAAGAATACAGAATCGTCCACCAGTGGGCCAATGACTACGATGAGAGTACCTGCAAGACCTACACGAGGAATATCTGTCCAGATGATCCTGAGAGTGTTGTCTGCGGCGATGTGAGGACGCTGGACATTGAGAAGCTCGGGCCGATTGATGCGCTTGCCTTTGGTTTTCCATGCAACGATTTCAGCGTTGTCGGAGAACAGCGAGGTTTTGATGGCACCTATGGTCCTCTGTATTCATATGGCGTGAAGGTGCTTCGCCGGTATCAGCCTCTCTGGTTCCTTGCTGAGAATGTCGGAGGCCTGAGAAGTGCCAACGAGGGTCAAGCTTTTGAGGTGATCAAACGCGATCTCGTAGCGGCTGGTTACCGGATCTACCCGAATCTCTACAGGTTTGAGGAATACGGTGTGCCGCAGGCCAGGCATCGGGTCATCATCGTGGGCATCCGTGAGGATCTTCCGTATGAGTTCAAGATTCCAAGCACTGCTCCCTATGCTGGCAAGGATAACACCTGCAGAACAGCAATAGAGGTTCCTCCGATCCCTGCTGACGCGGCAAACAACGAAATCACACGGCAGTCCCCTCAGGTAGTAGAGCGGCTGAAATACATCAAGCCAGGTCAGAATGCTTTTACCGCAGAGCTTCCTCCTGAGCTTCAGCTCCGCGTCAAAGGTGCGAAGATCAGCCAGATCTACAAGCGTCTGGATCCCAACAGGCCAGCATATACTGTCACCGGCAGCGGTGGTGGCGGCACACATGTCTATCACTGGGAGGAGCCTCGGGCCCTGACAAACAGAGAGAGGGCAAGACTGCAGACCTTCCCGGATAACTACATTTTCGAGGGATCAAAGGAAAGCGTCCGCAAGCAGATCGGAATGGCTGTGCCTTGTGATGGCGCAAGGATTATCTTCGAGGCGATCCTGAAAACATTCTCCGGTGAACCTTACGAGAGTATGCCTCCGAGTATGCAGGAATAAGGGTGGATGCGCTATGATCAACCACTGGTGGGTGACAAGGCCGAAGCGGAAGCTGACAAGTGTTCCGGAAGTCCTCGCAACCTTTGCGGATATGGCTTTGGATCAGGAATGGCAGGGACATATCAGCACACAGCTGAGCATGGAAGAAGCTCTTGAGCAGGCAGGACTGAAAAGAGTCGGAGACCGCCGAGATAAAGGTGGCGGAGGTGCAAGAACGTATCTCGCCTGGCTAAAAAGTCTTGGATTGATTTTTGAACAAGATAAGACAAGGCTCTTGAAACTCACCTTGGCTGGCGAAGATATCCTGAACGGCGCTCCTCCTGTCAAAGTCCTCACGCACCAGGTTTTGAGATATCAGTATCCGAGCTTTTTCTCCGTCAGTCGAGGTGTGAATCTGAACAGCCGTTTCAAGATACATCCGTTCTGGTTCCTGCTGAAGCTTCTCCGCGATGGCAGATTGGAAGGATACCTGACTCAGGAAGAAATAGCAAAGGTTGTCATCGTTGAGGCAGAAAAAGAGACTGATGCATGCTATAACGCTGTCATTGAAAGCATTCTTCGATTCAGAAGCTATGGGCCCGGCTGCATCGACGAAGACTCTTACGAAGAGAAATACAGCAGCGCACGGAGTGGGAATGCTGACGGAAGTAGCATTTTTGATAAGCTCATCGATACGGCAAACACCTTTATAAACTGGCTTGAATATACCCAGCTTATATACCGGTTTAAAGGAAAAATCTCGGTCCTTGCTGAGAGGGAGTCAGAGGTCGACGACATAATCGCTGATCACCTTCCGTTTATTGAACGCCCAATGGAAGAAGAATACTTCCAGAGAAAATACGGCGTTGGCCCGTATCGCGACAAAGACACAAGAAATCTGACGGAGTACAAGACCATCACACAAGCGATCATAGCAGAACGCCGGATCAGGAACGCTTTTATCCAGTACTCTGTCAAAACGCCTGTTTTTGCCTTGAATGATGATGTCATCTTCCATATCTGCCACTCCTCTGGACTTGATGAAAAAACAGTCAGGTCTACCCTGATAAGTTACTTCCCGCACGGCGCAATCAATGCCTTTATGACAAACTACTTTGAGATGGCATTTAAGGGCCGTGAGGACGCTACTGAGTTCGAAAAAGCAACGAGGGAGATCTTTGCAAAGGTTTTCCGATTTGATGCTTATCATGTTGGTCCTATCGGTTTGACACCCGATGTCCATATCATCTCCAACATGGATGGGTATCAGGGTATCATTGATAATAAGGCGTACAGCGCCTACTCTATCAGCAATGATCATCACAACAGGATGGTTGACAACTACATCGGGAACCTTCGGAACTACAGTCAAAGTCCCCTCCCTTTGGCCTTCTTTACCTACATTGCGGGCGGCTTTTGCAAATCCATTGACAGCCAACTGGACGAAATCACAGCTGTAACTGGCATCAAAGGCAGTGCCGTGACGGTAAGAGACATCGTTGAGATGGTATCAAAACACCAGCGCAATCCATACTCGCATGAGCAACTGCGCAGGATCTTCTCTGTTGGAAGGCAAGTCATGCTATCGGATCTATGACAAAGCAGCCATAAGGTGAATCATGTTCAAAGTCATCATCGCCGGCACCCGCACCTTTTCCGATTACGAGCTGCTGAAGCAGCACGCCGATCATATGCTTTCGAGGATCAGGACCACCGACACCATAGAGATCGTCAGCGGTGGCGCATCTGGTGCCGATGCTCTTGGTGAGCGGTATGCAAACGAGATGGGCTACAGCATCAAGCGGTTCCCTGCGGACTGGGCCAAATACGGCAGGAAGGCCGGGCCTCTCCGAAACGAAGAGATGGCAAAGTACGCCGATGCCCTGATCGCCTTCTGGGACGGTCAGAGCAGAGGAACAAAGTCAATGATTGACCTTGCCCGGCAGAACGGCCTGAAGGTCAGTGTAAAGCTTTACGAGCCATGATCCTCCCCTGCCAGCTCCCTTGTTTCCGTGAAAGCGGAGCGGAAAAAATCCCCGCCCCCCAACAGCTCAGAAGCCTTTGATTTTCTAATAACTTATCAGAGATTTCAGGCCAAACAGGTCTCCCCATACGCCAGCAGTATATTTCATTGCCTGCTGGGCGGAGGCCAGAAATCAGGCCTGGAATCCTATTATTTATTAGAGTGGCTTCCCGCGACAGCCTGTCCAAACGAGGGCAGGCTGTTTCGATCTGGTCGCCATCCAGGTCATCGTCAGGCGGGATACAGGAACAGTGTCCCGATCAGGGACTCCTTGCGAAAGGCCCAGTCGTAGGACAAGAGGTCAATCCGGGTGTACACGGAATCGCTCTGGTCGAACAGCCCGAAGTGGTGATAGGCCATCGCCTCATCCGTGTGCTCAATCTCCTC
>OCVV011335314.1_pt1 | contig 13185 bp, 13 predicted proteins | sample 1539721 | NCBI WGS metagenome assembly OCVV01 (sample SAMN02144230, study PRJEB22623) | gut metagenome | biome: sheep rumen | host: Ovis aries | place: New Zealand
TCTCATCAACTAACTTCTGAAGTGAATCAAGATCGTTATACATAAAGGGAAGCGCCGTATTATAGAGCTCCCTGGGTACACCTGCAGGTGCAAGTCCGGGAAGGAGCTGCTCATCAAGCTTTGTGGTATCGCCGATATTGGCTGCGATATACCAGTCACTCCATCCGTGATATCCGCAGAATGCGACTTTGCTCTTTCCTGTCGCGCTTCTTGATATCCTTACGGCAACAGCGCATGCTTCACCGCCGCTTCGCGCAAATCTCGCACGCTCTGCCCAGGGATGAAGAGCGATAAGTCTCTCGGCAAGCTCAACTTCCTCATATGAATTAAGAGTACACATGGATCCGTTTTCGATCGCATCTATAACGGCAGCGTTAACATTCGGGTTTGCATATCCCAAAGTACAGCTTCCGACTCCCATCTGAGCGAAATCGTAATAATGATTTCCGTCTAAGTCCCATACCTCGCAACCCTGTGCCTTTTTGTAATATGAGGGCCAAAGGTCAGGCAGGAACATCTCCGGTCTTTTTGATAACAGTTCCGTTCCCGTAGGGATGAGTACCTTTGCTTTTTCGTATAATTCCTGTGATTTTCCCATTATTGCTCCTTTCGGATCATCCTCTTAATTTCTTTCTTACGGATAATTCCTTTTCACTTAATACCTTTTCTCCGTCACCCATCATCGCACGGATATTTCTTAACCTTCCGGCTAGCATTCCCATTGCGGGAACCTCCAGGCTTGCGGCCTGATCCGTACCCCACATTTCATGGGAAAGAGTAACGTGTCTTTCTATCATTACAGCTCCGACTACCGCCGATACCACGGAGGGCTCAAGATCCTGCTCGTGTCCGCTGTATCCCACAAGGCAGTCATATCTGTCTTTTAAGGTCTTTATCATGTTCAGGTTGATATCATCCTGATCAGTGGGATATGAGGAATTTGTATGCATCAGGATATAATTGCCGTCAGCATACTTTTCCAAAATATCTACCGCATGATCGATCTCATCAAGTGTACTCATTCCGGTGGACATCACTATGACCTTTCCGGACTTTGAGGCTTCGATCATAAGCTCATCGTTTGTGATCGTTGCGGATGCTATCTTTATGAACGGGATATCATATTGAAGGAGAAACTCAAGGCTCGGCATATCCCAGGGCGACGCGGTCCAGTCTATGGGCTTTTCCCTGCAATATCTGTCTATGAAATCATATTCCTCTTTTCCGAATTCGACCCTCTTTTTATATTCAAGATAAGTCATCCTGCCCCAGGGGGTATCACGCATAACGGATTTCTGATGCTCGGGAACCGCTATATCGGGCTCTCTTTTCTGGAACTTAACACAGTTCCACTGGCATCCGAAGGCCGCATCCATAAGACGCTTGGCAATTTCGATGTCGCCGTTATGGTTGATCCCGATCTCGGCTATGAGATAGGGCTTGCAATTGTCCTTTATAACGTAGTCACCTATACGGATCTCTTTTTTTGCCATAAGTTTTTCCTTTCGATATAAACTTATTACATAATAACACTTTTGCGGTACCTCTTCAAGGCTGGCATACGGCTGCATGCCTTAAACGCACCCTGACCGGCCATCGCCCACCTATCACCCTCATACCATGGTCTTAAAATATTCTATGGTCTTTACAAGTCCTTCCTTTAGCTCGATCTTAGGCTCCCAGTCAAGCTCCTTTTTGGCAAGACTGATATCCGGCTTTCTCTGTGTCGGGTCGTCAACGGGAAGATCCTCGTAGATTATCTTTGAATCCGAACCCGTAAGCTCGATCACTATCTCGGCAAGCTGCTTTATGGTGAATTCTCCGGGATTACCCACATTTACGGGGCCGGTAAATCCGTCCCTGCTGTTCATGAGCCTTATCATTCCCTCGATAAGATCGTCCACATAGCAGAAGCTTCTGGTCTGGCTTCCGTCTCCGTATATCGTTATGTCTTCACCCTTTAAAGCCTGAACTATGAAGTTACTTACCACGCGTCCGTCTCCGATATCCATTCTCGGGCCGTAGGTATTAAATATCCTCATGACCTTTATATCAACGCCGTGCTGCCTGTGATAATCAAAGAACAATGTCTCGGCCACGCGCTTACCTTCATCATAGCAGGATCTGGGTCCTATCGTATTTACATTGCCCCTGTAACTCTCCTGTTGGGGATGACATTCAGGGTCTCCGTATACCTCGGATGTGGACGTCTGGAGTATCCTCGCTCCTGTCCTTTTCGCAAGGCCCAAGGCATTAAACGCGCCGAAAACGGAGGTCTTTGTTGTATAGATGGGATCTCTCTGATACCAGATGGGGCTTGCCGGACAGGCAAGATTATAGATCTGATCGCATTCGACATAAATGGGGTTGATCATATCATGTCTTATGAATTCGAAATAAGGATTATTAAGATTATGTCTTATATTGTCCTTGCTTCCGGTAAAAAGATTATCCACGCAGATAACATCATTTCCCGTTGCAAGTAATCTGTCGCAAAGATGGGAACCAAGGAAACCGGCACCACCTGTCACAAGTACTCTGTTTTTTCTCATTTATCCTTATCTCCTTATCATGATAGACACACTATATAATTATACTTTTCGACTTTATCAGTGTCAACATCATAAGGAGTCCTGCTGCTTTTAATCTCTGTAAAAAAGATCCCTTGTATAAACCTTTTCCTTAACATCGTCAAGGACGGGATCATATCTGTTTGCTATTATCGCACTGCTTTCTTTTTTGAATTTCTCTATGTCGTTTACGACTCTGCTTCCAAAGAAGGTCGTGCCGTTTTCGAGCGTGGGCTCATATACGATCACGGTCGCGCCTTTGGCTTTTATCCTCTTCATGATGCCCTGGATAGAGCTCTGTCTGAAGTTGTCACTGTTACTCTTCATCGTAAGGCGGTAAACACCTATAACACAGTCCTTTTCCTCAGAAAGGTCATAGTCACCGCGGCCGTAGTAATCGTAATATCCGGCCATCTTAAGTACGCGGTCGGCGATAAAGTCTTTTCTCGTCCTGTTTGATTCAACTATGGCTTCTATCAGATTTTCGGGCACATCCTGATAATTTGCAAGAAGCTGCTTTGTATCCTTCGGCAGACAATATCCGCCATATCCGAAGGAAGGATTATTATACTGATCGCCTATCCTCGGATCTAAGCACACTCCCTTTATTATGGAAGCCGTATCAAGCTCCTTACTCTCGGCATAGGTATCAAGCTCATTAAAATATGCTACGCGGAGCGCTAAATATGTATTTGCAAAAAGCTTTACGGCCTCGGCCTCGGTTATGCCCATGAAAAGGGTATCTATATCTTCCTTTAACGCCGCTTCTTTAAGAAGGTTCGCAAACCTCTCCGCAGCTTCCCTCTGTCCGTCCGAATGACCCACTATGATGCGGCTGGGATACAGATTATCATAAAGCGCCTTTGACTCTCTTAAAAACTCCGGTGAAAAGAGGATCTTATCCGTGCCGTACTTTTTTCTTACGGACTCGGTATAGCCTACGGGGATCGTGGATTTGATCACCATATAGGCATCTTTATTAACGGATAAAACTGCCTCGATAACGGATTCAACAGCCTTCGTATCAAAGAAATTCTTATTGGGATCATAATTTGTGGGAGCGGCGATTATGACATAATCCGCTCCCTCATAAGCCTTATCCGCATCTAAAGTCGCGGTCATGTCAAGCTCTTTTTCAGTAAGATATTTTTCGATATATTCATCTGCGATCGGAGATTTTTTCTGATTTATCATCTCCACTTTTTCGGGAATTATATCAACGGCGCATACTTTATTATGCTGTGATAAGAGAACGGCAAGGGAAAGGCCCACATATCCCGTTCCCGCTACCGCTATCTTAATATCATTATGACCGTTCATTACAGGTATCTCCTTTTTCTGTCCGCTTTATACCGTACTGGCTTTATACAGTATTAGCTTTATATCCGGATCAGATATCCGCCTTCCAGAGTCCGTGAAGGTTGCAGTATTCATATGCCGCAACAGCCTTATCATCCGCAAGTTTGAATGTTGCCACAGGCTCCTGCCCGGGCTTAAGGCAGACTTTCTGATAACCCTTTTCGGTCTCAAGTATTATAAATTCGATATAATGAGCATCCATCATGGGATGGATCACTTCACCTACCTGAACGGTAACGCTGTCCCCTTCAACCGTAACCTTGGGAACATGCTTTTCAAATGCTCCGTCGGTAACTCCGGGAAGTATCTCCTCACCAAGTCCTTCACCTATAACTATCTGATCGTTTACTTTGTAAAATTTCATAATCCTTCTCCTTTCTTACCTTTGATACATTACATTTTTGTTGTCAGTTTAATCCGAAATACTCATCTATTGCCACAAGCCATACAGCCAGATATGTATCATCCCACATATTAGAATGATACTCCGTTCCGCCGTCATTCATATAGAAAGTTCTCTTGCCGTAATCGACAGTCCAGACATCATCCCTTCCCTCTGCTTTAACATCATATTTGTATTCAGCCGCATTGCCAGCATAGAACTTGCAGTCTTTTATCTTAACATCCAGATTGTAAAAATTGTTTGCTACCGCGAGAGCCATAGCCATATTGTTTTGTATATAGGACTGATCGGAAGCTAAGTCCTTATCAATGAGCATGATCGCCATATTATCATAGAAAAGTTCCCTGTTGATAGTGCGTCCCTTTTCAAGGACGGTAGAATCCACATAGTCTAAGAATCCGTTAAGATCTTTATTCCCGAAGGGCTTTGTATATTCATTAAGGCCGCCGTTCGGAATTACCATGATATTATCTCCGTCTCTGTAGACATCGGTATAGCTGTACACAGTAAGATCACCTTCAGGCTCCGATGACCCGGTATCACCTGCTTCATTATCATTCCCGGCATCTTCTCCATTCCCGTTATCTTCGTTATCTTCATCACCGTATTTGTCTTTAAGACCGCCAAGGCTAACATCCGTATCAAGATCCAGATCGCCTATCTTTTCAGCGGCATCCTTAAACGCATCGATATCTATATCAGCATCATAGGTCACATCCGAATCCTTGTCGGCATCTTCAAACTTTTCGGTCCCCTCTAAAAGATCGTCCGAAAGATTTTCCTTTTTTTCACCGCATCCGGCTAAAGATGCTGCTATCATAAGTAAGGCTAAAGCAATGGCAGTTACTTTGTAAATCCTGGATCTCATATCATTTTCCTTCCATAATTCCCCGTTTTTATTTTACATACCTTATATTATCCGAAAGCCCCTAAATATGCAACTTGTTTTGGTGATATTGCCTTTGCGCCCTTTAACGTTTATACTTAAATCTATGAAAACATATAAATTCTACGGCTGGGAAACAGCCGACATAAAAGATGAAAACGGTCTTACGCCGAGAGATTACTATGATATCCTCTCGGAAATCTGGTGCGCCGATACCTGCGCATCCAGGATGAGGGACAGCTGGAGCCCTGAAAATAAGACGCTTGGCCAATGCTCGATCACGGCTTTCCTCATTCAGGATATCTATGGCGGAAAGGTTCGCGGCATCCTTCGTCCCGGCGGCAATTACCACTGCTTTAACGATGTTAACGGATGCATCTTCGATCTTACGAGCGAGCAGTTTAAGGGTGAAATCCTCGATTATTCGGATTGTCCCGAGCAGGATCGAGAGGTGCATTTTAAGACGGAAGAAAAATTAAAACGATACGAACTTCTCAAGAGGATGTTTGATGACGTACGAAAGTCGTAAGAACAGATCGGATCTTATAAAGATCCTCCTTATAGCCGGAATTTTGATCGGGGCGTTCCTTCTTTATAAGAACAGGCCCGTCACACATGATGCGATAGCCGGTCTTCCCGACCCCGTACAGGGAAAGATGTCTGCCGTGCAGAAGCTTACCGCAGGTGATTTTAACGTGACCATGGAATATGTAGCCTCCTATCACATCGATGCCCTTGTGGTCCATACCAAGGATTACAAAGGTTCCTCTCTTCCCGATCTTCTCTCTCCGAAGGATCTTGCTCTTGCATGGGGAAAAGTGGCCGAGTACAACGACAGGATCAATTTTAACTGGAGTCAGTCCGGCAGATGGTATTCATGGTATGTAAGCGGAAAGACCGATCTTTCTCCGATCGGAGGCCTTGGCGCCATCACTCCCCATTCTTCCAACAATCACATCATCCCGGCTGATGATAACGTAAAAGAAAAGTTAAAGAAGGTAAAAGCCGGAGACCATGTGGTCATAGACGGATATCTTGTTAACATAGACGGAAAAAAAGCCGACGGCTACACCTACACCTGGCATACCAGCCGGATAAGAGAGGACGACGGCAACGGCTCATGCGAGATCATTTACGCTACAAACCTGGTAGTTGTAAACTGACATTTCTATTTCTTAAGTTTTCGAAGTGCCTTGTTTAATATAAAGGCGATCGGAACGGATATTACCGTAACGGCCAAAACATACAAAAACTGGTTTTGTATATAAAATACCGGCTTCGCATCATCCCTCATAAAAGCAAATCCGAATATCTGTATAAAAAGAGGATGGACAAGATACGTCTCAAGCGTAAATCTCCCAAGGAACTTAAGCACTGCATTTCCTATCTTTATCTTCATTCCGATAAGCATCACCAGTATCGAAAAAGCATATGCCGAAACGAGCTGCCCCGTAAGCTCGGCGATCCAGTGCGAAAACGGATCATATCTCTTTCCGATCATCGCTATGAACACCCCGTAATAATTTGATATAAAAAATCCCGCAAACGAGACGAGTGCATATAAGACTATCCTTAATGCATATCCCTTTTTATACCTGATAAATCTCCTCTCCTTGTTTCTTGCAAGGCCGACTCCGACCGCAAAAAGGTGGGGTGTATTATACCACCATGTTCCGGGCGAAAATATCACCGCAAGTAAGATATAAAGGATAACGAGTGCCCATAAGACCGGCATCTGCGCCTTTTCTTTTTTAACCAGTTTAAAGCTGATATAAAAAGCCAGATACATCCATATGATGCAGGGGATATACCATATGTAATTGTATGTATTGAGAAGTATCGGCTTATCGACTCTTACATTTCTTATCTTCTCAAGGATGAAGGCAGCCATCCACATGATCACCGTAGGAATGATAAGGGGCAATATCCTTCTTATGAAATATCTGTTAAAAAAGCCTTCTTTTTCATGAGCAGAAAACATACCGTATCCCGAACAGAATAAAAAGACCGCTACCATCAGATATCCGACAAAAACAAAAAGGTCAAGTCCGTGATGCATGCGTCCAGGACTAAGCCAGGGCGCGCATGTCCTCTGGGAAGCATGATGAAAGATTATTATTATCGATGCAAACCCGAGAAAAGCTTTGGTATGATCAAAGCTCATCACCTCATCGTTCCATTCTCCCTTTTTCATCACCTTCGCCCCGAAGAATAAAAGCACCGGAAGGATAATATAATAAAGATATACGATCTTGTCCATGGTAATATACTCCTATTTAAGCCTGATCCTTTATCAGCCAAAACCTCCCCGGTTTTCTATATCGGCAAAGGGATCGTTCTTATCATACTGCGCGAACGGATCGTCAGCCTGCTGCGTGGCATAAACATCCGCTGCATGAACGGGAACGTTTGATGCCGCTATGGGTGCTCCGCAGTGCGGACACGAAAAATGCAGTCCGTGCACATATACTCCCTGGCAATATGCGCAGGTATCCTCTAAAGTCGGCCCCGCCGCATCCTTTATCTCAATGGAGCTTTCATTTATCTTCCTGGTCTTTGCCGGTGCGACAAGGATACCATAGAACATGAACGCGGCATGAATGATTATAAAAGGAAACGCAACCACGACCATCGGCTGAAAGCTCGGCTTCATAACAGAGGGCAATATCTCTTCAAACCCCAGCTCTATCGAATCACCTACCGAAACACTCTCATCCGTTAGATTTTTCTGGACTACCTTATTAAACTTTGAGGCAGTACTGCTTGTGATGATATTATCCGTATCATCGCCCTGCATGCCTTCCCAGTACCAATCAACCCAGCCGTCGGCATTCTTCGGCTGAGAATAGACTATCAGCCAGTGCTTTTCATCCTCAAATGTATTTACATATGCATCATATGCAAAATTCTCCAGATCGGTATATCTGTTTTTCCATATATCATTATCCACGCATAAAAGAGCCGGAGTGATACCGGTCTTTTCCCTGAAAACCTTAAATGTATCTTCAAGTTTCTTCTGATCCGAAACATCAAGAACCCCGATAAGATCAACTATCATGATCGATGTATCGTAATCGGCATTTAATTTCTTTGGAATATTTATCGCAGACCTGACGATCCCTAATAAAGCGGTCAGATATACGATCAGCATAAATATAACGATGACTGTCGAGGTTTTTTTACTTATCTGCGCACTGCTTTTTTCTATCGGTGCGGACCTGTAATAGTATACCGGATGACTGTTTTTATAATATACATATTTATGGGCGCCCGGGAAATATGACTTCGATGTCCTTACTCCTCTCCCGCCTCCGTGGCTTCCGCCTCCTCCATGGCCTCCGCCTCCGTGACTTCCGCCGCCTGATGAATGTGGCATATCATTTTCCTCCGATCACTTTATCACGTGAAATCTTCCCTCTGATCATCTTTTCAATGGCGCGTTCATCCGCATCACCGAAATATTTTTTAAATTGTTTCTCGATCGTTTTATATGATTCTTCCGGTGATTCCTTATATGCTTTTGTAACATGCTTATATCCGAAAAGCTGCTCGCTCAGGGCATAGATCGCAACGTCCCAGCCGTATTCTCTTCCTGCCTTGTTCCTTTTTTTCTTAAAGTCGCGCATGCAAAGATAAGTGCTCATCTGAAGACCCGTCAATGTCCCTTCAAAATTCTTTTCTTTCCCTTTGCCAAAGCCGGCAGCCTGCTTTATCTCGAACGAAAAAAGCCTTGTGTTCATATCGAAAAGATCCATGATCTTTTTCTGCCTGAGGCTCGCCTTTCCGTCATCCCAGAGCGCATCAAAATCATATCCGTCTCTTCTTAAGTTTGCAAAATAGGGAAAATATTTCTTAGATATGAAACCCGCTTTATTATCAAAAAACTTTCCGTAGGCTATCTTTCCGCTTTCGGCAATGATCGCCCTCCATTCCCACGGATCGACCGCTTTATCTCCGCTCCACCAGAAGGACGGATAGGTATGTTCCTCGACAGAAAAGCCCGGTATCTGACATGCAAACAAAGGAAGAAAGCCGACTTTTTCGATATAGTCAGCCAGTTCATCTACGCTATGAATGCAATCGGGCGAATCGATATCCACCCCGCTCATTATCCATTGTCCGTTTATTTCCTGCATGATCTTTTATGAGTAGAATGTATAGGTATGCTTTCCGGACTTCTTGGATTTGTACATCGCAGAATCCGTCATTTCATATCATATTCATCCAGAAAATGATGTCTTACCCCGTTTTTCTTGTATTCGATCACCGTGTCGATATTAACGTTTTCCATGCTCTTAAAGATATTTGATTCGACAAAAGGATTGTCCTTTTTTAAAGCGGCGATCAGCTTTTTCGTCTCCAGTCGTTTGGAAGATGTCGTACCGTCTTCATGACATGTGGAGCAGGTATCCGTAAAATGACATGCGCACTGCAGAAAATGAAGGTCGTTATAGTCACGCCATGAACATATATCTTTCTCTCTTACAAGATATAACGGTCTTATCAGCTCCATACCTTCGAAATTGATACTGTGTAGCTTGGGCATCATTGTCTGGATCTGTGCGCCGTGCAGCATTCCCATTAATATCGTCTCGATCACATCGTCATAATGATGACCGAGCGCTATCTTATTGCACCCGAGCTCTTTCGCCTTGCTGTAAAGATAACCTCTTCGCATCCTTGCGCATATATAGCACGGGCTTTTTTCTATCGTATCGACCGCATCAAATATATCGCTCTCAAATATCGTAACGGGGATCCCGAGTGCGCGGGCATTGCTTTCGATAAGTGCCCTGTTATCTTTATTATATCCCGGATCCATTACAAGGAATGTCAGATCGAAATTACATTTTCTGTGCCTTTGTATTTCCTGGAAGAGCTTTGCCATCAGCATCGAATCTTTTCCGCCCGAGATACATACCGCTATCCTGTCGCCTTCGTTTATGAGCTTATAATCCCTGCACGCTCTTGCAAAAGGAGTAAAGAGCTGCTTGTGAAATTTCTTTCTGATGCTCTCCTCGGCCCTTTGCTGCTTTTCTTTTATATCTCCCTGATCGGCCATAGCGGATCTGACATAGCCTATATATCCTCCGGCCAGGCTGAAGCATTCATTTCCGATACCGAAAAAATCTCCGTCAAGCTCTCTTGTTCTCCTGCCTGCCTCACAGTAAAATATGAGCTTTTTATCTTTTGAGATCTTTGAGATGCTTTCTCTTATCTCATCTTTTTGATCCTCATCATCAAGGTCAGCTCCGATCGCCCCGGGCATCATGCCGTATGCCCTTACTCCCTCGTCCCTTATATCAAGGAGCAGATATGAATCTTTATTCAGAGTATTCAGTTCTTCTAAGGTGATCTCTTTCATAATAAACAACCGGCCCCGATATTCTCACATCAGGCCATACATAGTTATTATATTATATTGTTGCCGCCCCGTAAACATTTTTATGCAGATAAATCTTCTGTTTTCTGTATTATTATCGGTACTTTTTTCCTATCTTAATTGTATACCCTGCATAATTTGATATAATCTGTTTATGGACAAATCACTGTTTATCAAAGAATTAAGACCATATCTGTACCTGATGGATGAAGCGGGTGAGGCTACCGGTTATCTTGTGATCGGCAAAGACAAAGCCTGCGTCATAGATACCATGAACGGATACAACGATATCCGTGCGGCCGTAAGAAAGATCACCGACAAACCGATCATCCTTATAAATACCCACGGACACGGCGATCATGTCTGCGGAAATATCTATTTTGACGAAGAAGCCTACATGGATCCTGCGGATATCCCTCTTTCGGAAAGTTTCATAATAAACCCGGATTTTAAGGAATTCTGCAGGAAAACCGGACGTAAAATGCCTCCTTTTAAACCGCTTTGCGACGGAGATATTTTTGACCTCGGAAATAAGACGCTTAAAGTCGTCTCTCTTCCGGGCCACACAAAAGGAAGCATCCTTCTTCTCCTTAAGGAAGACCGGATCCTTTTTACCGGGGATGCGATCAACCATCACCTCTGGCTCCAGCTTGACGGATGCTACACTTTATCCGCATACCTGAAAGAGCTTGATAAGATCATGTATCTCGAAAACGAAGCCGATCTGATCCTTCACGGCCACGCCTCGGGATTTGATGACATCTCCCTCATGCACTGCTTCAGAGATGCCATAAAAGAGATCATCGACGGCAAAACAGAAAACGATTCTCCTTATGAATGGTTTGGCGGAACAGCCATGCAGCATCCTTTTAAAGTAGAGGAAGGGAAAGAATACGAACGACCCGATAACGTGATAGTCTATCTTCCCGATAAAATTTGGCCCGATAAAATTTTTTAAAAAAATTGGAAAAACACCATAAATCCGTGATATAATCAGAACATATCATTTATGATCACGGAGGAGCATAAAAATGAACAGTAGCAGATCATCAATAACAAAACAGATAACGATCACGGCGATCCTTTTAGCCATATGTGTCGCCAGCCAGTTTTTTAAGACCTTAAGTGTTTATATAACCGGTCCCATCGTTAATCTGTGCATCATATTAGCCGTTATGACATGCGGACTTGCCTGGGGCATCATCCTTTCGGTCATCACCCCCGTTACCGCTTTTTTCATAGCAGCTTCACCTGTAATGAGTGCAGTTCCCGGGATCATCCCGCTTATCATGCTCGGCAATGCCGTCCTTGCGGTCATGGTCCATTTCCTGTTTAAGCCGGCTGTTTCCGACGGAAAGCCCCTTGTCGGCGTTCGTTCGATAATAATGGCAGTTTTATCATGCCTGGCAAAAGGATGTGTGATGGGCCTTACCATTTCACTCTGGCTCCTTCCCACATTCATTCCCGCGGCAAGCCCCTTAAGAGAAAAGATGCCGATCTTCCAGACCACGTTTTCGATCACTCAGTTTATCACGGCAGTGATCGGATTTGTATATTTCTTCATTCTCTGGATCCCTTTGAGAAAAGCACTTAAGACTCAGGATAACAACTGACCTTACACATTCACCTTATCATTATTTAACGGGAGGATCTTTATGAGTCTGGTTAAAACAAACGACAATTGTATAGGCTGTAACCGTTGTATAAAAGCCTGCAGCAGCATGGGCGCCAATATCCGCCGTTAAGAAAGAACGCGGCAACGTCATCGACGTGGATCCCGAAAGATGCATAGCCTGCGGAGCCTGTCTGGACGTATGCGAGCATAAAGCACGGGAATATGTGGATGATACCGATCGTTTCTTTGAGGATCTTAAAAAAGGACAGAAGATATCCGTCCTCATCGCTCCCGCTTTCCTGGCAAACTATCCGAACGAATACGAAAAGTATCTCGGAATGCTCAAAAAACTCGGGGTAAACAGATTTATAAGCATTTCTTTCGGAGCTGACATCACGACCTGGGCTTATATAAAATACATCACCGAGAACAATTTCATGGGCGGTATTTCACAGCCCTGTCCCGCGGTCGTAGGTTATATCGAGCGCTACACCCCCGAGCTTATCCCGAAGCTCATGCCGGTTCAGTCTCCCATGATGTGCGGTGCCGTTTACGTTAAAAAATACATGAACGTAGATGATAAGCTTGCATTTATCAGCCCCTGTATCGCAAAGAAAAATGAGATCGACGATCCCAACAACAAGGGCTATGTTTCATATAACCTTACATTCTCGCACCTTATCAAATATTTAAAAGAGCATCCCGTAAGCGGAGCCACTCCTTATAAAGATGAGATCGAATACGGCCTCGGTTCCATCTATCCCATGCCCGGCGGTCTTAAGGAAAACGTTTACTGGCTTCTCGGAGAAGATGCACTCGTTCGCCAGATGGAAGGCGAGCATCATATGTATGAATACCTTGAGCGGAACAAGGATATGTTAAAGTGCGGAAACAATCCTTACCTTTTCGTTGATGCCTTAAACTGCACAAACGGCTGTCTCTACGGTCCGGGTACCGAGGCAAGGGCAG
>OCVV011322711.1_pt1 | contig 13182 bp, 12 predicted proteins | sample 1539721 | NCBI WGS metagenome assembly OCVV01 (sample SAMN02144230, study PRJEB22623) | gut metagenome | biome: sheep rumen | host: Ovis aries | place: New Zealand
GTGAAATCGTAAGAAGATTCACTGAATTCCGGCGGAAGGTTGCTGTCGGCATCCTTGATGTAAAGCGTGAAGAAACCGGTACGCTTATTGCCCGAGAGCACGGCCCCGCTCATGTTGAACACATACATCTTAAAGCTTTCATCGCCTTCGACGCGCTTGTCCGTGACCGGAGTGATATATGTAGCGGAAGTCGGAAGCGTGCTGCCGGCGTTAAACGTAATCGTCGCAGAATCACCCGTAATCGTTCCATCGGAATTCACCGTGCAAAGCGGCATGCCTGTTGTATTGAAGTCCGCCGCATTGGCGAGCTTCATGGAGTTATTGTCAGCTTCATCGCTCAAGACAAAGCAGTAGTTGAACGAAACCACAGTCGTTGGAGTCTTGGAAAGATGAATCGGGATCTCCTGAGCCAGATCATTTTCGAGGAACTTTCCGCTTGCAAGAGCCGTCGGGTCCAAGTCCACGACAGGTGGATCGAACGGCACATAGCGGAAATTACCCGTGTACGGAGGCGCCACCTTTAAATACTTCGCCAAAAGCTGCCCCGCCACCGAAAAGTCATTGCCAATCGACATGGAATCGGTGGTAATGAAAGTACCCTGATATTCCGGATTATCCGTTGAAGTCCAATCCACCCTCTTGGTCGTGTAGAACATCAAGTTACCCGCATAAGTTTCACTCGTGATGTAGGTAAACTTCGAAGAATCCGTAAAGCCTGTGGTATCCCAGGCAAAAGCCTTGCGATCGAATTTTGCACCTTCCGGAGCGTAAACAACCTGAATGCGTGGACTGTGCGCCGAATTATCGAGTTCAAAGCCGTCGCGCACAAAAATGCGAGTCAAACGGCCCTGCGGCGGCATCAGCACATAGATTTTAAAAGTCGTCTGCGCCGAGACTTTGAGCATGTCGATATACTTATCGTAAGTACCATAGTCATTTGTGTACACGGAATCAGGCGGCACATGAATGAACTGTGTCTGCGAATGCAGGTACGATGTGATTTCAATGCCTTTTTCCCAGGTAACATCCGAAAAATCGACGGTCGGGATTGAAAGAAGCGGATCCACTTCCGGAACCGTTTCCGGACACTGGGAATAATCGTCTCCCTGGTAAACGCCTTTCGAAATTTTTGCCTTCCAAAGATTGACTGTATTATCGCCCTCAGCGGTCGGTCCCGTAATATCGCCCTTGATGCAATACGGACCGTCAAAACGAGCCGAGGATCCATCCGACAAATTCTGATGTTGCCAACTCGGAAGCTTGACACTTCCTAACGTATGGAACGGGCCTCCCAATAGTTGCATATCGTAAAGATTTTGCAACTCCACATCACCGCCAATCGTGAACGGGCCACCGATATGATGGTTATTCGCGAGATACAAGTTACCGGTCGCCGTACCATTATACCCAGTCGTATCTTCTAGGTAAATCGCGCCAGCATTGGTAAAGTGCAACTCTTCGGTTCCCCAAAGCTTGTACTTCATCAATTTTTCCCATTCTTCCTGCTGAACGGAGGCATCCGCCGTGACATTTTCAAAATAAAAAGGGCGAACGTCAGCTGCGTGACTTAGAATGCAGCCGATGAGAACCAAGAAGATATAGAATCCCCAACTTATTTTTTTCGTACGTACCATAACACTCATCCTTCCCGAGAAAAACTCCAAAACCCTACCCTCAAAACTATAAATTTCTGAAAACATTTTTTCATTTTGTTTACTTTCAAATGCGTTTTTGCACGTTTTTTTGAGCCTACACACATGCTTTTGCACGTTTTTTACGATTTCTGCAAAAAATTTCCAAAATTTCAAAATTTTTCTATATTGGAGAATCCCTAGACCCCTTTCAATGATTGTTTGCGGGCAACCCGCCAGAGCGAAAGCAGCAACGGACTTGTGAATTTTTATGTGGATGGGTAGTCTAGGGATTTTTTTTGCTCATGATTCTTTGGACTCTTCGCCATACAAAGCCTTATAATCCCAATGACGTCTGCTACGGTCAAACGGATTTTGACGTGTCCCCTTCTTTTGCTGACGAATTTCCTCCGGCAATCCAGGTTTTAAAAGAAAATTGCCACGCGACAGAGCTTTACGCAAGTCCGCTCCAGCGCTGCTATAAGCTTGCCGAAAAGGCTTCCGAAGCCCTGAACCTTCCCGCCGTCAAACAAGACGCTTTAAAGGAAATCCATTACGGGGCTTGGGAAAACGTCAAGCTTTCCGATGTTCCCAAAGACCAGATGAACGCCTGGAAGGCGGACCTCCGCGGCTTCCGTTTTCCGGGAGGCGGCGAATCCTTTCACGATGTCGACAAGCGCATCGGCGCATTCATCAAGAGCATTTACGGCCAAAAGGAAGTCCTTTTCGTTTCGCATGCTGGCGTGATCGCCGCAATCGAGCATTCCATTTGCGGACTTCCGGATGAAAAATTTGTGGAAGCGGAATTTCCTTACGCCATGGTGACCCGCTTTGAAATCGATATGGATGCTTGCGGAAACCTCAAGGGTTCGTTCGAAACCCTTTACGGTGGAAAGCAACAGCCTTCGCTTATCGATTACATTATGCGCCTTTAAGGCGTCGCTTAAAAATCCAACGAAATCGAGGCTTCTAAGCCTCCGCGAAAATCGGGCCCCAGCACAAAATGTGCCGGGCTGTCGAAATCGCTCATCATCGCATCGACCACAGCATCGCCGATGGAATACAGATAAATTAACACAAGTCCCCAGATATACTGGTTACGATTTTTCCGGTAATAAAGAATCTGTTCGTCGATTCGATCCAAGCTTTCACTGGAAGGGTCTTCCTTTTCGAGCGCATGCTTGCGGTCTAAGTAATATTCGATCACGTCCTGGCGCGAGAACATGCTGACCGAGGCACCGAGAAGCCCCATGTACAGTAAACCGGCCTTGCCGTATTCCTGGTTATAAATTTGTCCCCAGCCTGGAACAAAGGACCTGAGCAACGCCCCGAGCACCGGGCGATATTCCACGCTGTGGCCTTGATTATTCACCCAGATTCCATAGGCGTCAAAGATACTGTAAAGATGCACGCCGATCATCCAGGTAAATTCTGACTTGCGCAGATCTTCTTCTTCGATCTTGTGATCGCTAAAGGTGCGAACCTGTTCCGCATACTGGTTGCGCTTTGTCTGGTAGTACGAAAGGCTGTCCCGGCTGCGAAGCATTTTACGGGAATATTTATAGACGGAATCCTGGAATTCCCGAGCCTGGTCAAATCGACGATTCTTTTGATACCGTTTGTTGACGAACACTTCATAAGCGAGAGCGACTTCGACTGCCGTAATGAAACCGCCCCGAATGTAATGCCCCGTGTAATACTGACCGCCCCCCGGGAGCAGGCTAAAAAGCAACGTCAGAGGAAGAGAATTGTGTTCCGTCGCCACATCCCATTCATAAGTCTGTAGCGAATCGATTCCCGGGACTCCCGTCTTCCCCCTTTCAGAAATTTTTGCCGGCTCTTCGAGCTCGACTCCCGCCGGATCGTCCTCCTCATCGGCGTCTTCCGCTTCCTCCGTCCGAGGATCAGGCTCTTCTTGGACGGATTTAGACGTTCCGAGCGAATCCGGCGTTCCCTTCACATCACTGGCAAGCGTCATGCCCACAAGAGCAAGCACCACCGCCAAAAACAACGAAAATGAGGGAGCAGAAAATCGCATCGCCCCAAATTATAACAAAAAGCCATTTGGCAAAATCTATCTTTTACGCCGCCAAAGAGAAAAAAACAAGATTTTTCATTTTTGACATTTTTTGTCACATTTTATAGCTATCTTAAGGTCATCAAGGAAAACGAAACCATGCAAAACAAAATTGACAACAAAGTCGCCATCGTAAACCTCGGAACCGAACTGACCCAAGGCTTTACGCTGAACACGAACGCCCATTGGATGGCCGGTCGTCTGCGCGACCTCGGTTTCGAAGTCTCTTACGAAATAACCCTTCCGGACGATGCAAGCGTTTGGAACGCGACTTGGGAAATGATCCGGAAAGCGCAAGTGCAAACGGTAATCCTCGGTGGCGGTCTCGGTCCCACAGAAGACGATAAGACCCGAAGCCTTGTCGCAGACACTTTGAACGCCCCGCTCGAATTCCACGCAGAATGCATCGCCCCGATCAAGGCGTTTATCGAAAGTCGCGGTTGGAAATATTCCGAAGCAAACAAAATTCAGGCGTATTTTCCGCGTGGAGCTCAAATTTTAGAAAACCCAGTCGGAACCGCTCCGGGCTTTTCGATTTCGCAAGACGGCATCACCCTTTTTGCTGTCCCAGGCGTTCCGTTTGAAGCGAAAGACATGTTTGACCGTCATATTGTTCCCTTCCTCAAAACAAAGGGAGTCAAGCCTTTCTTCAGCAAAGAGCTGCGCCTTGCAGGCATTTTCGAATCGAATATGGCGGAAATGTTTCAAAACGTGAAGTTCCCCGCAGGCGTTTCGTGGTCGAGCCTTCCCGTGGACGACTCTATTATTTTCCGCACCTATACGCGGGAATCCGAAGCGGTTTTGAAAGCTGTCGAACAACAGCTGATTGAAGCCTTGGACGACAAGCTCTGCGTCATTTCGACGGATGGAAAATGCCTGACGGAAACCATCGCCGATTTGCTGAAGTCCCGAGGCGAAACCCTTTCGACGGCGGAATCCTGCACAGGCGGCATGATTTCGAGCGAAATGGTGAACCTCGCCGGCATCAGCGAAGTTTTTAAAGGCGGAGCCTGCACCTACTGGAACGAAGCGAAAGAAGATCTGGTTGGAGTTCCGCACGAAGTGCTCGCAAAACACGGAGCCGTCAGTGAAGAAACGGTTCTCGCCATGGCCGAAGGCGCACGAAAGGCCTACCATACAGACTGGGCGGTCGCGACTTCCGGCGTCGCAGGCCCAGACGGTGGCACTCCGGAAAAACCGGTCGGCCTAGTATGGATGGCTGTCGCCTCAAAAAGCCAAAAATTTGCCTTCTGCAAAAAATTTTCCGGAAATCGTGGACAAATCCGTCGCAAAAGCGTCTTTAAAGTACTGGACGCCCTGCGCCGCGCGATTCTCAAAGAAAATGAACAGAAAAGCACTTGCACAAAAGTTCAGTAATTTATATATTCAGAAAGAACAAAAATCAATTGGAGAATAAAAACATGGCAAAGAAATCTGCAGCAGCAACCCTCAATACCCCGCTTTCTGGCGAAAAGGCAAAGGCTGTCGAAGCCGCAATCGCTCAGATCGAAAAGAACTTCGGTAAGGGTTCCATCATGACATTGGGCGGTCAGCCGGAACAGAACATTCCGGTGATCCCGTCGGGCTGCATCCAGTTGGATATGGCTCTCGGCGTGGGAGGTTTCCCGCGTGGCCGTATCATCGAAATTTTTGGACCGGAATCTTCGGGTAAAACGACCCTTTCGCTCCACGCCATTGCAGAAGCTCAAAAGCAGGGCGGCGTCGCCGCCTTCATCGATGCCGAACACGCATTCGACCCGGTTTACGCTCGTCACCTAGGCATCAACATCGACCAGCTTCTCGTTTCCCAGCCGGATACGGGTGAACAGGCTCTCGACATCGCCGAAACCCTCGTCCGCTCCGGAGCCATCGACATTATCGTCATCGACTCGGTCGCAGCCCTCGTTCCTCAGGCCGAAATCAACGGCGAAATGGGCGACAACCATGTCGGACTCCAGGCTCGTCTCATGTCGCAGGCTCTCCGTAAGCTCACCGGCATCCTTTCCAAGTCCAACACCTGCATGATCTTCATCAACCAGCTCCGCATGAAGATCGGCGTCATGTTCGGCAACCCGGAAACCACGACCGGCGGTAATGCTCTGAAATTCTACGCATCGCAGCGTATCGATATTCGCCGTATCGCCCAAATCAAGAACGGCGAAGAAGTCATCGGTAACCGTACCCGAGTCAAGATTGTCAAGAACAAGGTTGCTGCCCCGTTCACCCAATGCGAATTCGACATTCTCTACGGTCAGGGCATTTCCCGCGAAGCAAGCATTCTCGACCTCGGCGTAGAACTCGACGTTGTGGAAAAGAGCGGTTCTTGGTTCTCTTATAACGGGGAACGCATTGGTCAGGGTCGCGAAAGCACTCGCCTTTTCCTCAAGAGCAATCCGGAAATTTGCGCAGAAATCGACGCTAAAATTCGCGAAAAGATGAAGGACGTGAAAATGTTCGACATCTCCGAAGACGAAGCTTTGGCTATCAGCGACGACGCAGACGAAGCCGCCGCCGAAGAAGCCTAATCCAAGACTCCGTTGATAAAGTTCTTTTCCTAATCCAACCTGGCGTCGGTTTCGCCATATTCCGATAGCCTCGCGAATAGGGAAAGAACTTTTTTTTGTAACCTTTCATAGCACAAATTTGTAAGCGTTTCGGACCTTGATATAGAGTAAACTCTAACGTATATTGATTAAAAACGAGGAGCGCCATGTCTTATTCCATCGGTCAAGTCGCAGAAAGAACAGGTCTGTCCGCTTACACACTCCGCTATTACGAAAAAGAAGGGCTTTTGCCTTTTGTGCAAAAAAACGCTTCCGGCCTTCGTGTATACAGCGATAGCGACATCAGCTGGCTCTCGATGATCGAATGTTTAAAAGCCACCGGGATGCCCATCAAGGAAATCCGCCAATACATCGAATGGTACAAAGAAGGCGACGCAACCCTTTCCAAACGTTTAGAACTCTTCCGCAAACGACGCTTGACCGTTATGCAGGAACTCTCCAAGCTTCAAAAGATTCTCGGTAAAGTCGAATTTAAAATCCGACTTTACGAAAAAGCCGTCGCAGCAGGCAGTCTCCAAGCCGTAGACGGCTCGGAAGAAATCAACCAGCTCCGCGAAGAGCTTTTCGGCGACCCGAATTACTTCCCGGAAGTCGAAGAGAAAAAAGCGGTCTAAATTCAAATAATTATCTTTACGGATGTCATGACGGCATCCGTATTTCGAATTTTCGCATTTTTATGTCTTTTTAGCGCCTTCGCTTTTGCCGAAGAGTGCCCCGAACCTCTTGTCCAAGAAAATGCGGTCATTTCCTTGGAAGGGCGTTTTGTCAACCGCGATTACAAACGCATCCATGTCGACATCATCTGGCGTCACAAGCCAACTTCCGCAGATACCTTTGACATCACCGTCTCTCGCAAGGAATCCTTCCGCTACGTATCGGCCAAGGAATTCCGCTATATGGAATTTAAGCCGGAAAACGTCCGCAGACAAATGGCCATGCACCATCTCAAGGAAAACATCGGAGAAAGCCCTCTCAAATGGGACGATTTCGAGCTCCTTGCCCACGGCCATTACCTTTGCCACGATAGCCTGCACAACGATTCCACCCTTCTTTACACTTCCCGTTCGCAGGCATGGTTTACCATCCAGAGGAACTCGGGCACAAGACCGGATTCCTTGCAGATGAACGGTCCTTTCGGCGAAACCCGCAAGCTCTACATCCATTCCTGGAAAAAATTCACCGATTTTACGGTTCCGGCCATTATCGACATCCAGGGGAACAACTATACCGGAAGTCTTTGGACTCGAGCCGCTTTCCGTTTTTTTGAGCCGATTGAACCCTCAAAACCGATTCCTCTGGTCAAATATCAACTTCCCCAAGGCCTAAGCCAAGCGAGACAATCAATGTTTGGGGACCGGCTTGATCGAGAAAGTAAAGTTCCTCTGATACTGGAGATGCACTAAGAATTGTTGAGAAAGGCGTCCGCAATAAAAACGTTTCTTTTCTCGCATCCAAAATCCGCCCAGCAGCTGCAATTTGTTTTCAGCAGAATCGCCCCACCGCAAGGAAGGTCCCAACAGCCCGATCGTATAGCTCAGCGGCTCCTTCAGGTACGTATTCCGGGAAGACTTCGAATTTCCCGTATTGTACTGGTTTAAAAAGCCCGCCACGGCCCAGTTCTTCGTGAACGGAAGATAGGCGTAAGCGATTAAATCGATGATGTAATCGCGGCTAAAAACCGGAATGTTTCTGCGATAATCGAAGCTTTTACCTTCAAACTCCGTGCTGATGTCGACAAAAGTAAAATGCGCTCCAATTCCTAAAAGGGCATCTTTTCCAAATGTGTATTCGAGGTCAAAGTAGAACGCAAAGTTCTGCATGAAGTCCACGGAAGATTCATCGGAATAGATACGGTTCGTAATCCAGTCCGCATTCCAGGAATCCGCAATACTCCCGTTTTCCGCATTGCTCGCAAGGGTCATTTCCACATTCGAATCGAAATAGGTATAATGCTCATAAAGGAAGCGGGCCTCGATCTGCGGATTCATTTCAAGCGGACGACCGCCGATACCGACCCGGAATCCCCCGTAGAACGGAGAAATGTCTACATCTGCCGAAAGGCGAAGGAATGCCGCATTCGGATCCAAATCATTACCATACGGCAAATCGTAAAAAGGTTCTATCCAGTTGAACGAAAAAGTTCCCGTGCCTTGGCTAAGCCACTGTCCCCAAACAAGCGGCGAATTTCCCGAAAGCGTATAAGACAGATTGGGGCCGTATTGCAGGCGGTATAGACCATTCATATCAAAAATATCCGCAAATACGCTACTCGCAAAGAGCAGCGCCGCTAATCCGACCTTTTTGTACAAATGGAAAAATTGCATCGTCCCAAAAGTAAAAATATTTTGGACCTTTTTAAAACGATTCGTCACCAAAGAAGCCTTTCTGTCACAATTCAGAACAATTTCATCAAGAGATGCGGAATTCTTTTCTAAATTGCGGGTCAATGGATAATTTTACGACAGTTTCACTCCCGAGGGAAATCAGACCAAAGGATATCGCGATCATTCAAAAGCGATGCCTTCGCATTCTTCGCCACGGGAATCTCCGTGTAGACGGTTCCGCTGTCGAAACACTCGATTTTTTCGGAGAGACCTTCCTTGCCGACATCGCTACCGCTGCAGAAAGCAGCAACCACCGGTGCGTGCTCAAAGGATTTGCTCCATCCATCCGCGAAAAGCTTTCCAAACTGACCATCAACATCGTTCCCGAAAAAGACGACAGCAACAAGATGAGCTTTGTAGAAAGGCTCGGCGACGGTGGTTTTAAGGTTTTACAAGGTTTTCGAGATTTTGCCTATTTGCTCAGCGAATGCGCGTATTGGACAATTTTTAAGCCTTTCGACAAGAACCATATTCCATTCCACGGAACCGCCCTGCAGTTGTTCCGTTTGGGCAGCAACGCCTGCGGAATCGTTTTTTTGCTCGTCTTTTTGATTGCCTTTTCGCTTGCCTTCCAAAGTTCGAACATGTTGAACGCTGTGGGTGGCGGTTCGTACCTCGCCGGCGGTCTCGGATTTCTGATGTTTGCCGAAATCGGCCCGCTGTTGAGTTCCATCATTCTCGCCGGACGTTCGGGAAGTTCCATTACCGCAGAAATTGCGAGCATGACCGTTGCCGAAGAAATCAAAGCGTTAAGAACCATGGGAATCCCGCCCATCCAATTTTTGGTACTTCCCCGCTTTAAGGCTTTGAGCGTGGCGGTGCCGATCCTTTCTTTCTGTTCCTCGATTTTTGGGTGCCTTGCCGGCATGATCGTCGCGGATCTTGTTTGTGAAATTTCTCCGTACAACTACATCCTTTCACTGAAAGACGGGATCAACATCGTTCTCATCGTCAAGAGCATGATCAAGTCGCTCGTTTTCGGTTGGATCATTGCCCTTGTCGCAGCCCAAAAAGGATTGAATGTCCGGGGCGGCGCAGACGCCGTCGGCAAAGCGACGACCTCTTGCGTGGTCACTTCCATTTCAGGAATTATCATCGCGGACGCGATTTTCTCATTCATCTATTACTAAAGAAGCTATGTCGAATCTCGAAGTCAAACATCTGCGCGCCGGTTACGGTCAAAAGGTTATCCTGGAGGATATCTCGTTTACCGTACAGCCTCGCGAAATCCGGATGATCCTCGGTGCTTCGGGCTGCGGCAAGTCCACTCTCTTAAACAACATTTTAAAACTCGAACATGCGATTTCGGGAACGCTTTCTTTCTTCGGCGAAGAAATTCCGACGAAAGAGCCGATACCAGACAGGATTCGTCGTCGCACGGGCGTTTTGTTCCAGGGCGGTGCGCTGCTCACGAATTTGACCGTGGCCGAAAATGTCGCCCTGCCGATCCGTCGAAGCTATCCCAAGCTTTCCAAGACGACTCTCGACGAAATCGTCGCCGATCGACTCGAAAAAGTCCACCTGTTGAACGCTTTTTACAAGTTCCCTGCCGAACTTTCGGGCGGTATGCGTAAACGCGCAGCCCTTGCCCGCGCGATCGCTTTTGAACCGGAGCTTCTCTTTTGCGACGAACCATCGGCAGGCCTTGACCCGGTGACATCACGTTCCCTGGACGAGCTCTTGCTTGAACTTCGCGACACACTCGGAGTTTCGGTCGTCATCGTTTCGCACGAACTGGAAAGCATCAAGACGATTACAGACAAGTTCATTTATCTGCAAAACGGCAACATTTTGATGGACGGAACTTTAGACGAAGGTCTCCATTCCGAAATTCCTGTCATCCACAACTTTTTCGCCCGCGAACACCAGAAGCCCGTGTTCAACAGGCGCTTTATCCATTTTGAATTTGAGGACTAACATTTTTTATGGATACGACAAGAACAGAACGCATCCGACTCGGCATTTTCCTACTCCTCTGCCTAGGAGCGGCCATCGGATTTACGGTTTTCATCGCCCAGCAGCAGCTGTCCAACCGAAAGAACGAATACTACACCATTTTTTCGGAATCGGTCATCGGTCTTTCGATCGATGCCAAGGTGAAGCTGAACGGCATTGAAGTCGGCAATGTGACCGCCATCCACATCGACAGCACCAATCTGGACAACGTCGTCGTTCGTTTTGACGTGAAAGAAGGAACCCCGGTCAAGCAAGGAACCAGGGCCCAGATGACACACGGCATTTCTCTCACCGGTCAAAAAGATCTGGTCCTTTCGGGCGGACAGGTCGACGAACCGGACGTTCCCGTAGGCGGTCTTGTTCTCGCGGCTCCGAATGCGATTTCACAGGTTCTCGGCAAAGCGGGAAACTCCGTCGAACGCATTGAAAAAATGCTCGAGCAGTTGAACAACATTCTCTCCGAAGAAAACGCCAAGGCAATTACAAATACCCTTAAAAATCTCGAAAAGGTCAGCGCAAACACAGACAAATTAACCCGAGAAGCGCAAAAGCCGATGCAAGAAATCGAAGCCGCAGCGGTTTCCCTGCACAAGACTCTCGATGATGTCCAAAAAGCAGAAATCGCGCAAAAGCTCGAAAACGACCTGACCCTTGTCCAAGAAAAAATCCAGAGCATCGACACGCGTTCTTTGAACGACAATCTGGTTTCCGCTCTCGAATCCGTCAACCATCTTTCCAAGCGCGCCGATCTTGCCCTGTACAACAACCAAGGGCGCCTTTCCGAAATTCTCGACCAGCTGAATACCGTCCTTTCGAACCTGAGCGACTTCTCGCAAAAGATCAAGCAGAATCCTTCCGCTCTCATCCGTTCCGAAACCCCACAAGGTCGCTAATCCGAGGTGTTTTTATGAAAAAGTTTTTGAAGTTTTCCTCCCTTGCCCTTTTGGCACTTCTCACATTCGCCTGCTCGAGCTCAGGCGTCCTTACCCGTTATTATACGCTTGCCGCGGATTCCAAGATCCAGGCGTCCAAAACCTATCCTCACAAGGTTGTCGTCAAAAAATTTACAGTAGACCCGGCGTACAATTCTTCGAACATCGTCTACCGAGAATCGCCCTACGACTTTATGTCTTATAATCACGACCTCTGGGCGACAGCTCCGGATCATCAGATTACGAACATCCTCACCGAAGACTTAAAACAGAGCGGTCTTTTTGAAAAAGTCGAACAGCGCGCATCCGAAATGCCGGATTACGAAATCACGGGCCACTTGATTTCGATCGAAGAAGTCGATGAAGGGAGCAACCGCTACGCCCGAGTCGCCGTCGAAGTTTCCTTCCGCGATGTCAAAAAGGATTCCACGCTTTGGATGCAGACTTTTGACGAAAAAGAAGCCCTTGCCGGAAACGAAGTCCGGGAAATTGCGAAATCCGCCTCCAAACTCGTCAACCGTTACGCCGAAGCCGTCATTTCCGGAATCGAAAACGTCCTTTCGCGCCCATCGGCACCCGAATCGGAAGTGCAGTAAAAATTTACTATCGGCATTCCAAAAAATTTTTTATCTTACGAAAGGCTAAAACGCAAATTTTTAGGAGCGATTATGAAGTTGAATAAGTTCATCGCACTCGGACTGGCGGTTCTCGCCCTCTCTGCGTGCAATAGCCGTTATTCTTCGTCGGTCCTCGTCGAACGCGGCGTGGAACAATACGAACGCGAATACTTCGCAACGAAGGAAAGCATGGGCATTGAAAAGCGCTTGAAGGATATCTTCCTCCAAGGCTACATCGAAGAAGGCATGACACAGGAAATGGTGAACCTTCTTTGGGGACCTCCTGACCGTGAAATGCAGGACGGCTACGTTTGGGAATACCTCACCCGTGAAGGCAACCTGATTACGCGCCTCAAATGGAAGGATCCGGAACAGGCTCGTTTGAAGGGTTACGAACACGAACTCGTGCTCGAAAAGATCGAAGGCGACCGTTACGGTGGTTCCCAGCCTCCGAAGAAGAGCCTCGAAAACGCTTACTAATCAATTATCGAGACTAATTAAAAAGGCGCTGTTCCAAGATGGCGCTTTTTTTCTACATTTGACATCGAATTTTCAAACAGAACCCTATTGAAGGAGTTAACAAATGCGTCAGTATATTATTGCTGGTAACTGGAAGATGAACAAGACCGTTAGCGAAAGCGTTAAGCTCGCTAAGGATATCGTGGAAGCCGTCAAGGATGTGAAGAAGACTGAAGTCGTCATCGCTCCGACTTATCTCGCTGCTGCCAAGGTTGCAGACGTGATCAAGGGTTCCAACGTGAAGCTCGCTATCCAGGACATCCACTGGAAGGACCAGGGCGCATACACCGGTAAGGTTTCCATCGACATGGTCAAGGAAATCGGCGCAGAATACGTGATCATCGGTCACTCCGAACAGCGTCAGTACTTCCACGAAACGGATGAAACCGTGAACCTCAAGGTCAAGAAGACCCTCGAAGCTGGCCTCAAGCCGATCATCTGCATTGGTGAAACTCTCGACCAGCGCAACGGCGGCATCTTGAAGGAAGTCCTCGGCCTCCAG
>OCVV011274163.1_pt1 | contig 13180 bp, 13 predicted proteins | sample 1539721 | NCBI WGS metagenome assembly OCVV01 (sample SAMN02144230, study PRJEB22623) | gut metagenome | biome: sheep rumen | host: Ovis aries | place: New Zealand
GATAAACTAATAAATAATATATTAAGTTATAAAGAAGAAATACTACCTAATTATGAAGATATATATAACAAACTATTAGAACTTAATATAACTGATAAAAAAATACATAAAGAACATATAAAAGATACTAAAGTAATTAAAAAGAATAATGAATCTAAACTAGAAAACAAGTGTCCATTATGTGGAGGAGAGTTAGTAGAGAGAAAAGGCTATAATACCTTTATTGGATGTAGTAACTATCCTAAATGTAAATATATAAAAAGATAGTATTTATTATTGATTATAACGAATAGTTGCTTTATACTTTAATCAAAGAAGAAAAAGGGTACTATTAGTACTCTTTTTATGTAGTAAGGAGGAATTAAGATGAAAAAAGAAAAAGAGATAATATTCAATGAGTCAGTTGATGATTCAATATTTGGATTTGCACTAGTTTTAACATTTTTGAGTATAGGCATATTCTTGATGTTAGGAAATACGCTATTTGCAGAATTTGATTTAATCATTAGAATAGCGTTTATAATTATTGGAATAGTTGGCTTTTTTACAGAAATGGATAAATTGAATAAAAAATATAATATAGTGGGATCCAACAATGTATTTAGAGGATTAACGTTTTTGACATTTCTTTATTTAATATATATTAAAGTAAAATATAGTTCATGGATAGTATTATTCAAATTATTATATATAATTGCGTTTTTACTTTTACTGTTGATGGGGATGTCCTGGATATATCAAGGATTAATTCAATTTGCATATTCAATATATACAAATAAAAAAAGTAATAAATTAAATAAGAAAAAAACAGCTTCGAGTATAATAGTAGTTGTTACACAAATTTTGGGACTAGCGTTAGTGATTTTGCAAATAATAGAAGCAATGAAGCAAATAACTGCTTAAAAAATGGAGGAGGTCAGTATGATTAGTAGAAGAACGACATTACTTATTTCAAATATGGTTTGTGATAAATTCACGACAAAGACGTACAGTCCATATGATTTACCATCGCCATATTCTGATGGTGATGCTGAATGTTTAGTAGATGCAAACAATTTGCGTGATTTTCTATTTGAGTTTAATGTTGATGGGTATACAATTGATTATTTATGTCTAGATTATCTAACAAAAGAAAGTTTAAAGGAATATATATTAAACATGCATACTGGAAGATTTTATTCTACTCAAAATTATAAATAAAATGAAATAAGAGGTCAAGAAGATTTAAAAAACATAGCAATAGGATTGATTTCTAAAAGAATAGGCGGAAATAATATTGAAAAACTTGAAAACTTGTTGAGAATTGACGGATATATATATGAAAAAGAACATTTATATGAAATTAATAACGATATCGATGATAAGACTGATATTATCAAAGTGTTATATCAAAAAATAAATTTGTCAGAATACAATGAATTTTGCACTTTCTACAACTATATCAACGAGCATATTTCCAAAGAAAAGTGGGAAGATTCAATAAGTAATTGTCGAAAAATAACAGAAATAGTTCTTAAAGAAAGTGCTTTATATTATTCAAAAAACATAAAAAAAGATGATGCTGAAATTGACTATAAAAAGCCAGTTAAAGTTAGAGAATATTTGGAAAAAACGGCGTTTTTTTCCGAGGATGAAGCAAATATAGTTCATTATTTTTATAAATATATGAGTAATTTAGGTTCCCATCCAGAAATAGCTTTAGAGGAACAAGCTCACTTTTCAAGAGTTATGGCCGTTAATATAGTGCTTTATACTTTAAAAAAACTTACCTCATACGTAACTAAGTGAAAATTAATACTAAAATTTGACATTTATGATACAAAATGTTAAAATATCTCCTCGAAGAAGGGGATATTTTTAATTTTTTACATAAAAATGTATATAATTATCAAATATTTATAATTTGATTGCCAAACAATGTAAATATTTGTTATACTATAATAGTAAGAAATTATAGATAATATTCATAGGAATGGAGTTAATAATATGATATTTTATTTATTCGTTAAACGTTTATTTGATATTATATGTGGATTAATAGGTATCATCTTATTAATACCATTAACCATTATAATTAAAATAGCGTATATTTGTCATGGTGATTTCCATAGTATTTTCTATGCTCAAGAAAGAATTGGAAAAAATGGCAAGAAATTTAAGATGTATAAATTCAGAAGTATGGTTCCAAATGCTGATAAAAAACTAAAAGAACTATTAGATTCTGATCCAGAAAAGAAAAAAGAATGGAAAAAGTACCAAAAATTATCACATGATCCAAGAATTACTAGTGTTGGTAAAGTAATAAGACATGGTTCTATTGATGAAACACCACAATTTTTAAATGTATTATTAGGCCAATTATCAATGGTTGGACCTAGACCATTAGTTGATGGAGAAATTGAAGAACATGAAGGCAATGCAAAACTTTATCAAAGTGTAAAACCTGGTATAACTGGATGGTGGGCAGTTAATGGTCGTAGCGAAATGGATTATGATAAGAGACTAGAATTAGAATATTATTATATTAATAATAGATCTTTAAAGATTGATGCAAAGATTTTCTTTAAAACATTTGCTGTGTTAAAGACTCATGAAGGTGCTAAGTAAAAAATATGATTTTTAAAATACAAGAGTCAAGTCCTTGGATTTGACTCTTTTTCATTAAAAAAACGAATAAACAAGATTAAAACATAGGAAAAGAGATATTAATAAATATAGAAAAAAAGCATTGTAATTGTTGTTTAAAACTAAATAATATTATATAATAAAATTGTATATTCAAGAGAAACTTTGTGTGCAACATATGATGTATTCATATTACTGAGTTTTTGATATAATTCTTTACTAAGAAAAAAGGTTAGGCTAGTAAGAAAATGTTGCTTAGTTGGGTCTCTAAAAGTTATTTAGGATGATTAATGAAAAAAATATAAAATTTAAAAGTTTGATAGCAATGAATATTAATTTATAATTTTTATATGAAAGGGTGTTGTTCGTGAAAACAAAAGTATTATTTTTAATACATACGCTTCAGGTAGGCGGTGCAGAAAAGGTCTTAGTTAATTTGGTAAATAATATGAATTTTGCTAAATATGACGTCACTGTAATGACAGTTATTGATACCGGAGCATTTAGGAATGAATTGGATAAAAATGTTAAGTACAAATCAATTTACAGCTTTGGTAAAAAGAAAAAAACTGATAGCAAAACTAACGGTAACTCAGGTAATCTTCTTGGTATGAAGAAGAGTATCAAAAAAATACTTTTGAAAATTTATCAATTTTACTGGAGAAACGCTAACTGTAAAAAAATATACAAAAAGCATATTAAGGAAAAATATGACGTGGAAATAGCTTTTCTAGAAGGAGTTACATCGAAAATAATTGCGTCATCAAATAATGAAAACTCTAGGAAGTATGCTTGGATACATGTAGATTTGATAAAAGAAAACAAAACAGATAAATTTTTTAAATCTCTAAGATCACAAAAAGAAACATATGAAAAATTCGATAAAATTGTTGCGGTATCTAAAGTAGCAAGAGAACAATTTATAAAAAAATTCAACTATGATGAAGGAAAAGTTTTAGTAAAATATAACCCAATAGATGTTGAAGATATTGAAAAGAAAGCTAATAAAGTAATCCCAAAGAAAAAATTCACTATGTGTGCTATTGGAAGATTGTCGAAACAAAAAGCATTTGACAGATTATTGAGAATATCAAAAAAGCTTAATGAAAAATATATTGATTTTGAATTATGGATTATCGGTGTGGGAGAACTAGAAAAAGAATTGAATGATTATATATCAGAAAATAACCTTACAAATGTACATATGCTTGGATATCAAAAGAATCCTTATCCGTACATAAAATCTGCTGACTTAATAGTGTGTTCATCAATAGCAGAAGGTTTTAGTACGGTAATTTCGGAAGCAATTATTTTAGAAAAACCAATTATAACAACTGACTGTTCTGGGATGAAAGAACTCTTAGGAGAAAGTGAATACGGAATTGTGTGTGAAAATAATGAAGAATCACTATATAATTCCATATACAGGGTTTTAAGTAATAAAAATGAATTTGAAAAATTAAGAAAAGCTATTCTTGGAAGAAAAAAAATCTTTGACTTAAAAGAAAGTGTCAAACAAGTAGAAGATTTGATGGAGTGATAAAATGAAAAAAGACTTTCAAAAAGTACTAAAAATCTATTTATTTTTGTTTATTTTTACAATGGTAAATAGAGAATTTAAACCTCTCGGATTTGATATAAGATTTATTGTACTGCCATTAGGAGTATTGTTGTTGATTTGGTCAATAATAAAAAATCACTATGTACTAAAATTTGATAAAGAGGATACAACCGGAAATAATTATATTAAATTTTATATTGTTGTATTACTATGCAACATATGTTGGATTTTTAATGATTTAAACATGAATCAAGTTAAATTTATAAACGAGATAATTCTTATTGTTAATACTTTCGTAGGAATTTTAGTTGTGTATTTTAACAAAAAAATAATTGACTTTAAGTTTGTTATGAAGTCAATGTTATTTTCGTGTTTCATATTATCGGTAAGTATTTTGCTATCCTATATAGGTGTTCCGTTTAAGGCAATGATGGGAGACCCAGAAGAGGCAAATATATACTATGGAAATGAAAGTGTTCATCAAAAGAATATATTTGGAAACAACTATAGATGTGGTGGATATGCTTCAGACGCAAATTATGCAACAATACTTCTTATTTACGGCATTATAAGTGTGCTAAAACTAAAAGAATTACCTAAATATACAAAATATATTTTAATTGCATTTTTTTTGCTAATGATAGGACTTAGTTTTTCAAAAACAATATTAATTGGATCAGTTTTAGTCATTTTATATTTATTTGTATTTAGAAAATATTTTAAAAGCGAAAAAAAGAAAAGAATAATAGATTTAATATTTATTATAATAGTTGCTCTGTCAATACTTTTAATGCCTTTTTTAAAAGAATTATTACCAGATACATTATCAATGAGAATTGTAATGTGGCGTGGTGCAAAAGATTTGTTCTTTAAGAGCCCTATTATCGGAAGTGGTATTACAAGTTTTAGAAGTTTCTTTGAGTTATCTCATCCACTATGGTACGTACAAAGCCACTCTACATTCTGGCAAATTTTATCCGAAGTTGGAATAATAGGTTTTATGTATTACTTAAGAACAATTTTTAGTTCATTAAGTAATAAAAAAAGTCTATCAAGTTATTATTTAATAATGGTATTTATAATTTGGAGTGCAACATATGAAACGATAGCATTACCATTATCAATATTTCCAATATATATAATGGAATTAGAAAACTATAATACCAGTAAAAACCAAAAGGGGGAAAAGTAGTGAAAAAAGCGTTGTTTTTTATAAATTCATTAAGTAACGGAGGAGCAGAAAGAGTAGTTATAAATCTATCAAACGAAATGATAAAAGAAGACTACAATGTTGATATTATAATTCTTGGTAAAAATAGCAGTAACATTAAAGAATATGATAAAAATAACAAAATTAATGTATACAGTTTGAATATTAATAGTAATAATAAAATTATAAAAATGTTTAAAATGTTTAAAACTATTCATAAAGTAAATTCATTTATAAGACAAAGAGAAAAAGATGGAAAATACGATATCATTACATCCCATCTTCCAATGTCAAATTTTCTGACTAGAATGTCAATTGTAAAAAATAGGGCAATTTATGTTTTCCATTTGCCGGCAAAGAGATACGACAAATTTAAGTTTAAATTTATTTATAAATTAATTCTAAAATTTATGTTTAATAATAGAAAAATTGCCGCAGTTTCAAATGGAGTTAGAAATGAAGCTATAAAAGATTATAATTTTAGAAAAGAAAAAATTATGACTATTTATAATCCAATAGATATAAATGAGATACACAAAAAAATGACCGAGCCAATTGAATTTGATAAAAAATACTTTTTGCACGTAGGTAGATTTGGAGAACAAAAAAGACAAGAATTAACTCTAGATATTTTTTATCAAGGTGAGTACTACAAAGAATATGATTTGATATTCTGTGGCGAAGGGGATACAAAAGAAAAAATTAAACAAAAAGCAAAAGATTTGAATATAAGCGATAAAGTACATTTTCTTGAATGGCAATCAAATATATATAAATGGATGCATAATTCAGAAATGTTACTAATGAACTCTTCCTATGAATCCTTCGCTATGGTTATTGTTGAAGCCTTGGCAAGCGGAACTAAGGTGGTATCATACAATTGTGATTTTGGGCCTAGTGAAATCATGAAAGGTGAATTTGAAAAATATTTGGTTAAAAAAGATCAAGTTGCCGAATACATTAAAACGATTAACTTTGCCTTAAAGAGCTTTCCAAAAGCAAAGAATAAGTTTATTGATAAATGCAATCCAAATAAGATAGTGAATCAATATCTTGAATTTATGAAAAAGTAAAAGATGGGAATGTTATACATGAATAAAGAATTAATAAGTGTGATTGTACCAATTTATAACGTTGAAAAGTACCTAGAAAAATGTATTACAACTATTGTGAATCAAACGTATAAAGAAACTGAAATTATTTTAGTAGATGATGGATCAACAGACAGTTGTCCAAAAATTTGTGATAATTGGTTAAAAAAAGATGAAAGAATCAAAGTAATTCATAAGAAAAATGGTGGCTTATCAGATGCAAGAAATGCTGGAATTGATATAGCTAAAGGAAAGTATATATGTTTCGTAGATTCAGATGATTATTTGGAAAAAAATTATATAGAAAAGTTGTATTTTTCACTAAAAGAAAATAATACTAATATATCTCAATGTGGCATAAAATACGTTGATGAAAACAATAGAACCTTAAAAACAATAGGATATAGTAGTAATTGTTTAATTTCAGGACGTCAAGCAATAATAGAATCGTTAAATGAACATTTTGTAGAAAATGAAGTTGTGTGGAATAGGTTATATAAAAAAAATATATTTGACATCATTCAATTTCCAGTCGGAAGAATACATGAAGATGAATACGTAATATATAAAATACTATATAACGAAGAAAAAATATCGATTATAAGCGATGCGTTGTATTGTTATCGTCAATCAAATACTAGCATAATGAGATCAAACTATAATCTAAAAAAGTTTAAAGATTTTTGTGATGCCTATGATGAAAAAATAATGTATTTTAGAGAAAGAAATGATATTCAAATTCATGATATGGTTATCAGATCATATCTAAGTAATCTGAGCAATATATATATAAAACTATCTAACAATAGAGAAATAGGAAAAGAAGTATTACAAGGAATAAGAGTTACATATAAAAAATTATATAAAAAGGTAACTAAGAGTAAAAATATAAGTATAAAAAACAAACTTAAAGTAAGTATTTTTTATTACTCACCAAAATTGTACATATGGTTAAAAAATATAAAGAAAAGATGATAAGTATGAAAATTATAAAGAAAATAATTGGAAAAATTGAATATTTAATATATGTTAAAAAATCTTTAAAAATTATCAAGAAAAGTTCTAAAAATAATATAAAAAAAATTTATCTAATGGGCATACCAGTTCACGGCAATCTTGGAGATCAAGCTATAGTTATTGCAGAAAGAAAATTTTTAAAAGATAATTTTAGTGATTACAATATAATAGAAGTTGAATCTGAAATAGTACTTAAAAAATTAAACTTTTTAAAAAAATATATAGACAATTCATTGATTTTAATACACGGTGGAGGATTTATTGGGACCCTATGGCCTAAAGAAGATAAAATGTCCCAGTTAATTATAGATAACTTTGACAATAATATGATTTTCTTACCTCAAACAGCATATTTTGAAAATAACCAAGAAGGAATAAAGTTGGTTAATGAATTAAAAGAAAAGTATAAAAGAAAGAAAAATTTATTCATCTGCCTAAGGGAAAAGTATTCATATGAATTTATGAAAGAAAATTTTCAAGGTTGCAACTTAGTAATGATACCGGATATGGTATTATATTTAGATAATGAATATAGTAATAAATCAAATAAATGTAGTACAATCATAATGTGCTTAAGAAATGATATTGAAAAGAAGAATATAGATACCAATAAAATTAAAAACTACTTTGAAAAAAATAGTTTAAATGATATTAATTACACTGATACTGTAATTAATAAAAGATTATATCACTATAATAGAGAAAAATACGTTAGTGACAAAATTAAAGAATTTGCTGCTTCTAAACTAGTAGTTACAGATAGATTACATGGAATGGTATTTGCATATTTAGCAAATACTCCGTGCTTGGTTGTAAATAGTAAAAGCCATAAAGTAAAAGGTGTATATGAGTGGATTAGCAATGATAAAAAAATAAGATTTATAGATAATGCAAATAATTGTGAAAAAGATATTGAAGATTTGCTTAAAGCAAAAAAACGCAATGTGAACGAAAAGCAAGAATATAAAAAGTGCTTTGATGAACTTATAAAAATAATAAAAAAATATTTGTAAATGAGAGATGATAAAGTGAACGAATCAAGAATAAAGAAAACAAAAAAGAATTTTATATATGCAATCATTATGCAAATCACTAAGATTGCGTTAGTATTTATAAGTAGAATAATATTTGTTAAAACTCTTGGCGCTACATACTTGGGAATAAATGGATTATTTTCCAATATATTAAGTATATTAAGTATTGCAGATTTAGGCGTAACTACAGCCATGATGTATAGCTTATATAAGCCAATCGCTGATAAGGATCAAGAAAAAATATCTCAATATATATTTTACTTTAAAAAGGTGTACAATGTTATAGCTTTAATGGTTTTTGTGTTAGGGATGTCACTAATACCATTCTTGCACTATATAGTAAATTTACCAGAGAATGTTTCAAACATATATTTATATTACATTATAATGGTTGCAAACACAGCTCTTACTTACTTATATGTATATAAAACAACATTATTATCAGCAGATCAAAAGTCATATGTAATAAGCAAGTATGATACAGTTATTCAACTTATTATGTTTGTCTTTCAATGTGTTGTTCTCTACACAACAAAAAGTTTTTTATTATATTTACTAATAAATGTTTTCTGCACAATTTTAGGTAATATATTAAAAATTAGAGAAACAGACAAAATGTACTCATACTTAAAAGATAAACCTAAAGATTTATCTCAAAAAGAAAAAAAGAATATTTTTACAAATGTAAAATCGCTATTTTTGTATAGATTAGGTGGTGTTATACAAAGTAACACAGATAATATTCTTATATCAATCTTTGTTGGAACTATTACAGTAGGATACTATTCAAATTACAGTATTATTATAGTAACTATTACAACTTTTATTACACTACTTTTTACATCGCTAAAAGCAAGTGTTGGTAACTACGTAAATACACAAGGATTAGAAGAGCAATACAAAATGTACAATATTCTTGAAGTATACAATTTCTGGATTGTTTCATTTTGTACTATATGTTTTATGCAATTAATTCCACCATTTATTATAATATTTTTTGGTGAAGAATATTTACTTGCAAACAGTGTGTTAATTTGGATCTGCCTAAATTTCTACACATCAAATATTAGACAAACGCTGTGGACATATAGGGAAACAACAGGAATGTATAATAATTCAGTAAAATATGTAACATTAGTTACAGCTATTATCAATATAGTATTATCAATTATATTGGGTAAATTGTATGGACTAATAGGAATATTATCGGCAACTGTTATTTCCAGAATGTTATATGCTTGGTGGAGAGAGCCAATGCTAATATTCAATAATTATTTTAAAAGAAAATCTACAGATTATTTTATAAAGTATATATTTAGAATAGCGTACTTATTCATAATAATCTTTATAATTAATTTTGCTGTAGGAATTATACAATTAAACAATGTGTATATTCAATTTTTATTTCAAATAATGGCAACATCAGTAATAAGTATGATATTGTTGATTATTCCGTATATAAAAAGTGATGCAATGAAATATGTAAAGAAAATAGTAAAAAGGTGATCAAATGTTTAAACTAACAATCTTGGGTGACATAATGTTTCAAAAAGAAATGTTAAGCACAAAAAAATATAGTGAAATGTTTAATAATGTTAAAACATACTTAAATAAATCAGATTTAGTTATTGCAAATATAGAAACTCCAATAGCTAAATCTGTTAATGAAAGTATTTCAAAAAAATATCAATTTCTAGCTCCTGAAAAATACGTAGAGGAATTAAAAAATATCAATATATCAATATTAAGCACTGCAAATAATCATTGCCTAGATAACGGAAAAAAGGGAATATCAGAAACAATCAGTATTTTAGATGAGTTAGGTATTGCTCATGTGGGAACATATAAAAATAAAGAAGAAGAAAGATATATAATAAAAAATATAGAAGGTAAGAAAGTTTGTATTATTGCCTATACATATGGAACAAATGCTTTTATAAATAATACTTACGTAGATAAAAATGATGATTTTTATATATGTATGTTGCAAAACCAAGAACTAAGTAATAGTTTTATAAGGAAAATATATAAAGAAAATAATATTTTAGTTAAGATTGTAAGAAAATTATTTAGAATTTTTCATGTTTTCCAATTTAATAAACAAGTCTTCGAAAGAAAAGAAAAGAGCAGATTTAATGTATTGAAAAGTGAAATAACCAAAATAAAGAAAATTGAAAATCCAGATTATATAATTTTGTTAATGCATGATGGTGGACAAAATAATAATAAACCTATAAAGAGAACAATAAACCGAATAAATAAAATAAAGAAACTAGGTGTTGATGCAATAATTTGTAATCATGAGCATATGATTCACGAAGTAAAAGTAGAAGATAATAAAATAACAACATATTCATTAGGGAATTTTATAAGTACAAATGGAGTAATAAATGAACCATATGATAAAATGCAAGATTATTCAATTGGTATTAATATTTATTTTGAGTCAGACGGTAAATTAAAATATACATTTACTATATTTAAAATAACATTTAATCAAAAAGCAAATTTACTACAGGTAAATTCTTTATATGATCTTATATTGAACGAAAAAAATATGATTATTCGTGAAAAACTTATATCCGACAATGATACAATTGTGTCAAAAGTTATGAAAAATAGTAAAAAAAATGAAATTAAATTAGAATATGATTTGAAGGTGTAATAATGGAAAATATATTAAAAATTGAGAAAATAAATTGCAAAAATAATAGAGTTTCTATAGAATTTTCAAAAACAGGAAAATGGGAACGATTCTTGAATGGAAATGAATTCTTCGCAGAATATAGCGTGAATATAGAACAAATTCCTAAGAGTGTTGCAATAATCCCATTATTAGTAAATATTTTGCCAATTTCATGGGTGTTTGATTTAAAAATAATAGTTGATGACATAGACGAAAATTTCTACAAATCAATAACTGGTGTAATTGATGGTTACCAAAAAATGTATCCTAAATTAACTCTTAAATCAAACTTAGAATTTGCTAATACAATAAGTAACAACAGTAAAGGTGCAAAAAAAACTGCTGTTCTATTTTCAGGTGGTGCAGATGCATATTGTACATTACTAAGACATATTGAAGAAAAACCGGATATTATAACTATATTTGGTGCCGATATAAGTCTTAGTGATTACAAAGGAATTACAATAGTTAATAAATTAAATAGAGAAATTGCAGATGAGCTATCAATAAATTACTTTAATATAGGGACAAATTTTCGTGATATGTTGAATTATCACAATTTATATAAAACACTAAATGCATCTGAAATGATAGGCGAGTGGTGGCACGATTTTCAACATGGTATTGCATTGCTTGGACTTGTTTCACCGTTAGCGTACTTGAATAACTATAAAATAGTATACATAGCTTCATCATTCTGCGTAACACAAAAAGGTACATACACATGTGCTTCAGATCCAACAATAGATAATTTTGTTAAATACGGAAACACTGTAGTGTTGCATGATGGATACGAACTAAATAGACAAGAAAAGATAGAGTTTATATGCAAGATGAGAAAAAAATTAAAATTAGATTCTATTAAATTAAGGGTATGCTGGGAAAGTGCAGGTGGAAAAAATTGCTGCAATTGTGAAAAATGCTATAGAACTATTATGGCTTTATTAACTGAAAAAGAGGATCCAAATAATTATAATTTTGACTTCGACGAAAAAAGCAGAAAAAAAATGATAAAGTATTTAAAGAATAATCTTAAATATGACACAATGAATGGAAATAAAGTGAATTATTTACCTATACAAGAAAAGTTTTCTAAAAACTACGATATTAGCGACACGCCTAGTGATTTATTATGGTTTAGAACAATCAAGATAGGCTCAAAAAATCCTGAATTTTATATTCTGAAAAATAGAATTAAGAATAAGATAAAAAGAATATTAAAAATAACTAAATAAAAAGGAAGATGGTTAAATGATAAGAATTTATTTTCAAAAGTTTTGTATGAAATTATATAGTGTTTTCACTCAAAAACCATGCATATATATTTTAAAAAAGTGGGGATTAAAATATGGAAAAAAATTCAATGTGCAACATCATTCTTCAATTGACATAAGTCATTGTTGGCATATTGAAATTGGAAATAACGTTACACTTGCTCCATATGCACAGATACTTGCACATGATGCAAGTACCTATGGATTCATTGGTTATACAAAGATAGGTAATGTTATTATAGGAAATAATGTGTTTATTGGAGCTGGTGCCATAATACTACCTGGATGTAAAATAGGAAATGATGTGATAATAGGAGCTGGAAGCATTGTGACAAAAGACTTGGAGAGTGGATACGTATATGCTGGAAATCCAGCAAAAAAGTATGTTCAATACTTGAATATACCAGTAAAATTAATATAATTCCAAAAAATATGAGATACGATGAAAACTATCATTATGATAAAATATCAAGAAAAACTAAAGAGGAAATGAAAAAAAATATTGGAAATTCAATTGGACTTATTAAGTAAATAATAATCAAACTATATAAAATGTAGTAATTACAAAGGAAGTGGTTAATTATGTCAAAGAAAAAGAAAGATAAAAAATTATTTAAAGTAACAGGTATTATATGGATAATAACTATATTAATATTAGTATTATTTACTTATACTATGTTAA
>OCVV012824120.1_pt1 | contig 13179 bp, 9 predicted proteins | sample 1539721 | NCBI WGS metagenome assembly OCVV01 (sample SAMN02144230, study PRJEB22623) | gut metagenome | biome: sheep rumen | host: Ovis aries | place: New Zealand
GTAATATAGGAGGGGCAGCAAAGAACAGTGGCAAAGTGGAATGATAAACAGCAAAAGGTTATAGACAGCCGGAAGCTCAGCGGACAGATACTTATCTCTGCTGCTGCGGGTTCGGGCAAGACCGCTGTCCTTGTTGAACGTATCCTTAGAAGTATTCTGGACAAGACGGACGGCGAATATGTAAATAATATCGATGATTTTCTTGTGGTGACATTCACAAGAGCAGCGGCTGCGCAGATGAAGGATAAGATCAGTAATAAGATCACAGAGCTTCTGAACGAGGAGGCCGGAAAGGAATTTCCGGATAAGGAGCTTGTCGATCATCTGCTTAAGCAGCAGGTTTCTGTCGGAAGGGCGGATATCTGTACTCTGGACAGCTTTTCTGCGAAGGTCGTCAGAGAAAATTTTAACGTGATAGGGATAGATCCTTCATTTGTTACTGCGGATGCAAATCTTATGAAGCTTCTTAAGGATGACATCCTTAGTGAAATGTTTGATGAGCTTTTCAGCGGCAAGGACGGCAGGTATGTAAGCTCTGCGGATTTCTGCGAGCTGGCTTCATTTTTCTTCAGAAAAACAGATGATACGGATCTTAAGAATGCATGCCTTAAGATAATGAGAGTGGCTGAAACCATGCCCGAGCCGGAGAAATGGCTGAGAGAGTCTAAGATAAATGATTCGGAAGACAGAGAAAAAGCGTTAAATTCACTTCGTTGGATGGACCGCCTGCTCGAGGACATCAAGGGACAGATCAAAAGTGCTATAGATATAAATGACCGTGTGCAGGAAATTGCGGCGGAGCTTGCCGAAAATACTGAGGGCATGACTGATAAGGAGATCGCAAATGTAGGTAAAATGGTCGCTAAGGCTGAGGAAGACCGCGAGAAGCTGGACATTTTATATCAGGCTGCGGATAAGGAGAACGGCGGCAGCTACAGGCTTATCAGAGAGGCACTTTCCGGCTGCAGCTTTGCGAGAAAGGGCACCGGAGAACCTGAGGCTTACTCGAATCTGAGAGGCAAATATTCACTTAAGTCGGGACTTATAGGCAGTATTCCGGAGAATCTTGTAAAGGGAGGAAAGCTTCCTGATACTGAAGAACTGATCGCTGAGGTTTATGATAATGCGGCCAGATGGATCAATATTTTTGTGGATGTGTGCCTTGAGTTCAGCGAGAGGGTGATGGCTGAGAAGAACAGGCGTAAGCAGTATGAATTCAGCGACATTTCTCATTTTGCGCTTAAGGTGCTTTCGGAATGTGAAGACGGCAGGATAAAGCGTGACGAAGCAGGAAATGCGATACCGTCAAGAACTGCAAGGGCGCTTTCAAATAAATATAAATACATCTACGTGGATGAATATCAGGACAGCAGCTATATTCAGGAGGATATGATAAATACTATCGCCCGGATCAGAAATGGTGTACCGGTGAATATTTTCATGGTAGGAGATGTAAAGCAGAGCATCTACCGCTTCAGGCAGGCAAAGCCGGAGCTTTTTGTAAATAAATACAATACTTTTGAGAATATAACGGATGCTTCTATAGAAGAGCTGGAGAAGAGAAGCGGCGGAGCGGCTGCCGGTGCTGTGGTTGGCTCTGCAGAAGGTGCTGCAGGCGATGTGAATGGCGCAGCTGCCGGAAGTGCTGCAAGTGGTGATGATGCAGCTGCGGACGGCGGAAGCGGCAGAAGCGGCAGAAGTAAAGGCATGGTGATCGATCTCAGTAAGAACTACAGATCAAGAAGACCTGTGCTGGATGCCACGAATTTTATCTTCAGCAGCCTCATGAGACGCGATATCGGCGGGCTGGATTATGATGACAGAGTAAAGCTTAATTTTGGTGCCGGAGAAGCGGGCATATATGATGAAGGATCCGGCGAGGGAAGAAAGACGGAGCTTATCATAATAACCAAGCCGGAGGAGGTTCCCGAGGAGGATGCGGAAGATGCCGTAAGCGCAGATGCAAAAACCGCTGATAAGCCGGATGCGGATTCTTCAACTAAGAAAGCGGCTGAGAATAAAGCTTTGGCGGATGATGACTCCGAATTCGGAAATGATGAATATGAGGCGGCGGTGGTCGCAGACCGTATCGAGGAGCTGCTGAATGATGAAAGCTTTACCGTAAATGATGAAGAAAAAGGAACAAGAAGGCTCAGAGCTTCTGATATAGTAATACTTATGAGAAGCCTCAAGGGAAGAACTGATGCGTATGAAGACGCTCTCACACGCCGCGGCATTGGCGTGAAGGTCGATAATGAGAGCGGTTATTTTGATGCGATCGAAACGGTTACGATGCTTTCAATGCTCCGTGTTATCGATAATATCAGGCAGGATATCCCTCTTGCAGCGGTACTTGATTCTCCGATAGGAGGACTGGATGACAGCGATATGATGCTGATAGCAGGTGAGGAATATGAGGGCAGAAAGGCTTCATTTTATGATAAATGCACAGCCTTCAGGGACAGATACCTTACCGCTGATAAGTCAGATGAGACCAAAACAGCCGTTGCGGCAAGACTGGACAGATTCTTTAAGCTCAGGGGGGAAATGGTATCAAGACTGGGATACATCAGCATTTCCATGCTTATCAGGGAGATACTTGATAAGACCGGCTATGATATCTATGCTTCGATGCTTCCTATGGGCGAGAGACGTCTTGCGAATCTTTCGATGCTCATGAAGAAGGCTGAGAATTTTGAGGCGGGCAGCTACAGCGGACTTTTTAATTTCTTAAGATATATAGATAAATGCAGGATCCATGATATTGATTTTGGTGAGGCTGATGTAAGCAGTGATGGAAGTGATAAGGTTACTATCATGACTATCCATAAGAGTAAGGGACTTGAATTTCCGGTGGTATTTCTCGCAGGACTTGGCCATCAGTTCAATAAAATGGACGAGAAGGACAACATCTTCGTGGATGGAGACGATCATCTGGCGGTTAATTATATCGATCCGAAGCGAAGGATCAAGGATAAGAGCTTTATGTCGAGAGTGATGCTCAGGCTTTCAACGCTGGGAAAGGCGGAGGAGGAGCAGAGGCTTCTCTATGTTGGAATGACCAGAGCGAAGGAATATCTTATCATGTCCGGAGTTGATAAGGGCTATTTTAAAAAATGCGAAAAAGGCTTTGACAGCCTTGATTATAAGATAAGAAGCACGTTAAAGGATTATTTGACATGGATAGAACCTGTGGTCATGACAGGTACGAAGGATGTGATCACAAAGAAGGTGATGACCTTTGATGATATCGATAATATCGGAAAAGTCAGAAGGTTAAACGGTAAAATGGATTACGACAGCCTTACCATGAAGCTGGAGAGACTTTCGGCAGAGGAGGATGTCCGTAAGAAGGCTGATGAGCAGTATGAGATCTATGAGCTTTCAAAGCATTATAAGTATAAGGATGATGTGACTGCATTTGCGAAAATGTCGGTTTCGGACATCAAGAAGCAGCTGATGGAGGCACAGTTCGAGGATACCGAGCGTTACGCGGGTAAGGAGCTGTACGATCCTGCTGACAAGAAGGGGCTTTATGATTTCATGCTGGACTGTGGTGATGCTGATGTGGAGTTTTCGGCTGCAGGAGCTGTAAGATCAGATGATCCTGCTGCAGCAGCTGCAAAATCAGATGATCCTGCTGCAGAGGAAGTGAAGGACACTGAGACATATGATGCTGCAGGAAGAGGTACTCTCATTCACAGAGTATATGAGCTGATTGATTTTAAAAGGATCGATTCGGCTGAGGATATGAAGAAGGAGATAGAAAGAGTACTTACACTGGACTGCTTTTCAGAGGATGACAGAGCCGGATTCTATGAGAGAAATGATATAGAGCTTATGATACGTTTTGCGGATACTGAGCTTTTCGGAAGGATGAAGGAGGCAGACAGAAGAGGAAAACTCTATAAGGAAGCTGAATTCACCATGGGTGTACCATCGAAGGAGCTCGGCATCGGACAGGAAGGCAGCGGAACGGTCATCATCCAGGGTATCATTGATGGATATTTTATAGATGAGGATGGCAAAGCGGTAATAATGGATTATAAGTCCGATAAGACTGCGAATAAGCTTACCCTGATCAAAAGATATAAACCTCAGCTTGAGCTTTATGCAAAAGCGCTTACCGGTATCAGAGGACTTAAGGTAAAAGAGAAGATAATCTACTCCCTCGTCGCGGGTGAAGTGAAGCTGTAAGTGCAGCCCTCAGTGCAGCAGTAAGCGCAGGCCTCAGTACAGCAGTAAGTGCAGCCCTCAGTGAAGCTGTAAGCGCAGGTCTCAGTACAGCTGTAAGTACAGCCGTCAGTGCAGCGGATGTACTGTAAAAAATGTGCAGTTTAATACATTTTTAAAAGGCTCACAGAGGCGCTTAAATAAGGTATTATTGATTGACATTGATTATATGAAAAACTATAATGTAGGAAGTATTTCTGAGAGGAGATGACGTACGGTATCATGACAAAAAGAAAAAGAATAAAGACATTTTCGATCATGCTTTTTGTGGTTGTGATCCTGACTGTTTTATCATTTGTTTTCGGAGGAAATGAACGTTCGGAGACTATCAAGGAGACCATGAAGGATGCGGTTCTGCATGACGAAAACAGGATGAGCCTCTTTGGTCTTATCGACGTCAATCCGTCGCTTGTATCGGCTTATGTCGTAACGGCTGCAATACTTATATTTGCGCTGATCATAAGGATATTTGCGATACCACGCTTTAAGATCGTTCCGGGCAAATTTCAGGTGTTTGTAGAAGAGTGGGTAGGTCTTTTCAAGAATCTTGCAGAGAAGAACAGCCCTCACAGAAACCGTTTCCTGGGCATTTACGTTTTTACGGCGGGTACATATATCTTCGTCGGAACATGCTTTGAGCTTCTGGGATTCCAGGCGGTAACTACCGGCGGAATGTCTATGGCTCTTCCTGCTCCGCTTGCGGATATCAATGCGGCCATTTCAATGGGCTTCATGTCGTACTTCGCGATAATGTCAGGAGGAATAGCTGAAAATGGAGGTAAGGGAGTCCTCAAGACACTTAAGGATTTCTCACTTCCGATATCAATGAGCTTCCGACTTTTCGGAGCGCTTCTCAGCGGTCTTCTGGTAACAGAAATGGTTTACTATTACATCACGCTGAGCTTTGTACTGCCTGTTGTTGTAGGTATACTCTTTACACTTATACATGCTCTTATACAGGCGTATGTCCTTACAATGCTGACGGCACTGTTCTACGGAGAGGTTTCCGAACCGTCAGAGAAGAAGGTTAGAAAAAGAGCCGCTGTAAATCAGTCGGTTACTGAATAAATGTTTTTCCAGGAGGGATTAGTAAAATGAATAAAGTATTAAAAATCATGCCGGTATTTCTTGCGGTTATCATAGTAATGCTTGCTGTGTCTATTCCGGTTATGGCAATGAGTGATAAGAAGAAGGATAACAGTGCAAAGACAGTAGTCAGTGCAGCAGAAAAGACAGTAGTTATGCAGGATGCGGAAACTCTGAAAGTCGATAACGAGAAGGAAGAAGCTTCAGACAGCAGCTCAACAGGCAGCAAGGCAATGGCAGCAGCTATCGTTGTTGGACTTGCAGCAGCTGCAGGTGCTATAGGAATGGGTATGGCTATCTCAAAGTCAGCAGAAGGAATCTCAAGACAGCCTGAGGCTGCCGGAAATATCAGAACCTCCCTCATGCTCGGACTTGTATTCATCGAGACAGCTATCATTTATGCACTTATCGTTGCGATACTTATCATATTCGTCATGTAGCGGAGAAATGGTGCTTTGACGAGATAGATAAGAGTAACATTTGTTGACAAGAGATTATTTGAAAAAGGAGGCATAAGGATGCCGCTTAATATAGATATTCAGCAGATACTTCTTCATCTTCTTAACTTTGCGATCCTTTTCACAGGACTTTATGTGATCCTTTACAAGCCGGTAAAGGAATTTATGGAGAAGAGGCAGGAGCATTTCAAAGAGATGGAAGAAAAGGCCGAGGCTGCAAAGTCTGACGCCGAGAAGCTGAAGAAGCAGTACGAGGATAAGCTCGCTGCATCAGATGCTGAGATTAGTGAGAAAAAGAGTAAAGCAGAGGCTGAGCTCGGGGCTATCAGAAAAGACCGCCTTGAGAAGGCAGAGGCTGATGCTGATAAGATAATTCGTGATGCAAAGGATACTGCGGAGAGAGAGAAGAAGAGGATCATCCGCAGCGCCGATGATGAGGCTAAGGATATAATCGCTGAAGCTGCAGAGCATATAGTGAATTCCAGCCTCAGTGATAATTTTGATGCGTTTCTTCGTGATGCCGAAAGGGGTAAACAGTAATGAGTGAGAAGCTTACGGCTGATAAGGCTGTTCTTTACGCTGCTGAGGCTCCTTCGGACGAACAGAGATCCGGTTTTGAAGCATTTCTCTCTAAGAAAAAGGGAAGGGAGATAAGTCTTGAATGGAAGAAGGACGATACTCTCGGAAATGGCTTCAGACTCTGCTACGGAAGCGAGGTTTATGACTGGACCACAGAAGGAAGGCTCAGACAGTTTGTAGATATGATCGGCGGCCTTACAGGAGAAGGCGACGTCGTCAGTCTTGTCAGGGAAAATGTTAAAAACTGGAAACCGGAAGCACGTGCAGCCGAGATCGGACACGTTGTAACTGTCGGTGACGGTATTGCTGTAGTTTCGGGACTTGACCGTGCAACCTACGGCGAGATCGTTGCTTTTGAGTGCGGTGTAAAGGGAATGATCCAGGACCTTAGACATGGTGAGGTCGGCGTTATAATCTTCGGCGACGATGGTGAGATAACGGATGACAGCCTTGTTTACAGGACAGGCAAGACCGCGGGTATTCCTGTGGGTGAAGCCTTTGTTGGGCGAGTGGTAAATGCACTCGGCGAGCCTGTGGACGGCAAGGGAGAGATCCCTGCGGACGGATACAGAGCTATCGAATCGCCTGCACCGGGAATAATAGACAGACAGCCGGTTGATAAGCCTATGGAAACAGGACTTCTGACCATTGATTCCATGTTTCCTGTTGGAAGAGGCCAGAGAGAGCTTATTATAGGCGACAGGCAGACCGGTAAGACTGCCATAGCCATTGATACTATACTTAACCAGAAGAATAAAAATGTTATCTGCATCTATGTGGCTATCGGCCAGAAGGCCAGCAGTATAGCGCATCTGATGCAGAATCTTACAGAGAACGGAGCGATGGAATATACCATCATCGTAAATGCTTCTGCAGGCGAGACTGCACCTATACAGTTCATCGCACCTTACGCAGGAACGGCTCTTGGCGAGTATTTTATGAATACCGGAAGAGATGTGCTTATCATTTATGATGATCTTTCAAAGCATGCGATAGCTTATAGAGCACTCAGTCTTCTGCTGGAGCGTTCTCCGGGACGAGAGGCTTATCCGGGAGATGTATTCTATCTGCATTCAAGACTGCTTGAACGTTCGGCTCATCTTTCGGATGAGAAGGGCGGAGGCTCCATGACGGCGCTCCCTATCGTTGAAACTCAGGCCGGAGATGTTTCGGCATATATACCGACGAATATCATTTCCATAACAGATGGACAGATATTCCTCGAAAGCAGTCTGTTCTTTTCGGGACAGAGACCGGCGGTAAATGTCGGACTTTCGGTATCCCGTGTAGGTGGTGCGGCCCAGACAAAAGCCATGAAGAAGGCAACGGGCAGCCTCAGACTGGATCTTGCGCAGTACAGGGAAATGGAGGTCTTCAACCAGTTCTCAAGTGATCTGGATGATGTTACCAAGAAACAGCTGTATTACGGCAAGGGTCTTATGAGACTTCTGCGTCAGCCGCAGAACCATCCGATGTCTCAGCATCAGCAGGTAATAACGCTTATTTCGGCGCTTAACCATAATATGCAGGATGTTGATATCAGCAGGATAAATGAGACCAATTCTAAAATGCTTGACTATTTTGAAGATATGTATCCGGAAGTCTGTGCCGCTATCGACAGAGACGGAGTGATCACAGATGAACAGATAGATCTGATCAAAAAAGAAGCAAAGAGCTTTATAGATTCACTCGAATAAGAGGCAGAGGTGGTTTAGGTGTCTGGAGCCAAGGAGATAAAGGACAGGATAAATACAATTAAAAATACTCAGAAGATAACAAATGCCATGTATCTTATCTCTACTACCAAGATGCGTAAGGCTAAAAATGAGTATGAGAGGACCAAGCCTTTTTTTGACATGCTGAATCAGGAGTTCAGCCGTATGCTGAGACGTGTTGACAGCGTTGACAGCAGCTATTTTTATACCGATGAGGAGAAAATGGGTGAAGGCGGAGCAGGCAGGGAGGTCTGCGCGATCTTCGTCATAACGGCTGATAAGGGACTAGCGGGATCATATAATTCAAATGTTATCCGCGAGACCGAGAGACTCATGAAAAAGTACAAAAAGACTTATCTTTATGTGATGGGCGAGGTCGGAAGGGCTTATTTTTATAAGCATAACATTCCTATGGTCGAAAGCTACAGCTATCCTGCCATGGATCCGAGCCTTCACATAGCCAGAAAGACCGCCAGTGCGATACTTACAGGCTTTGATGAGGGGCTTTATAAGGATGTATTCATCGTATATACCAATATAAACGGTATCACAGAGGTGGTTGAGAGAAAGAGGATACTGCCTCTCAACAGAAGAAGATTTCTGGAAAGAATTGGTCCGGGTGAGGATTCATATGAGAATTATGAGTTTTATCCTTCATTTACGGATGTAATAGATAATGTTGTTCCGATGTATCTTGCGGGCTTTATATACGGCGCAATGATAGACAGCTTCTGCTCTGAGCAGAACGCCAGAATGACAGCCATGAATTCTGCAAATGATAATGCGGAGGAGATAATGTCCGAGCTTTCCGTGGAATATAACAGAGTGCGGCAGGCAGCGATAACCCAGGAGATAACTGAGGTCGCAGCAGGAGCAAAGGCATTAAGACGTAAGAAAAAGAAGAAGACAGGGGAGGCTGTATCTTGAATAAAGGTAAGATAGTTCAGGTATCGGGACCTGTAATAGAAGTTGAATTTACAGAAGGCAGCATGCCGAAGTTAAGGGATGCTTTATATCTTTACGTGGGAAACGAGAAGAGAGTCATGGAGGTATCGCAGATACTTCCTGATCATATAGTCAGATGCATCATGCTTTCTCAGAGCGAGGGAATAGCCAGAGGAGATGAAGTCTTTTCGGAAGGAAGCGGCATAAAGGTTCCTGTAGGAAATGTCACTCTCGGAAGGATGTTCAACGTTCTCGGAGACCCTATCGACGGTCTGGGCGATATCCCGGAGGATGCCGAGAGAAACTGCATACACAGAAAAGCGCCTGCCTTTGAAGAGCAGAGCGTAAATGTTGAAATACTTGAAACAGGCATCAAGGTCATAGATCTTCTCGAGCCTTATCAGAGAGGCGGAAAGATCGGTCTCTTCGGAGGAGCCGGAGTAGGTAAGACAGTACTTATCCAGGAGCTCATCCATAATGTTGCCATGGCGCACAATGGTTTCTCTATCTTCACCGGCGTCGGTGAAAGAAGCAGGGAAGGAAACGATCTCTGGAGAGAAATGCAGGAAAGCGGCACCATTGAGAAGACGGCGATGGTATTCGGACAGATGAATGAGTCACCGGGAGTCCGTATGAGAGTTGCTCTGACTGGACTTACCATGGCAGAGTATTTCAGAGATGAACAGGGAAAGGATGTACTCCTTTTTATAGATAATATATTCAGATTCGTACAGGCAGGTTCTGAGGTTTCGACTCTGCTTGGACGTATGCCTTCGGCTGTGGGCTACCAGCCGACACTTGCAAATGAGATGGGTACTCTTCAGGAGAGGATCACATCTACCAAGAATGGCTCCGTAACTTCCGTTCAGGCGGTTTATGTTCCTGCGGATGACCTTACGGATCCGGCGCCTGCGACTACATTTACCCATCTTGATGCAACTACGGTACTTTCAAGAAGGATAGCCGAGCAGGGTATCTATCCGGCGGTTGATCCGCTCGCTTCAACCTCAAGAATACTTGAGGCAAGCTACGTTGGAGAGAGACATTATAATGCTGCCAGAGGAGCGCAGGAGATACTTCAGAAGTACAGTGAGCTTCAGGATATCATTGCCATTCTCGGTATGGATGAGCTCTCGGACGAGGACAGAAATGTAGTAGAAAGAGCAAGACGTATAATGAGATTTTTGTCCCAGCCTATGTTCGTGGCTGAGAAATTTACAGGCAATAAGGGCGTTTACGTCCCTGTTGAGGATACGATCAAGGGCGTGGAGGCCATAATAGGCGGCGAGGTTGATAAGCTTCCTGAAAATGCCTTCTATAATGTCGGAACGATTGAAGACGCGTATGCAAAAGCTAAAAAGCTTGAAGAGGAATAAAACATGGCAACATTTTATGTTGATATACGTGAAGCAGACAGCCCGTATTATGACGGAGAGGTAGAGTCTCTCAGATTTCCTACTCTGGACGGTGAATACGGAGTTATGGCTGGACATAGAAAAATGATAGCGCCGATAGTTCCGGGGACACTTCATCTTGTAACTGCTGCCGGTGAAGAGATGATCGCTTCTGTCGGAACCGGATTTATCAAGATTGACAAGAATAAGGTCATTATCCTTGTGGATTCTCTGGAGCGTCCGGAGGAGATAGATCTTGAAAGGGCTAAGAAAACTGAAGAGAAGGCTATAGCCGGAATGCTTCTCAGACAGAATCAGAGAGAATATAAGCTTGCAGAGATAAGTCTTGCGCGCGCAATGTCCCGATATAAAACTCGTAAAGAATTTGATTCGAGAAGATAAATGTTGTATAATATAGAGTGGTACGCAGATAGATAATTTTTTGTTTTTTTTGGGGTGGAGAAAATATTTATGGCAAATGAATTTGGCTCTGAAAATTACATAGAAGAGTTAAAGAGACTTCAGGAAGAAAATGAAAACCTGAAGAGGGATAATCTGGTTTATCAGGCTATCCTGGATAATACTCATGCAAAGATATTCTGGAAGGACAGGGACCGGAGATATGTCGGAGCAAATAGAGCATTTCTTGATTTCTTTGGCGTTTCTGCGGATGATATCGTCGGAAAGACCGATGAGGATATGGGCTGGTGCCCGGACCCGCTTCAGTTCTTCAATGATGAGATGGCTGTGCTTGAGGAGGGTAAGACTGTCCTTCGTTCAGAGGGCAAGTGTGTCTCATTTGGACAGGATAAAGAGATAGTTGCAAGTAAGATACCACTTCTATTTGAAGGTCAGGTTGTCGGACTTGTTGGAGATTTTAATGACGTTACGGATACCAATACGTCATTTAAGGTGGTTATCTCTGAACTGAACAAGGTAAGAGATCAGCTGAAGAGATATGAGTTCTATGACCAGCTGACAGGTGTGCTTAACAGAAGCGGTGCGTATGAGGTCGCTCAGGATTTCGAAGAGAAGTATTTCGAGGAACAGAGAGATTTTGCGGCCATTTATATGGATATTAATAATTTCAGGCAGTTTAACGATAATTACGGTTATCAGATGGGTGATGATGTACTTATCAATATTGCCAGAAAGCTTGAGGAAAGCCTTGTTGATGAATGTGCGCTCTCAAGATTCGGAGGAGATGTGTTCATTATACTCACGAGACAGAGCGGTGAGGATGAGATCAAGAGGCTTATAGCAGATATAGAGAAAAACGTCGGCAGTATCAAAAAGGTTGACGGATATGACATTTCCATAAGCATCATGAGCGGATATGCGAGATATTCTGATTTTATGGATATTGACAGAATGCTTCTTGAAGCAGAGAAGAAGCTTTTTGAAGGGAAGGATGAATAAGACCGGTTTTTATATGGGGGTTTTATGGGAGAAAATGATGCTATCTTTAACAAAATAGCAGAAGCTCTTCTGGTAGACTATTCAAGCGTCTACTATGTAAATGCCGTGACCAATGAATACAGGTGGTATTCAATGGATTCGCAGTTTAAATCTCTTAAGATCGAACCTGACGGAGATAATTTCTTTGAAAATGTCATTAGAGACAGCGAGCTCGTTGTTTATAAGGAGGATATAGAGCTCGTCAGAAATTTTCTGGCGAAGGAAAACCTTATGAAGGGCGTCAGGGGCGGCGAGATGAAGAGCATCGTATACAGGCTGAATGTAGATGGAAAGCCTGTATATTTTACTATGCGCCTGATCAGAGGCATAGTTGATAATGATGATTATTTTATCATCGGTGTCTTAAATGTAAATGACAAGGTCCTTCATGAACAGGAGAAGGAACGCCTTGAGAAACAGAATCTTATCTATAACCGGATCGTTCGGAGTCTGGCTCAGATCTATGAATCCATTTATTATGTTGATATTGAAACCGGAGAATATACGGTGTATGCCGCTGCAAGACGTGAGACCAGTTTTGACGTCATAAACAACGGTACGGATTTCTTTGCGGATTTTGAAGAGGATGTAAGATGCAATATCGTTCCTGAGGACAGGGATATGATAGGCAGCATCATTAACAGGGAAACTCTTAAGAATACATATGATTCCAAAACGTTAAATACTTCGTTCAGAGCGCTGGTAAAGGGTGTTGTAATATATATGAACCTTATGGTGGCGTGGGCTGAGGACAGAAAAAATGTCATCATAGGTATCACGAATGTTGATAAACAGATGAGAAAAGAGATCGAGCAGACGCAGGCACTTAGAAATGCCAATGAACGTGCCGAGACCGACGGACTTACCAAGGTTAAGAATATGAGTGCATACCAGAAGATGGAGATGCTTCTTCAGGAGGATATCGACAGAAAAAAGACGGATCCTTTTGCGATAGTTGTATGTGATATCAACGGACTTAAGGAAGTGAATGACTCTCTGGGACATAAAGCCGGAGATGCATATATCTGCACTGCCTGCAATATGATCTGCAAGACATTTATGCACAGCCCGGTTTACAGAGTCGGAGGCGACGAGTTCTGCGTGGTCGTTAAGGGCGATGATTTTAATAATAAAGATTATCTTATGAAGTCCATATCGGAGACTATGAAGACCAATCATAAGAGAGGAGGCGTTGTGGTGGCTTCCGGTATCGCAGTTTATGATCCGGAAAAGGATTCCTGCGTTTCTGATGTTTTTGAGAGGGCTGACAGCTCCATGTATGAAAATAAGAAGGAGCTGAAGAATTTTACG
>OCVV012850237.1_pt1 | contig 13172 bp, 9 predicted proteins | sample 1539721 | NCBI WGS metagenome assembly OCVV01 (sample SAMN02144230, study PRJEB22623) | gut metagenome | biome: sheep rumen | host: Ovis aries | place: New Zealand
ATAATTCCCGATGCTTGTTACGTTGTTTGGAATGTTTATGGATGTCAAGCTACTACAACCGCTGAATGCATAATTCCCGATGTCGGTCACACTGTTGCCAATGATAACAGAGGTTAGACTTCTACAATCAGAGAAAATACCTGTTCCAATACTGTTTACGCTGTTGGGGATCTTTATAGAGCTCAAATTGGAACAACCACTAAAAGCACCATCTCCGATACTTGTTACGCTGTTGCAGATGGTCACAGATATCAATCCAGTACAGTCCATGAACGCCTCATGCCCGATGCTGGTCACGCTGTTGGGGATGGTGACGGAGGTCAATCCACTACAACCACAGAACGCATTCTCTCCGATGCTTGTCACACTGTTGGGTATTTTGATAGAGGTCAAGCTATAACAACGGAAAAAAGCATATTTATCAATGATTTTTACACTGTTTGGAATCTCAATGGATTTCAAACTAGAACAATCCTCGAAAGCGTTGTTTCCGATGCCAGTCACAATATATTTATTTCCATTATAGATGATGGTTGAGGGAATTGAAACAGAACCAGAATAAGCAGATGCGTTCTTATTACTATTTAAACTATAAAACGTTACACTGGCTGTCTCTGCTGAATTCAGATCGTAATAAATACCATCTACCTTGCAATCGTATGCTTCAGCTTTGATGCCAATGAGTGAAAGGATAGAAAGAATGATGCTTTTAAGATAAAGTTGTTTCATAATTGTTATATTTAGTTGAACATTGATTTTGCAAATTAACAAAAAACTTTCGGACTCACCAAATTATCATTGTCTGAAATAATTAGAATATAATCGAACACTTTTTGATTGTTGAAAAAAGGGAAAGGAAAGTGTTGTTATTTCGTTCGATTTTCGTATATTTGCAAAGTCTAATTAAATCGTACACCGAATGAAAATAGGATATGCAAGAGTATCAACCACAGGTCAGAATCTTGACATGCAACTTGACTCGTTGAAGAAGGCTGCATGTGAGAAGATATATACTGAAAAAGAGTCAGGCGTGAAGGATCGTCCCGTTCTGAACGAGCTGCTTTCTTACATCCGCCAGGGTGATGAGCTTGTCGTTTACAAGCTTGACAGACTTGGCCGCAGTCTGAAGGACTTGCTGAATATTGTAGATGACTTGCAGACCAGGCAAATCAACCTGGTTTCCCTGAATGACAACTTCGACGCTAAGACTCCAAGCGGCAAGTTGATGATGCAGATCTTCGCCATCCTTGCCGAGTACGAGAGGAACCTGATTATCGAGAGGACTCAGACTGGCAGGAAGGTGGCCATGAAGAAAGGCAAGAAGATGGGCAGACCGAAGCAAGACAAGAATGCGAAAGCAGATGCTTGCGCCCAGCTTTACCGAAGCGGCATGTCCGTGTCCTCCATCATGACGCAGCTCTCCATCAAGTCGAGATCCACGGTCTATCGTTTCCTGAGGATGAACAATATTGAGCCGAACAGAACCAATGCCAAATTTAATCTATAAAAAAAATATAGAATAAATGGGTGATTACAGAGTTATCATAGCAGGTGGTCGTGAGTTCCAGGACTACGCTTTATTGAAGGAGAAATGTGAATACTACCTTCAGAACAAGCTGCAAACAGATACGGTCGTTATCGTGTCCGGCCATGCGTCCGGTGCTGACAGCCTGGGCGAGCGTTTTGCCGCTGAACACGGCTTGCAGATTGAGCTTCACCCTGCCGACTGGGCGAAGCATGGTCGTGCTGCAGGTCCCATCCGCAACAGGGAAATGGCAGAGTGTTCCGATGCCCTGATTGCCTTTTGGGATGGTCAAAGCCGAGGCACCAAGAATATGATAGACCAGGCGCGAGAAAAAGGACTGAAAATAGCAATAATCAAATACTAAATATGAGTACACAAGAATTACAGCAACGTACAGCGATTAACGTACAAGAAAAAGCAAATCTTATCTGGGCTATAGCAGATAAGTTGGTAGGAACATATAAGCCACATGAATACGGACAAGTCGTACTTCCGATGTGCGTCATCAAGCGTTTCAATGATTGTTTGGCGGCAACACACGACGAGGTTCTTGCAGAGGATGCTGAACTTGGAAACATGGATCCCGAAATGAAAACAGGTTTCCTTTGTGAGAAATCAGGTTATGAATTCTACAACACAAGTAAGTTCACTTTGAACACCTTGCTTGCCGACCCTGACAACATAGCTGCTAATTTCAAGTCTTATCTTAGCCATTTCTCTGCAAATGTCATCGACATTCTGAAGAACTTCAATTTTGACAGGGAGATTGACAAACTTGATGACAATGGCATTCTCTTCAATGTGATTCAGGAGTTCTGCACACAGAAGGCTTACATGGGAGTCGATGCCATTTCAGCTGTCGATATGGGCTATATCTTCGAGGAATTGGTTCGTAAATTCTCTGAAAGTTACGATGAACACGCAGGAGCGCACTTTACAGCCCGTGACATCATCTATTTGATGGTTGCGCTTTTGATTGCGCCGCGGAGAGAAGACATAGCAAAGTATGGAATTACGGCTTCCATCTACGACATGGCAATGGGAACATCACAGATGCTTGACTGCATGAGTGAGAAGATTCATGAAATAGATCCAGACGCTATCTTGACAGAGTTCGGACAGGAATTGAACGATCTCACTTTTGCCATTGCCAAGGCAAATGCCCTCATTAAGGGACAGGATGCCAACAACATGAAACTTGGCAACACTCTTTCTAATGACTTGCTGCCGTACACCTTCGACTACATCATTAGCAATCCTCCATTCGGCATAGAATGGAAGAACGAGAAAGCCGCTGTCGAGGCAGAACACAAGAAAGGCGAAAGTGGTCGCTTCGCTCCTGGTCTTCCTGCTATTGGTGACAGTCAGCAGCTCTTTGTCCTCAATGGCTGTGCCAAATTAAAGGACAATGGACGTATGGCTATCATTCAGAATGGTTCTCCTTTGTTCAAGGGAAGTACAGGTGGAGGCGAAGACAGAATCCGTGGATATATTCTTGAAAATGACTGGCTGGAAGCTATCGTTCAGATGCCGAATGATATGTTCTACAATACAGGCATCACCACTTATATCTGGATTATCAGTAAAGACAAATCAGAGAATAGAGTCGGAAAGGTTCAGCTCATTGATGCAAGTAAATGCAGCGTCAAGCGTAGGAAGCCGATTGGTAGCAAGCGCAATGAGTTTTCTGATGAGTGTATTGCCCTCATCGAGAAGGCATATTTGTCGAATGACAACTGCACAATGACCGATGGAGAATTGACAGTTGAATCAAAGGTGTTCCCTGTTGAGCATTTCAAATATACAAAGGTGGTTGTGGAACGTCCTTTGCGTGATGAAGAAGGGAACCTGGTTCTGAAAGGAAAGAAGAAACAGCCAGATTCAAAACTTAGCGACACTGAAATCATTCCATGGACTGAGGACTTTGATGAATACATGAAGAAAAATGTGCTTCCTTATGCTCCCGATGCCTGGATTGACGAGAAGAAAAGCAAGGTTGGCTATGAGATTCCTTTTACTCGTGAGTTCTACAAATATACTCCGCTGAAACCTTCTGTTGACATCTTTGAGGAACTGAAGGTTCTCGAACAGCAAGAGAGTGAACTGATGGAGAAACTGCTGCATTAAAACCGCCAATGATTATGGATCGAAAATATAAGGAGAGTGGAATAGAATGGATTGGCAAAATTCCTGAGTCATGGGAAGTTACGAGAATGAAGTTTTTGGGAGCGTATTTAAATGGATTTGCTTTCAAACCAGAGGACTGGTCATCAGAAGGTCTTCCCATAATACGTATTCAAGATTTGTCAGGCTCCAATGATTGTCCGAACTACTATAAAGGGGTAATAGACAATAAGTATCTAATTCATAAAGGCGACATCTTAATTTCTTGGGCTGCTACACTTGATACTTTTGTGTGGGAGAAAGAAGATGGATGGCTCAATCAGCATATATTTAAAGCAGACATATACCCCAACACAAACAAGAGATTCTTCTATTGGCTCGCTAAGATGGCAATGCTTAACATGAATAATGACAACAAGCATGGAATATTCATGCAGCATGTTACAACAGGCACGTTTAATAATTTTCGTGTACCACTACCTTCATTATCCGAACAGCAGCGCATCGCCGATTATCTTGACAAAAAGTGTGGGGAGATCGATTCTCTTATTGTACTGCAAGAGAAGATGATTGAGAAACTGAAAGCCTATAAGCAGAGCGTCATTACTGAGGCTGTTACAAAAGGTCTTGATACTAACGCCTATCTCGTCCCCTCTGGGATTGGGTGGATAGGCGGTATTCCTGAAGGATGGAATATTATAAGAATTAAGAATCTTCTAAAAGAACGGAAGGAACGTTCAGAAACAGGTAAAGAGGAACCTCTGTCTATGAGCCAGAAATTTGGACTTATTCCTACGAAAGACATGGATATGATTCCAAATATGGCTTCATCTTTTGTTGGAGCCAAAGTTGTTTATAAATCTGATTTAGTATTCAACAAATTGAAAGCTCATTTGGGCGTTTTTTCTGTCTCAAAATATTATGGTCTTGTTAGTCCTGATTACGCAGTATATTATTCGACAGGAAGAGCTGATTTGAAGTATCTGGAATATCTGTTCAAAACGCCACAGTGTATCGGAGAGTTTCGGAAACGTTCTACAGGTGTAGGAGCAGGACTCACGAGATTGTATACAGACGATTTGTATTCCATACTTATTCCATTTCCAGCACTTCAAGAACAACATAATATAGCTATATATTTAGATGAGAAGTGTGCCGACATTGACCGTTTAATTGCCTTAAAGCAACAAAAGATAGATACACTGAATGAATACAAAAAATCACTCATCTATGAAGCCGTAACAGGCAAGATAGACTTAACAGCATAAATAATATGGCAGATTTTGACGAAACCGAGAAACGGTTTGAATCCGATATCGAGTCATACCTTCTTTCCGAAGGAGGTTACATCAAGGGAACCACAAAAAGAGGGCAGTCCACCTATGACCAGGAAAAGGCGATAGACCTTCCTGTTCTTGTTGAGTTCATTAAGAAAACACAGCCGAAGGAGTGGAAGAAGCAAGAAAACCGCTATGGCGACCGTGCTGCAGCGCAGTTGTATAACCGTTTTCAGGATGAAGTTTCGAGCAATGGCATCATCCATGTCCTGAGGCATGGCTTCAAGGATCTTGGCGCAAAGTTCAGACTCGTTTACTTTGCTCCAGCGTCTGGTCTCAATGATGACTTGGTGAAGAAATATGAAGCCAACATTCTGACTTGCACTCGCCAGTTTGCCTATTCAACGCAGAACCATGACACCATCGACATGGTTTTGTCCGTGAACGGCATCCCATTGTTTGCGCTGGAACTGAAAAACCAGTTCAAAAAACAGTCTGTTGAGGAATCAAAGACACAGTGGATGGAAGACAGAGATCCAAGAGAACTGCTCTTCCGCTTTGACACCCGTATTCTCACCTACTTTGCCGTTGACTTGCACAATGTCTATATGACTACGCAGCTGGCTGGCTCAGAAACACGCTTCCTGCCGTTCAACCAAGGTAGCAACGGAGCTGGAAATATCGGTGACGGTGGTAATCCTGAGAACCCTGATGGCTATGCCACATCATACCTTTGGGAACGAATCCTAAAGAGAGAGACACTTCTATCACTCCTTCAAAGATACATATCGAGAGTAACAGAAGAGACTCCTTATCTGGATGCCCACAAGAAGATAAGTACAAAGAAGTCCACCTATATCATCTTCCCACGATACCACCAGTTTGACGTGGTTGAGAAATTGGTGAATGACACAAGGACGGCTCCAAAGGGCAGGAACTTCCTGATTCAGCACTCGGCTGGTTCGGGAAAGTCCAATTCCATTGCCTGGCTGACATACAGGCTCGCTTCACTACACAATGAACTCGACGAGCCAATCTTCAAGACTGTTCTTGTGGTGACAGACCGAAGGAACCTCAATGAGCAGCTGAAGAATACCGTTCTTGGCTTTGACCATCAAGAAAGTCTGATTGAAACCATTGGAAAGGATGATTCCTCTGACAAGTTGCGCCAGGCCATCGATGATGGTAAGCGCATCATCATCACAACCCTTCAGAGATTCCCTTTGATTTATTCCGACCTCAAGGATCATACTGGAGCCAAGTTCGCTGTTGTAGTTGATGAAGCGCACAGCAGCCAGTCAGGAAAGTCTGCAGAGAAACTGAAATCAGCTCTTGCAGATACAGACCAAGCATTAAAGGAATTTGCCGAAGCAGAGGACAAGGATGAAGAAACCATCAAGGAAGACATGGATAAGATGACAGAGGTGCTGCTGTCTCAGGGAAGACACGACAATCTGTTTTTCTATGCGTTTACCGCTACACCGAAGCCGAAGACTCTACAGGCTTTTGGAGATTTGCAAGCTGATGGAAGCTATACGGCATACCATCACTATTCCATGCGCCAGGCCATTGCAGAAGGATTCATCAAGGATGTGCTTCAATACTACACAACAATAGAAACATCCTACGAGATAGCAAAGACCGTCAAGGATAATCCTGAATACGACGAGCCGCCAGCAGCATCGGCAATCAGAGCCTATCATGACAGTCACGAAGTGGTTCTTCAGCAGAAAATCCAAATCATTGTTGAGAAGATCCGTGAAATAACACTGAAGAAGATTGGTGGCAAAGCAAAGGCGATGGTGGTATCTCCATCACGTGCCCACGCTGTCAAGTATTATCTGATGATGCGTGACTATTGCAAGAGCATGGGATATGACGAGATAAAGCCTCTCGTTGCGTTCTCTGGCAGTGTGCAGCTTGGAAATTCTGAGGAATACACGGAACCGAAGCTGAACAAGCTGAGTGGAACCAACGTTTCAGAGAGTGGTCTTCCACTGTTCTTTGCCAGCGACCTTTTCAATGTCCTGATTGTTGCCGACAAATACCAGACAGGTTTTGACGAGCCGAAACTGCATACCATGTTCGTTGACAAGAAGCTTCGTGGTGTGAAGGCAGTTCAGACGCTCAGCCGCTTGAATCGTGACACGAAAGGCAAAGAAGACACGTATATCCTGGACTTCAAGAACACCGAAGAAGAGATACAGGCAGCGTTCCAGCCGTTCTATGAGGACACAAAGCTCAACCAGGGAGTGGATTTGAACATGGTGTACAAATACCACACGGAACTGATGAAATTCAACCTCTGGACGGTAGCCGACGAAGAGAAGGTGTTCAAGGTGTGGAACCAGAAGGTGCAAGGCTCAAAGGATCTCGGAAAGCTTTCGAGTGCCTTCAGACCAACTCTCGCCAATTATGAGCTGTTGGGAGAAGAGGAAAAGTTCAAGGTGAGATACCTCCTGAAGAATTTTGTGCGTTTCTACCATTGGCTGACGAATGAGGTTCGCACATTCGATGCAGAACTGTTCAAGTCTGCTCTGTTTGCAGAACACCTGTTTGACCTCATACCGAAAACGCCTCATGAGAAGATAGACCTCAGTACCAAGATTACATTGGTGAACAACAAGCTCAACGAGACCTTCTCAGGACAGATTACTTTGCAGAAAGGTGGTGGAAAACCACTGGAGCCGGAGAAGGGTGGACAGGGCAAGAAGATGGAGACACCACGTGACCTGCTTAGCAATATCATAGACAAGATAAACTTGATGTATGCTGGTCAGTTTACCGACGCAGACAGGGTCATCGTTGAAAACATCTTTGACAAGATTTCAACGGCAGCAGGCAAGTCTTTGAAGAAGCAAGCCAAGGCATCCGACCCGAAGATGTTTGCAGAAGGAATCTTTCCAAAGGAGTTCAACAAGGTCGCTATCAGCTGCTTCAAGGAGCAACATGACAGCTTCAAAAAACTATTCGAGGACAAAGAGTTCTACAATCGTGTCTGTCAGGAAATGGCAAAAGCGATGTATCTAAGTCTCAAAGGCGATGAATAAGAAAAGGTCGTTTCTCACTTGAAAGAGAGTGAGGAAACGACCTTTTTTACAAGAATTATAGGAACGTTGCAATCATCTGAATAGCTATAAAATAAAGGGAAAAGATGATTCAGTACGCCGAAAAAGTGGAAAAAAAAATTATATTGATAATATACGCCCCCCGAAGTCGGACGAGCTTGCGAGTCCGTTTCTGTTCTAAAAAATTTGGTTAAATCTTTGCATCGAAAAAGTGGGGAATAAAATGTATTGATAACATACGCCCTCCAGCAATGTGTTGAAGGGCGTTTTTGTGTCGTCGTAGCTGCCTCACAGCCCCGATTAAAGCAGGTCCAGGAACAGCAACAATATAATAACGTACTGTTCAGCAACATCAAGTAGGGGCTTCAGCCCTCGAAAATCTGAATACAATCCCTTTAGTCTATCTATTTGGTCCTCGATAGTTTTTGTTTGTTTTTGGTGCGAAATGGCTTTTGGCAGCAGAATGGCATCTTCTTGCATATTCACCCCAGTCCTCGTCATCCTTCTTTCGCCATCCTTCGTTATATCCACCTCCACCGCCTCCCATTTCTCCCCCACCGAAGGAGAATATTCCTCCGATGAAAAGTCCAACGGCAGCTTTTGCGATCACTGAACCCTCGTCAGCCACCTCGTCTATGATATGTTGAAAATGCTCGCTCACCTCATCTGTCTTTTCCATGAATAACTGCTTCAGCTTCCTGTTTTCATCAGAAAGCCGCGAGTTTTGTTCGGAATACCTCTCTACGGCATCCTGAAGTTCCGCACGAGTCCATCCCCATCCGTGTCCCTTTTCGCGTCCTTGAAGTGTCTTAAAGTCGCCAAGCTGTTCCTTCAGTTCTTTTCGTTCCTCCACAATATCATTAATCATTTCCGCAATGTCATCCACTGTCATAGTTGAATAACCACCAATATGCCCATCACTATCTATCTCTATCCTGTTTGCATCATACTTCACCAGATTACCTTTCAGGGCAGCTGCTCTTGCTCCCTCATTTTTCATTTCCTTCGCTATTTCTTTCAGCTGTTTCTCCCTGAGCGCAATCTTCTCGTCCATGTTTTCCTTGCCTTGTCTGCAGAGTTCCTGGAACTCCATGCCTGTCAAGAAGCGTTTTTTTGGTATTTCCACATTGGGTAAGAGTCCCATTTTCTGCAGCACTTGTGCAGCTTGCATGAATGTTTTTGGTTGAATGTTTTGATTGTATTGCACGAGCGTGTCGATGGTGACCTTGTGTCCCTCCTTGACGGTCAGGTTCTGCTTTTCAATCATTTTTGCAATGGCGTATTTGATGCCGTCATTTTTTCCACGTTCGTATTCTTCCACCGCCTTCTTTTCAGCCTTGACTAAATCTCCTCTCCCGAATGGTTGCAGCATCTTGGCAGCTATACCTTTGATGCTGTTACTCAGTGCCTGGTTCTTTTCCTCCACCGCTTTCTTTGTCTCCTCCTTCACCTGATTCAAATGCTTTTCCTCTTCCTCTCGACGTTGTTTGGCTTCCTTTTCTTTTTCCTCTTCCTCCTTGACTCTTTTCTCTGCCTCCTGCCTCTCTCGTTCCAGCTGCTTCTTACTCTTGCGATGATGATCGGCACGTTCCTCTGGTGACATGTTGCGTAGGCGTTCGCCACGGTCAAAGCCCCATTGTTTTGTTACTTCCTCATGAATCATGTCATGCCACTTCTCATAGGAACGGCTGACCTCCGAGATGGTTTTACCGAAATAGCTGGCATAGCTAATACCCACAGTCATGGCGTTAGTCTTGACGTAGTTGGTTCTCTTCTCTTCCGGCATACGTTCATAGGCTCTGGTGGTGATGTGAATTTCATTACCATCAGCATCGAGGACAGGATTTTTGTTGTCATCAACGAGTGTGTAGCCTCCTGCTCTTCCGCTTTTCTTTTTCTCTGCAACAGGCACAACCAGGGAGTGAAAATGTGGTGTGGTTTCGTCAAGGTGGCACTCTAAGCCGATGACATTTTCCTCACCGAACTTTTCACTGAGAAATTTGTAAAAGCAAAGAGCATACAGTGAAATCTGTGAATATTCTCGGCTTGTATCGACAAGATCCTGCACACCATATTTCTTTGCCATTTCTTCCAGTTCATTCTTGCCGACTGTGACCAGTTGCGCATTGCTGTTGTCCTCGCCCATCACAAAGTCAGTAGGCTTTCCAAATGCTATCTCTGTCATGCGGTCATGGTCACCGCTGAGCACGATGCTGACGTTAGTGTTTGGCTGGTTGCCTTTGGCATTCTCCCATGCCTTGTGTCCTATCTCTTCCAGTCGGTTGTCAAATCTTTTCTTCAAAGATATTGGTTGCGTACCAAGCGGAATGATCGTAGGTTTCTCAAACATGATATGTCCTTTCTCGTCTTTCCTGATGTTTCCGTCTTTATCCTTCAACGGTTCACCCTTCATGATTTCGAAATTGAGCTTCTTACGAGTGAAGTCATAAAAGTTCACTGGCTCTTGGTTTTTCCGATCATAGGAGTCCTTACCCCAATGACGACGTTCTGCCTCATTTGCTCTGTTTGCATCGAAGGTTGGTGAGGCATCAATTTGTGGCGCTTGGTATTTTGGCATAACGAGGAAGAATTTTTGTGCAAAAATTTTGATTTCTTTCCCATCCGCTTCCAAGGCAAAGCCTTGGACGGTGTTAGTAGGTGAAGCCTACTCCTGGGGAATCCAAAGGGGGAAAAACCCTTGGCATATTGGGGTATTGTGGCGGAATCGACATCAAACCCCAAATATGCTCTGAGGTAAATGTTTTTTACCTCCTGTTGCAAATCTATGATTTTTTTTCGAGCTTTTTAAATGTGAAAAAGTTTTTTTATTCCGTATTAACTCAAGTTAACGAAATAAAGGGAAAAAAAGAGTTATCAGGTGATGGAATTGCCTGAAGCTTTGGGGAAAAGGTTTGTGTTTTGGAAAGGATAAATTTGTTTACAAATTAAGATTTAGGAGAGGGAATGTTGATTGCAAAAGGAACCAACATTCCCTGTTACTTAATAAGAATAGATTCTGTCATATTCTTTTTTGGCAGGTTCCCATCCACAATTTGCCGACATCTTCAAGTAGTCTTTTCTTGCAGCATAGTCATCTATTTCTTGAGCAAAAAGAGCCATATTAAAAAGATTAAGACTAAAATCGCTAAGACAAAGCTTTTTTTGGGGGTCTGTAAAGGAAAGAGTATGATTTAGAAGATAATCTTTTGTGACGTTGAAATACTGCAGGTACTTATTAAAGCCTTTTTCGTAGAGAGAGAGAGCTGTTGATTTTTTTTCGATTTTACTATAGCAGTATGCTATTCTGCAGATTGCATTAGCTTGGTTACCGACATTTCCTGATTTTGTATAGTAGGCCAAGGTTTTTTCATAAGAAAAAAGAGCTTCCTTATATTTTTGTAGATTTGAATTTCCCAAACCATTCCAATTATATATGTGAGCACACGCTTCATCAGTCATGGTGCTGCTATGGGTTTTCAGACATTCTTCCGAAGTCTCTACAAGTTTCGCCCATTCCTCCATAGATCCGAAAATTTGTATTTTTCTAATGTACATTCTTAGCGTTGGCTCCATTTGTGTAAGTTTTTTCCAATTGATTTGTATGGTATCAATGGCTTGCAAAGCCTGTATATACATTCCTTGTTCTATGATGGAATCTACTGCACTTATAATAGTTTTTTCTATCATTTCATAAATCACTTCCTTCGTTTCATTGGACATGGTATCGGTCATTGCCTGGAACAGTGCAATGGCTTCATCGGTAGTCTCAGGAACGGTTTGTTCTTCTGGAGTCTGTGCATGTAGATTCAGGGATGCTGCCAGGCAGAATAGCAGAGTCACAAAACCTATAATTCGTTTTTTCATAAGTTATTATTTTTAATAGATTATTAAATGTAATAAATAAACTAATTACACGATTATAAGATGAACATCCTTTTATCACTTGTATTTATCAGCTACATATAAAATTATTTTTTATATATTATATAATAATATTCTTATATATTAAATAATAAATATAAGTTAAAACGGCATATCATCGTCTTTCTTACTTCCGGCTATTTCCTTGGCCAACGATGTGTAATCCTCCGCACCATTGCTTTTAGGTGCAAAGTCAAAAATTGAGCTGCACAGAGCAGCAGCCTTATTCAAATCTTCACATAGTCTGATGGAAGTATGAAAAAGACTGTCTGCAGATTGTGAGGTCAACAATTGCTTTATTTGCTTGCTGATGGAGGTATGTGATTGCTTGGTTAAAAGATAACGTCCTTTCACCTTCTTGTTGTTGGCCCGAATAATCTGAGTAAGTTTTTTAGCACCACCTATTGAATCCTTGTCTGCAATCGGAACTATGAGTTCGTCTGCGGCCACAATGATGTTCACGAGAACGGCACCAGAACCTGGTGCAGAATCAATGATGATATAATCGTAACTCTTTTTGATTTTATTCACAAATTCTGCAACATAATGCGTGGCTTCCTCTTTATCGTCCTCGACTGCAAGCTCAATGTTGTGCGCATCTTGATCAAGTGAAGTGGAACCTGGAATAAGATGAAGATTTTCGGAAACGATTTCAGGATCAAATGCTATATCATCATCATTGAGGTAGTCACTGATGTTTGGCTTAGTTACGTTTTCAATCACATGGTCAGTCAAATTGGCCTGAGCATCGCCATCGATGAGCAGCACCTTCTTTCCGAGAATGGAAAGTGCAGCACCAAGGTTATGCGTGGTCATGGTCTTCCCTACCCCACCCTTGTGGTTAACAATTGCAATTACCTTTGTCATGGCTTAGTCGTTTTGTGGTGTAACATACTTCTCAATCAACACCCTGCCGATTACCTCTTTGAGCGAGATTTTTTCAGTTTTGGCAATTTTTCTCATTTGCTTCAAAAGCGTATCAGGAAGTTGAACAGATATAGTCGTTTCCTTCACGCCTTTAATCAAGTTTTTACGAGGTCTGCCCCAGTTTCTCACGTCCTTGTGTTTTCTTACAGCCTTCTCTTCTGTCTGGTTGTCGCCATTTACAGCTGGTGACTGCTGTTCTTTACCTGACAAATCCTCAGCGGTCGTTCCACCAAGAAAATTTGTTTTACCTTTCTTGTTAATAGCCATATTGATGATATTTTATAAGTTTCTGCAAATATAAGGATAATATTTTATATATACAAATATTCT